>Ga0208373_1005129_pt1 | contig 11146 bp, 10 predicted proteins | sample RifOxyC2_FD_184036 | JGI IMG/M metagenome (GOLD analysis project Ga0208373, IMG submission 184036) | Soil microbial communities from Rifle, Colorado - Rifle Oxygen_injection C2 (SPAdes) | ecosystem: Environmental > Terrestrial > Deep subsurface > Rock core/Sediment | place: Rifle, Colorado... | reverse complement strand
CCTGTCAACGAGCCAGACAGGAAAAACGAGTAAATGGCTCATGACCGATGCGGAGGGAGAAATGAGAAGAGTCGCGATTGTCGGGACCGGCATCACTGAATGCCGGAGCCGGTGGGTGGAGGCCACTTACTGGCGACTGTTCCAAATGGCCACCAGAGCGGCGTTGGAGGACGCCAAGGTGGTGGCCAAAGAAGTGGACAGTGGGGAAAGGGACTGATTTTAACGGTCCTTTTTTGTTCTCCACAGTTTGTTGACTAGGCTTGTTTTTTCTGGTATACTGGGGACGATATATTCGGCGGTAGCTCAGTGGTAGAGCAACTGGCTGTACGTAAAAATGCAGCCTTTGGTGGAAACGCCAGAGTGAAAAACAAGGTGAATTGCAGGAAGCCTGTCTCAAATTTATTTGAGTGGTAATCTGCAGCCAAGTCCTTTCTGCCTCTCTTCTTTGGAAGTAGTGGCTTTAAGGGAAGGTTCAGAGACTATCCGGTTCGGAGTACTTGCCCTCAGGATCAGACTGGGGACGAGGAAGCGCCTTGCACCCGTAACGCTCTTGGTTTTATCAAGAATTGGCGTGGGTGAAGATATAGTCCATCCTTTTTGGAAACAGAAAGAAACGGAGTAACCAGTGGGTCGTGGGTTCGAGCCCCACCCGCCGAGCAAAAATCGCTTAGTGAAGCGATTTTTTGTTATATAGAAAGTTGGGTAATTAGATTTATTGTCTTTAAAATGATAAAATTATTGGTATGATTTGGTTGGTATTTTCTTTATTAGCTGGACTATCATTTGCCACCTCAAGAATAGTGGCGCGTTTTTTATTACGCCAAGATGGTAATGCTCTGGCATTTACTGCGTTGCATAGTTTTTTTGCTGGGTTGGTTCTGTTACCAATGGCGATTTGGAAATTAGATTTACCAGACAATGAGATTATTTGGCTTTGGTTTTTCGGGATTGTAATTTTTGCTTTTTTGTCTGATTGGTTGGCATTTTTGGCGCTAAAGCTAATAGATATTTCTGAATATCAAATTGTGGGGCAAGTGCGTCATTTGCTTATAATTATTGGAGGTTTTGTATTTTTTACCGAGCCGGTTACGATTTTTAAAATGATTGCCATTGTTCTTATTGGAGTTGGGGTCTGGGTTTCTCGATATGAAAAGAAGTCGTTTGTTATAAATCGAGGGGTGACACTTACCGTCCTTTCCACCCTTGCGGCGGTGATTGCGTTTTTATTTGTGAAACAGACAGTCACGGATTTCTCTGAAATATCAGCCGCCTCTTTTGAATTATTGTTGTTAGCCTTTTTGGGATTTTCATTGGGTGGATTTAGTTTTTCTAAGATTAAAAAAGAATTAAAGATTCAAAAATGGGGATTAGTTATTTCCGGTGTGTTGTTTGGTTTGTTTGAGGTGTTGCTATTTTTGGCTTTGTCACACGGGGAAGCTTCAAGGGTGGTTCCTGTGGTACAAAGCTCATTAATTTTTTCCGTCCTCGGTGGTATTATTTTCCTTAAAGAACGGACAAATGTACCGCAGAAAATTTTTGGTACGTTGTTAGCCATAGTTGGAATTATATTATTAGCAATTTAATATTTTCCTGTCTTCATGAGAATATATTTTTAGATTGTTGTAGTAGTATTTAGTGAAAGGAAAATTGGGAAACAGATAACAGGTGTGATAAAATAAAAACAAAATAATTATTAAGAAACTGGTTAATTATAAGCATCTGAAAACTGATAAAAAACAATTTCCCTTGCCGGTGGGCATTAGAAAGCTTTTGGGTCCGAGTTTCATTATTTTGGCTTTGGGTCTGGGATCGGGCGAGGTAATCCTTTGGCCGTATTTAGTTTCTAATTATGGGTTGGGGATTGCTTGGGGGGCGATTTTGGGCCTGGCTTTTCAATTTTTTATCAATTTAGAAATCGAACGGTATACTTTAGTAAAAGGGGAAAGTGTCTTCGTTGGTTTAGCCAAACTTTTTCGTGGCTCAGCTCATTGGTTCATCCTTTCTACTTTTTTAGGTTTTGGTCTGCCTGGTATTATCGCTGCCTCGGCTCAAGTTTTGGCTTCTTTACTGGGCTTGGCCAGTTTCAAATGGCTGGCCGTATTTTTGTTGATCGTTATTGGTTTGATTTTGAGCACTGGAAAGACTGTTTACGGAATTATGGAAAAAATCACCAAAGTGGTTTTGGCAATCGGGGTACCATTTATTTTTCTTTTGGCTTTGTTTTTAAGCACTAAAGCGGATTGGGGCACTTTATTTCGAGGATTAGGCGGCCAAGGCGATGGTTATTGGTTTTTACCATCCGGTATTGGCTTGGCTACTTTTTTAGCCGCTTTTGCCTATTCCGGAGCAGGCGGCAATCTGAATTTGACCCAGTCAATTTATATCAAAGAAAAAGGCTATGGCATGGGTAAGTATGCGCAAAAGATTGTTGGTCTGTTTCGGGGTCAGAAAGAGCAGAAGATAAAATTAGAAGGGGAGGAGTTTGTAGTCAATGAAGAAAGTGTGACTCGTTTCCGCTCTTGGTGGCGTCTGGTGAATTGGGAGCATTTTTTGATTTTCTTTTTTGTCGGCAGTCTTTCTATAGTTTTTTTAATGCTTTTATCTTTTATCACCGTTGCGGGATTACCCAGTAATGTGGAAGGCATTCGTTTTGTTATTAACGAGGGAACAGTGATTGGTCAGAGGCTGGGGAGTATTTTTGGCTGTTTGTTTTTGTTAGCCGTGTCTGTCATGCTTTTCCAGACACAATTGGGAGTTTTAGATTCCACCAGCCGGATCATGGCCGAAAATGCGGCTATTATCAGATTAAAAAAGATGACTAATCGGACTGTACATCTTTCCAGATTTTATTACTATTTCGTTTGGGCCCAGATCTTGTTTGGGATTGTTCTGTTTCTGGGTAACATCTACGAACCTAAGACTTTGATTGTTTTGGGAGCGGTGATTAATGCCTTCGCTATGTTTGTGCATACTGGTCTGGTCTCTTGGCTTAATTATCGATCTTTACCTTTGGCTTTTCGGCCTCGTCTCTGGCGTCGCTGTGTGGTTTTTTTAGTTTTTGTTTTCTTTGGTTGTTTTAGTACAATAATTTTATTGAATAAATTAGGTTTATTCACTGTGAATTTTTAATTTTTTACATTATGAAAAAACTATTTTTTCTGTTGGTGGTTTTGATGGGTTTGGTGTTGGTGAGTTTGTTGGCGTGGCGTTTTTTTACTCCCGAGGATACTTGGATTTGTCAGCAAGGTAAATGGGAGAAACATGGCCAGCCCACAAGTGGTCCGCCGACTTTTGGATGTGTGGTAACTGATTTCTTGAGCTGTACTCAGGCTGGCAATCCAGTCATGGAAAGTTATCCCCGGCAATGTCGAGCGGAAACCGGAGAAATTTTTGTTGAAGATATCGGCAATGAGTTAGAAAAAATGGATTTGATTCGCTTGCATAGCCCGCGTCCTGGTGAAGAAATCGCCAGTCCGGTGTTGGTTAGTGGTGAAGCTCGGGGCAATTGGTTTTTTGAAGGAAGTTTTCCGGTTTTCTTGGTTGACTGGGATGGATTAATCATTGCCGAAGGTTTGGCCACAGCTCAAAGTGAATGGATGACCGAAGAGTTTGTACCTTTTACAGTTGAATTGAAGTTTGACAAACCGAGTTACAAAAATAACGGAGCTCTGATTTTGAAGAAGGACAATCCTTCGGGACTGCCTCAATATGATGATGCTTTGGAAATTCCGGTGTATTTTAAATAATTTGATTATGGAAAAAGAAAAACATCCTCGTTATCCAGATCATCATCAATCTGGTTCTTCCCCCTCGTATATTCGCGAAGTGGTTTTTGGTATGGAAGATGGAATGGTTTCTACTTTTGGCGCAGTAACGGGGATCGCTGCGGCTACCGTTGACCCTTCTCTGGTGGTGCTTTCTGGTCTCGTTATTATTTCTGTGGAGTCAATTTCTATGGGGGTGGGATCATTTTTGTCTAACAAATCTCAGCAAGATATCAAGTATAATTTGTTGGATGAAGAAAGAGAGGAACTGGAAAAATTTCCCCAGGAAGAAGAGAAAGAATTACAACGGATATATGAACGCGACGGTTGGTCTTCTTCCTTGGCCGGGAAAATGGCTGCGGAAGCCGCCGGGAAAAAACAATTGTTTTTTTCTGAGATGGCTCATCATGAATTACAAATTATCCCCACCGGTTTGCAGTCTCCTGGACAGAACGGTTTAGTAATGTTCGGTTCGTATGTTCTTGGTGGGTCAATTCCCTTGCTGGCGTATTTTTTTCTGCCAGTGTATCAAGCAATTTTGGTATCAGCAGTTTTAACGGTCTCTGGTCTTTTCCTTTTAGGAGCACGGGTGGCTAGATATTCTAAGCGTTCTTGGTGGAAGTCAGGTTGGGAAATGATGTCTTTGGCCAGTTTGGCAGGTTTGGTCGGATACGGCGTGGGGCAGATTGTAGAAAAATGGGTAAAATAAAACCCCAAAGTGGGGGGGGTGGGATCCGGGCATGGTTCCGGATCCCTAGGTGGGGATTAGACAGGCCATGGCCAGAGCCATGGATTGGGTAAGGGATTTACCCAATTTTTCTTCGGCTGGCCGGATAGTGTTTTTCCGGCAGATGAACTTCTGACTGAAGGCGGTCATGACGGTAACGCCGCTGAATTCCCCGTCGGGGGTAGTGAAGGGTTTCTTGTGGTGTTCAACTATTACTCCTACTACCTGTTGCCCAGGATTATACATGGTCTGAGCAGTGACCAGAACTGTCTTTTCCATTCCTTCCTCCTAAAGGTTGTGGGGGGATACTAGCAGAAATCTCAGGCTTTGTCAAGGAGGGGAAAGTGAGGTATAATAGGAAAGTAAAAGCTGGTAATGAAAAAAACCAGCCGTTTGTCTAAATTATAAAATATGAATCATGGATTTATCCGTCATCTCACCGCAATTTTAGCAACCCTAGTTTGCGTAGTGTGTTTTTATGCCGGATATAAGGCCGGGATAATGGGCTGGTGGTGGGCCGGTTTAGTGACGGTAGTGATGTATCCGATAATCTACAAGCTTTTGGAAGTTTAGATATGGGTTTTTCCCTAAACTTTGAGGTTCTCTTGTCTTTCCTGAACCAGTCAACAGGAGAAGTTGTTACACAGTCTCTGGCTTTAGGTGGCTGGGTGTTTTTAGCCTATGCTTTTCTTTGGGCGATGGTGACTTGTTGGAAAGATTATAAAGAAAAGAAATATACGAAAGATTGGAAGTGGATTTTGTTGGCTATTGATGTTCCAGTTCTGAATATTCAGACCCCGAAGGCGGTGGAGCAGCTTTTTTCTCAGATTTATAGTGTTTTTGATGGTCCATCTTTTCATTCGGTTTTTCGTCGCGGGTTTGAGCAAAATTCTTTTAGTTTGGAGATTATAAGTTTGGAAGGTTATATCCAATTCTTGATTCGTTGTCGGGACGTGTATCGTGATTTGTTAGAAGCCGCTATTTACGCCCAATATCCTGATGCCGAACTGACCGAAGTAGAGGATTATGTCACCAGTATCCCTACCCGTTTTCCTAATAGTGAATATGATATCTGGGCGGCGGATTTTGGGCTGGTAGAGGATTTTTCTCAGCCGCTTAGGTTGTATCGGGAATTTGAACACAGTATTGCCGAGGATACGATCCTCAAGGATCCGATGGGAACATTTTTGGAAAGTTTTTCCCGTATTGGTTCAGGAGAGCAGATGTGGTTTCAGATATTGATGGAACCGATTGCGGACAAAGAATGGAAAGAGCATTGTCTGGAAAAGATAAAGGGTTTGGTCGGAGAAAAGAAAGAAAGTAAGAGGGGGCTGGTTGATAAATTGGCAGATGTGCCGATTAAAATATTAGAATTGATTGGTGATCAAGTGTTTAGTCGTGAGGCTTCTCCGGCTTCTGCTCCAGAAAAGAAAGAGGGACCGAAGAACGAAATTCAGTTTTTGACTCCGGGACAGAAAAAACTAGTGGAAGCTATGGAAGAGAAGATAAGTAAGATCGGTTTCAAAACCAAAATTCGAGCTATTTATCTTGCTAAAAAAGAGGTGTTCAATCCCACCCATGGAGTCAATTCTTTGATTGGCGCGATCATGCAGTATAATAATCCTTTTTCTAATTCTCTTGTCCCTAAATCCGCCACTTCTGCTTATTACCTCTTCGCTGATTATCGCAAGAATCTAAAAAAGACTTTGTTGATGTCAGCTTATAAATCTAGAGACATTAAAAAAGGGGGAGCATCCTTTGTTTTAAACATAGAAGAATTAGCTACCATTTGGCATTTTCCGCTTTCTTTTGTCAAAACGCCTTTGGTGCAGAAGTCTAAGACCAAGCAGACCGAACCACCTCCTGGCTTACCCGTGGGCTTTGGTGTAGATGTCATGGATGAGGAAGAAATCAAAGGGAAGGAAAAAGAAGAAGAAGACAAGGCCCGGCCAAGTTATAAAACTGATTCCGGGGATGTGGTCTATGTAGATGATGATTATAAATTTGGTTAAAAACTAACGCGCCTTACCGCGCGTTTTTTAGTTTTTGAGAATTAAAAAAGAGACTTGAAGTCTTTTTTGGTAACAGGCGGGATAGCGGGGACGAACAGCGTGTGGCTGTCGTCCCCGCTACCGCAGCGGTCAGTTGCAGGTGTGTACCCCGGGTGGCGGGGCATCGCACCTATTCCCTAACCGGTCATTGTCCATGTCGGCTTGGTTGGGATTGGCCACGAATGGGCAATTGTCTTCGTGGTCCCTCCATCCATCACCGTCCAAATCCCCTTGGCAAGCGTCTCCGATTCCGTCCGGTTCAGGTTCTTTATCCACCTGATTGGGATTGGGGATGAGCCGGCAGTTGTCCTCTTTGTCCGGGATGCCATCCCCGTCGTCATCGTCATCGCAGGCGTCGCCATCGTCGTCGCATTCTGTCCAGATGGCCAGGTAGTACTGGCCGAGGGGAGAGACTTCCCCAGTTCGTTCGTTGGGGCAACTGTTGGTGTTGGTCTGGTCCGGGTTATAGACCTTCCAGCAGTTGTCCTCTCTGTTGGAGATGCCGTCGCCATCGTTGTCTCTGCTCCCCCACCAAGTCATGGTCAGCAGGAAGGCGATCATGGCCAGGGCGACCAGGAAAGCGACCAGGATGAATCTACCGAAAGACCAGTTTTTCATTTTCTTCTCCTTCTATGCGGAAATAACCTACCGAGACCCTCCCGGCAGGGATATGGCCGAACCAAGGATTATAGCAGATAAAGAGGGGAAAGTCAAGCTACACTTGCGGGCAAAGGGTTTTTGGGTTAATCTAGGGTAGATATGGCCGATGAAATTCAGCAAATTAAGGACAAAATTGATATTGTTGACCTGATTTCCGAGTATTGCCAGGTCAAGCCGGCCGGGGCCAATTTTAAGTGTCGGTGCCCTTTTCATAATGAAAAGACTCCGTCTTTTATGATTTCTCGGGATCGGCAAAGCTGGCATTGTTTTGGCTGTGCTAAGGGTGGAGATATTTTTTCTTTTATTGAGGAAATTGAAGGTTTGGAGTTTAAAGAAGCTCTGCGCTATTTGGCCGATAAAGCCGGGGTGGTATTGACCCAGTATCGTTCAGAAGTGGACTCCAGTTTGAAAAATCGGATTAAGGAAGCAAATTTACAAGCCGCTCGTTTTTTTCATAATTTTCTTTTAAAGATGCCTACGGCTGAACCGGCGCGCCAATATTTGCGCCAGCGTGGAGTAAGTGATGAGATGGTTGAATTGTGGCAAATCGGCTATGTGCCTGAACAATGGGATTTGTTGACTCAATATCTTTTGAAAAAGGGGATTGGTATTGATGATTTAGTGGCCGCTGGTTTGACCATTGCCAAAGAAGGGGCAGATAAAAGGACGGCTCGAGGTTTTTATGATCGTTTTCGCGGTCGGATTATGTTTCCACTCGGAAATGCCCAAGGCGATATTGTTGGTTTTACCGGTCGGGTGTTAGTAGAAAAAGAGGGTAATCAGGGTAAGTATGTTAACACGCCCCAGACTTTAGTTTATGACAAATCAGAAGTAATTTTTGGTTTGTCCAAGGCCAAATCGGAGATAAAAAGCAAGGATTTAGCCGTGATGGTTGAAGGACAAATGGATGTGGTGGCTTGTCATCAAGCGGGGATGAAGAATGTGGTGGCCTCTAGCGGTACGGCTTTGACCGAAGCTCAGATTCGTTTGCTTTTGCGTTACACTCATAATTTGGCCATGGCTTTTGATAGTGATGAAGCTGGACAAAAAGCTGCTCGCCGAGGAATCCAAGTGGCAGTGCAAGCAGGAATGAACGTGCGGGTGATTAAAATACCAGAGGGCGCTGGCAAAGATCCGGATGAATGTTTAAAAAAGAATCCGCTGGTTTGGTTTAAGGCTGTGGAAGAAGCGCAGGAGGTAATGGCTTGGTTGGTAGCTAAGAGTTTACAAAATCGTGATCTCCAATCTCCTAAAGATAAACAAAAAATCGTGAATGAAGTTTTGCCGGAAATCGCTTTGATACCCTATGCCGTAGAAAAAGATCACTGGCTGAAAGTATTGGCTGATCGTTTGGGTGTGGAAGCTGTTATTTTGCGGGAAGATTTACAGCGTTTGCGACCGCATTTGTCCCAAAAGTCAGGAAATTACCAGGATGGAGAAGAAATAAAAAAAGAGCCGGACAAAGCCACTGAAACAGAGGTGATATCGGACATTGCTAGTCATGTTCTCGCTTTGTTGCTTAAATTTCCCGGTTTAGAAAGTAATTTAGGGGCAGTTAAAGCCAGAGAGATTTGGGCTCTGACGGATTATGCTTCTCTTTACGAAAAATTGAAGGGGGAGTATAATGCTGAAGTAGTGGCGACAAAGCCGTTGTCGCCAGCAGAAAAAGAACAACTGGATTTGTTGCTGTTAAAAGGTGATTTAGAATATGCGTCTGGGGAAGAAAAATCAGCGGCCGCGGAATTAATCCAATTGGACCGGCGTTTGAAGGAAGAATGGAAAAAGAAACGAGGAAAACAAATTCAGCAAGCCATTGATCAAGCTAGAGATAAAGGTGATAGTCAGGAATTACAGCGGTTGTTGGGCGAATATTTACAAATACATAATTAAGCTAATCACGCTGCATGACAGCGAAAAAAAAGGCGGCGAAGGCGAAAAAACCGACCCGCAAGACAATTACTTCTGCCTCAAGAAAAAAGAAAGGGGCAAAAAAAATACTGGCGTCCAAAAGACGGCAGACCAAAAAAATCATGTCTCGCCAGGCGGCCACCGCCAAGAGACCTAATCGACAGAAAATTAAGTCAGTTAGCAAAAAGCCGGGGAAAAAACCGCCAGTAGTACTTTTGCCGGAAGAACCAATAAAAGAGCCCACCGAGGCCGAGATTTGGCATTTGATAAACAAGGGTCGGGGACGCGGCTTTCTTACCGAAGCTGAAATTTTGCGAGTTTTTCCTCGTTTGGAAGCGTATCTACCACTTTTTGAGGCCTTTGTAGAAATTTTGGATAAAAACGGTGTCTCCTTGGTGGCTCAGCGAGAAGGATTTCTTGGTCAAACTCGAGAACAGCGGCATGAAGCTCTGGAGGATTTTCGTGGTGAACAGCCGGACATGCCGGGTGAATTTGATTTAGGTTCAATTTCCCAAGATTCTATTCAGATGTATTTGCGGGAAATCGGTAAAATTGCACTTTTGAAAGCCGAAGAGGAAATTTCTCTAGCTAAACGTAAAGAAAGAGGGGATAAAGAGGCGGAAAAGAAATTGATTGAAGCTAACCTGCGGCTCGTAGTTTCGATTGCGAAAAAATTTGTTGGTAAGAAACTTACTTTGTTGGATTTGATCCAGGAGGGTAATATTGGTTTGTTCCGGGCCGTAAAAAAGTTTGATTATCGCAAAGGCTATAAGTTTTCCACCTATGCGACTTGGTGGATCCGACAGGCGATCACCCGGGCACTGGCCGATCAATCACGGACGATCCGCATCCCAGTGCACATGGTTGAGACAATCAACCGTTTTCAGCAGATTGAAAGACGTTTGTTACAGGATCTGGGCCGCGATCCGACTCCAGAAGAACTGGCCGCAGAAATGGGAGAAGAAGTAGAAAAGGTGAACCATATCATCAAGATTTCTCAGGATACAGTTTCTTTGGAAACTTCGGTGGGTGATGATGACGATGATGATGATTCTTCTTTATCTGATTTTATTGAGGATTTGAAAACCGTCAGCCCGTCCCAAGCTGCCGCTCGGGAAGTACTCAAAGATTATATCCGTCGGGCCTTGGCTGATCTCTCTCCTCGTGAGCAGAAGATTCTGGAAATGCGTTTTGGTTTGACTGATGGCGTTACCCATACTTTAGAAGAAGTGGGTAAGGAATTTGACGTAACCCGTGAACGTATCCGACAGATTGAGGCTAAGGCCTTAGAGAAAATTCAGACTTTTGATGTGGTAAATAAATTGAAAGATTATTAGCCTGTAAAAAAAGAACAGAGAGTGAAGGCTCTCTGTTTTTGATTTGCTAATTATCAGCCCGACCCCTGCTGGCGATGAATGCCAAACAGGGGTCGGATGGGAAGTCTAGCGTCCGGAGTGTCCGGCCATGCAAGGACAGGTGTGCTCTCGGTAGTGTTCTCCGAGCCTTTTCTCGTCCTGGTCCGACTGTCTGGGCAACGGCGAGTTGAACAGGGCTTCACTGGCATCCAGCCAGGCTCGACTCTGTTCAGGAGTGGACTGTCTGACTTCGAACCGGCGAAGCAGAGCCGCTCCTTCCCACTTGGACATGACCAAGTGGGTACAGTCGTTTACAGTGACGAATCCGTTTTTTCCATCTTCCGCCATCCAGAACTTACAACACTTAACTTTCCCCATGTCTTCCTCCCTGGTGATCTGTTCGATTGGTGGGCACCTTGCTGAGAAAGATATTAGCAATTAATCATAAAAAGTCAAGGGTCTGTACAGATGATTGACAGGGATCAGTTTAAGTGGTAATAATCAGGCAGAACTTTTCATCAGGAGGAAAGAAAATGGAAGGATCTGACAGGCTTTTTCCGGAAACATTGTGTGGTATGGTGATCGTGCTCGCGGCGTTGTTCGTGAGCAAATTCCTGGGGTTTCATCCCGGGTTCGTGGCGGCTGCGGCTTTTGTGGCTGTGATCTATCTCCTCTTGTCTG
>Ga0208373_1005127_pt1 | contig 11146 bp, 8 predicted proteins | sample RifOxyC2_FD_184036 | JGI IMG/M metagenome (GOLD analysis project Ga0208373, IMG submission 184036) | Soil microbial communities from Rifle, Colorado - Rifle Oxygen_injection C2 (SPAdes) | ecosystem: Environmental > Terrestrial > Deep subsurface > Rock core/Sediment | place: Rifle, Colorado... | reverse complement strand
CAGAATTCTTAGCAGTTTCGATATCTTTAATTTTTCCTTCAGCCACAATCTCCCCGCCAAGCCTTCCCGCACCCGGCCCGATGTCAACCAGATGATCGGCACTCCGGATAGTTTCCTCGTCATGTTCGATAATAATCACTGTGTTGCCAATGTCTCTCAACTTAAGCAGCGTATCAAGAAGCTTCGCATTGTCACGTGCATGAAGACCAACAGACGGTTCGTCGAGAATGTATAGGACTCCGACCAGTTGCGAACCGATTTGAGAAGCAAGACGAATTCGCTGTGTTTCTCCGCCTGCCAGAGTATTGGCTGAACGGGCCAGGGTCAAATAGCCCAACCCGACATCATCCAAAAATTTCAGGCGGCTTTTCACTTCGTTCAAGATTTTTCCCGCGATTATTTTTTCCCGCTCGTTCAGTTTCAAACTCTCAAAAAATTTCAGCGTTTCATTTACGCTTATTTTTGAAACTTGGGCAATATTACGACTTCCAACTGTTATTAACAGCGCTTCCGGCTTGTATCGTGAACCTTTGCAGGCGCTGCACGGACTTTGGGACATATATTTTTCAATGTCCTGCCGCACCGCTTCCGATTCGGTCTTGAAATAGCGGTCGCGCATAAAGCCCAAAATTCCGTTCCAGGTGACGTCAAAGCGCCAAACTGCTCCGGTTTTTGTCTTCAGCCGCACTTCAATATCCTCTGGTTCCTCATCCCCATACAATAAAATATTTTGCTGTTTTTCGCTCAAATCCCGGAAACGGACGTTGTCGGGAATATGATAATAGTTCGTCACCGCCCGCAAAATCGAGCCTTGGTAGTTGTTCGGCTTGTAGCTCCAGGGCATGATCGCCCCTTCGGCAATCGTTCGGGTTTTGTCGGGAATGATGAGGCTCGGATCAATTTCTTTTTTCGTTCCCAATCCTTCGCAGTCAGGACAAGCCCCCTGCGGACTATTGAAAGAGAACAGCCTCGGCTCGAGTTCTGGGAAAACCACGTCCTCATGATCCGGACAAGCCATATTTTGGTTGAAAATAATCCCTTCCCCTCGCGTGTCGTGTTTCGTGTTATGCGTTTCGGGAATAACTTTCACCAATCCCTTAGACAACTTGAGCGCCGACTCAACACTTTCAAATATCCGGCTAATATTTTTATCGCTGATTTCAACCGTATCAATCAAAATATCAATGCTGTGTTTTTTGTATCTGGCGAGTATTTTTCCTTTTTTCGCTTCATCTTCGAGGACCACTTTTTTTCCATCCACGTAGGCCTCCGCGAATCCCCTTTTCCACATCTCCGCAAGAAGCGTGGCATAATCACCTTTCCGCTCGCGGACTACCGGTGAAAGAATTTCTAAAACATTCAATGTTCCCGGAGCATTGAATGTTAGTATCCGATCCACAATTTCATCAATTGAAAGTTTCGAAATTTCTTTTCCACATACCGGGCAGTGCGGCCGTCCGATTTTGGCATAGAGAAGCCGCAGATAGTCTTGGATTTCCGTCACTGTCCCGACTGTCGAGCGCGGATTGTGCGATGAGGCTTTCTGGTCAATCGAAATCGCAGGGCTCAAACCTTCGATTGAATCCACATCCGGTTTTTCCATTTGTCCCAAAAACTGCCGGGCATAACTCGACAAACTTTCAAGATACCGCCTTTGCCCTTCGGCAAAAATGGTGTCGAATGCGAGTGTACTTTTTCCCGACCCGCTGATTCCCGTGAACACGATAAACTTCCCCCGCGGAAGTTCAAGGTCGATGTTTTTGAGATTATGTTCTCTAGCACCTTTTATAATGATCTTATTCATATCAAATTGCTTGCCCCGTAGTTAACGCGAAGCGTTATACTTCGGGGTGCTCGCGAGCTCCGCGAATGATTATTTTATCCATATTTTCCCCTAAAGCTAAACTTTAGGCGCTCCTAAAGTTTAGCTTTAGGATTCTCCGCGCTAAATTCATATCCCTAACACAAAAATCCCCCATTTAAGGCTTGCCCCGTACCAAATATCATCGAGAATAAGTTTCTGATTTCGCAAATACAAAAACTTACCCCAAATTGGCATATATACAAACCAGCAAAAATTTGGTGCGGGGGTTTCACTAATATAATACTATTAAGTTAATAAATCAATTTCAAATTGCATAAAAAAAGTCCCGCAGCAAGCCGCGGGAGTAAAGGGTTTAATTTCCACCTGTATTACAGGTATTTTTTGATATTGTGTAAAATGACACCGCCTTCTGCCGCACCAGTGATGTCGTGAACATGTCTCATGTCCTTAATAAACACAGTGGTAGGTATAGCAAGGACACTGTATTCTCCGGCTATGGCAATATTCCCGGCGTTTTTTAGCTTATCCTTGTCGACGTCGACTTTGCAAATAACTACCCGACTGTCGACCTCTTCTATTACATAAGGAAGGTATTTTGCTTCCTGAAGCATTCTCCGGCACGGCCCACACCACATGGCATAAAAAAAGACCAATACGAGTTTGCCGCGAAGAGCCTTTAATTTTTGTTCGAATTCCCCGACAGCCGCCTTTCCACGTTTACATGCAAAGAACTCTATCACTTCTGCAGGCATGCCAATTCCCTCCTTTTCCCTGATATTTGTTTTGCCTAAAGCTAGCATAAGCAAACAATATGTCAATACGCCGTATAGCTTTTTACCCCATCTGCAATTTCCTGAGCTGGATGATTTCGTCCCGAATCACCGCCGCTTTTTCGAATTCCATATTTCGGGCGGCGGATTTCATTTCGGCTTCTTTTTGTTTCACATATCCGGCAATATCCTCGAGCGATTCGAGTTTCACGAATTCCCGCGGAATTTCCGGCTTCAGCTCGTGATCGACGATAGATTCGATTTTTTTCTTGATGGTTGTCGGCGTGATACGATGTTTTTTGTTGTATTTTGTCTGCGTGGCGCGCCGACGGTTCGTTTCATTGATCGCCCGCTTCATCGAGCCGGTGACTTTGTCGGCATAAAGTATAACTCTCCCGGAAATGTTCCTCGCCGCGCGTCCGATTGTTTGCACGAGCGAAGTTTCGGAGCGCAAAAAGCCTTCTTTGTCCGCGTCGAGTATTGCGACGAGCGAAACTTCAGGGAGATCCAAACCTTCTCGCAAAAGATTAACTCCCACAAGCACGTCAAATTTTCCCCTTCTCAAATTTTCGAGAATTCTCACTCGCTCCATCGTATCCACTCCCGAATGCAAATATTCGGATTTTATTTCGTTTTCTTTCAAAAATTCCGCGAGGTCTTCGGCCATTTTTTTGGTGAGCGTCGTCACGAGCACCCGCTCTTTCTTCGCCACCACATTCTTTATTTCTTCAATTATATCCTTCACTTGTCCTTTGGCTGGCTTAATTACTAATTCAGGATCCACTAACCCAGTAGGCCTGATAATCTGTTCCACAATTCCACTTGTGTTATGTGCTACGTGTTGCGAGTTACGTGTTTCGTATCCTCCCGGAGTTGCCGAAGTGAAAATCACTTGATTTATTTTTTTCTCAAACTCGCTGAATTTAAGCGGCCGGTTGTCATAGGCGCTCGGGAGACGGAAACCGTTGTCGATCAAAGATTTCTTGCGGGCGTGGTCGCCGTTATACATTCCGTTGAGCTGGGGCACGGTCACATGCGATTCGTCTATCACCATGAGAAAATTTTTGCCGAAATAGTCCACCAGCGTATACGGCGCTTCTCCCGGAGCGCGGCCGGTGAGATAACGGGAATAATTTTCAATTCCGTTGCAATATCCGATTTCCCGCATCATTTCCAGATCCTGCTTGGTCCGCCGGTATATCCTTTCCGCTTCCAATAATTTATTATTCTTCTTGAAATAATTCACCCTGTCTCTCAATTCTTTTTCTATCTCATGAAGCGCTTCTTCCATCACCGGCTCCGGAACGACAAAATGCTTGGCAGGATAGACTAAAACTTTTTCCAATTTTCCCAGCGCCTCGCCGGTGAGAAAATCATATTCGCTTATAGTTCTCACTCTCCCATCTCTCAATTCTATTCTGGTGACAATTTCCCGCGACGGAGCCATCACTTCAATCGTATCTCCATGAGAGCGAAACCTCCCGCGAGACAGATATTCACTGCGAAGGAAGTGCATTTCCGTGAGATCCTGAATCAGTTTTTCCCGATCAATTGCCTCCCCCACTTTGAAGCTAAGAGAAATCTCTTCATAGAATTCGGGTGATCCGAGACCATAGATACACGACACTGACGCGACAATGACCACATCATGCCGCGACATAACCGCTACCGTCGCCGCGTGCCGCAGTCGGTCAATTTCGTCGTTTATCTGGGATTCTTTTTCAATGTAGGTATCCGAGGACGCAATATATGCTTCCGGCTGGTAGTAGTCATAGTAGGAAACGAAATATTCCACCGCGTTTTTTGGAAAAAAAGTCCGGAATTCCTGGGCGAGCTGGGCTGCAAGCGTTTTGTTCGGCGCGATCACGAGAGTTGGTTTTTGCTCATTTTCGATGACATTCGCCATCGTGAAAGTCTTCCCTGACCCCGTCACACCAAGAAGGGTTTGGAATTTCATGCCATCCTTAAGACCAGCCGTCAGCTGCTTAATTGCTTTCGGTTGGTCACCGTCGGGGTGAAATTTTGAATTTATCTTGAACTTCGACATACTTAGATTAAATTTTGCCTGCCCAGTTGAATTTGCGCAGCAAATATTCAACCGCGGAATTTCATGTTCAATTATTATATAGGTAAAAAATAGATACGTCCATATAGATACTACCACAAATTATAATATAGTGATATAGTGATATCATGTTTAAGCGTGGAATTGCTACATTTACCCTTGATTACGGCAAGTGTCCGAAATGGCTCTTTGAGCGGATGGTGAAGCTGGGACGAGAGATGGCGCGGGTCATTGTCGCCGAATACGGACCGGATGAATTTGTGAAAAGGATTTCCGATCCGGTCTGGTTTCAAGCGCTCGGAACGGTTCTCGCTTTTGACTGGAACGCGTCGGGACTGACGACGATTTTGACCGCTGCTCTCAAAGAAGCCATTCGGGGCGAAGAAAAGGACTTGGGAATATATATTTGCGGCGGGAAAGGAAAAACTTCCCTCAAGACTCCGGAACAAATTTCTCTTTTTGGCGCGCGAGCCGAACTCTCGCAAGAGAAAATAAATTCGCTCGAGTATAATTCCCGCATGGCCGCCAAAGTTGATTCCTCACTCATTCAAGACGGATTTCAAATCTATCATCACTGTTTTTTCTTTTCGGTACCCCCATACCAATCCTCATGGAAGAAAAAGATAAAAAACGAAAAAAATAAATCCAATAATTCCGGAGATTGGTGTGGGGGCGAGAACGGCGCCTGGGCAGTCGTCCAGCAAGGCATGAACGAAAGAGAGGTCACAGCGCGGAGATATCACTGGTTTTCGGACTCTACTAATAACATGGTTATTGAACCACATGCTGGTATAATTTCGGATGGAAAAAATACCGGACTAAATATGACCGCCAAAGAAAGCGAGAATGCGCAAAAAATCAGCACAGAACTCGTGCAAGGGAGTTATAATACTTTGATGAAAGATCTCAAACTGCTGCGAAAATATTCCACGCCCCAAAGTGAAGTAATGTCTGTTGGCAACAAACACCAGGTGCTGACGAAAGTTAATTTAACCAATCTCGATTTCAAAACCCACCCTGTGATATTTGAAGATTTTTCAAAAAGTAAATATCTCGAAAAGATTTTATATGAAGTTTCCGAAATAAAACCAAAAAGTTACGAACAGCTTTTATCCTTGAAAGGCGTCGGCCCAAAGACCATTCGAGCGTTGGCTCTCACAGCCGAAGTGATTTATGGCGCGAAAGCCTCGTATGAAGACCCGGCCCGCTATTCTTTCGCCCATGGAGGAAAGGATTTCATCCCCTACCCCGTCGACCGGCCGACTTATGACCAAACAATCCAAACCATGCAAAAACTTGTCGAGAAAATGAAAATCGGATATTCTGAAAGAAATAAGATAATGAATCGCATAATATGAGCAAGGGAGATATTGAAAACCCGTTCCGGAAAAAAGGAGGAGACCCGCAAATGGGAAAGAAAAAAGAGAGGATTTTCACCGACGAGGAGGTTTCACTTCTCAACGAAATGGTGAAAATAGCCGTGCGCATCCTGAGAAACAAGGAGGTCGGTGTCGAACACCCCGAATTTCAAGAACGCAAGAAAGAAGTTATCGGAATTGTTTTTGGAATCACGGGAATAAGCTCCAAGGAGGAACAGGACCGTTTCTGGGGAAGTTTGGCCAGACGTATTGAAAATACAATATCCATCCCGCCGGAAGAGCACTTCCGTCGGAAGCGGGCAAAAGAGCTGAAAGATTCTTTCGGACAGCCGGAAAACGAAAGGACCCGAGAACAGTTGGACAAGGCAAGAAGTATCGTCCTTGAAAAAAGGGGTAAAGGAAGAAAAAAGGCAAAAGTTGACGCGGCCATAATTCGGGACGCTGTATATTCAGTCCTGAAAGATTATAAATTTTCGGGCATAAAAATGAGAGAAGCCGCTGCCAACGTATTGAAATACTACCTCTGTGTCGATTATATGATTCCAACCAACGATCCAAATTTGAGAAGCTTGTCGGATCCGGCCCGGCAAAGAGACCTTTTCTAAGGGCAAAATAACTGCAGAACCGACCGCTTGGGCATTCGCCAAGCGGTTTTCTTTTCCAAACAAAAAAGCCTGTCGTTCTCGACTGGCTTTTTTGATGAGTAATTTTTGAAAAATAATTACTCGGCTTTCGGAGCTTCTTCCGCTGGAGGCATTTCCGGAGTCGGTTCCACTGGAGAAGCCATCGGAGCTTCCGGAGCAGCCGGAGCATCCGTTGCCGGAGCATCCGTCATCGGAGTTGTAGTTTCGTCGGTCATAACGATATAAATTAAAAATTAAAAGCGAAAAACTAAAGGCTAAGGATTCGCTTCGCGATATTAATTTATAAAAAAAACGAGCGAAGCGAGTACCGAAACTTTTACTTATTCATTTTTACTTTTTTATTCACAAAGGCTTTTCTCCCATATCAAACGCGTCGGCCGTCGGAGCAGCGGCGACAAATGCCGCCTTTTTCATGATCTCCTCATTCACTATATCACGGTTCCTGCCATATTTCAACTTGGAAAGCTCTTTGATGGCTTCGGCAATCTTCGGATTGCCGACAGTCGGTGGATAAGTTTTCATATTGAACGGCGGCGCCACCTGGCTCGCGATCAAAAGTTTCATGAAGCAATTCCGGTTATCAACATTCATGAGGTCGTTGGCGTCAAAAACCGGCTCGAACTGCTTCTGGACAAACTCGGCATCTTCGGCCCCGATGCGAAATGAGCAGATTGAACCAACGTTTCCGAAAACAGCCTTCGAAATTTCCTCCTTGAGCTGGGCAATGAACTGGTGGGCTATGATAAGTGATAAGCGGTATTTGCGGGCTTCGGAAAGAATCTGGGCGATTGAATCGGTCGTGAAATTTTGGAATTCGTCGATATAGAGATAGAAATCTTTGCGCCCTTCTTCGTGCGTGTCCACCCGTGAAAGAGCCGCGATCAAAATTTTTCCGACAATAATCATACCCAAAAGGTTGGCGTTTATTTCTCCGATTTTTCCTTTGGAAAGATTGACAAGAACTATCCGCCGGTCATCCATTGCCCGCCGAAAATTGATGGTGCTTTTTTCCTGGGCGATGATCGGGCGCATCATGTCGTTCGAAATGAACTGGGTGAGTTTTGAAGTGATATAGGGAACCATGTTGGCCAGCGCCGCTTCGCCCCCCGCTTTTTCAGCTTCTTTTTCCCAGAAATTCTTGACGACCGGGTTTGTGCAATGGGAAAGTTTCATATGACGGAATTCTTCGTCGGCGAGAACGCGCGGAATTTCCATTAGTGTTGCGCCGGATTCGGAGTGTTCCATGACAAGAAGAGCGGCATTGCGCATATACTGCTCGAACATCGGCCCACCTGTCTGGCGGAGGTCATAGAGCTTGTCAAAAATGTTGATCATCTCATTAATAACAAAAGTCTTTTGCTCCGGTTTGGCATGGTCGAATTCAAGCATATTGAGCCCGAATGGCCTCTCTATATCGGCCGGGTCAAAATAAATGACGTCCTCCGCCCGCTCTTTGGGAATGGATTCAATGATGTGGTCAACCAGATCGCCGTGCGGATCGATCACGCAGACCCCCTCACCGTTTTTGATGTCCTGCTTCACTATTTCCTGGATCATGGTCGATTTTCCGGTTCCGGTTTGACCAATGATATAGAAATGGCGGCGACGATCGTCAGCGTTGTGCCGGATGACCGTTTCCACTCCGCGATAGTCATTGTAGCCAATTTTGATTCCTTCCTTGGAAATATTCGAAGGCGGAGAGGCCGTGCGGGACTTGAGCCAGGAAATTTTCGGCGTTTCTGTCGAAGAAAGAGGGAAATGGAATATGCTGGCCACTTCTTCGGAGGAAAGAATCATTCCCTGGTCGTCTTTGAAATTCCGGAAAATGAAATCGAAAGCGATGTTTTTTTTGCGTATTTTGTCTTCCCTCAACACCCGAAATCGGTTCAGCCCGGGATTTTCGTATTGAATGAAAGCGTTTTCAAGTTCGGCCAGCACCTGCTCGGAACGTTCCTGGGTGAGGGCCGAAGCCACGAGGCGGATGTTGACCAAAAATCCGGGCTTGTTCGACTTTCCCTCGATTTTTTTTATGATTTCCTGTTCTTCAGGTGTCAGCTGCACCGGATCTTTATCACTTTTCAGAATATCTTTTTTCTGACTGTCATCTTTTTTCACGGCTATTTTGAAGAATCCTCGAAACAGTTCTCGAAAAAAACTGTCTTTTTTCACGTCCGAAAGTTGCCTCCCCTGCTGCATTTTATGAGCTACTTCCCGCCCTTTGGTCCTCCAATCGCCACGAGCTGGTTTTATCAGAAGCTGGATCGCCGCTCCTTCTTTTTTTTCATCAAATTTTCCAAGGACATTGGTGATATTGTTGAGCGGATCGGACTCCAAAGACAGATAGGTGCGGATCGGAAAATGATTTTTTTGACTGAGCTTGAGGTACGATGCCGCCGTGAAGCTTCCCGGATTGAAAATATTGTAATCTTTTACCCTTTCGATGGCTGCTTTGGGATAAAAGCTATGAATCTGGCGTTCGACTATATTGATAAATTTTTTTGGCGCCCCGACAAAAAAACAAATCTCATCTCCGCTCGCCGGATTGGCGATTTCAAGGGATATAACCGCATCGCCATAGATCAGCCGATGGAAAATTCCGGTTTTTTCCTTGATATTCCCGAGGCTCGCGAAAAGATGTTCCGTTACGGAAATAAGCTCTTTGTCATTTTTCGGCTGCTGCTGCTGCGCCTGCGGATTCTGGGCTTTGAGTGACCGCGAAACTTTGACAATGTCAATATCCATATTAAGCGACCGGGTGATTTCAGCGCGAAAAGAAACAAAGCTTTTGAAAATCATCAAAAACGCCGAACCAAAGCTTAGCGCGGCCAAAAGAAAAGCAAGGGGATACATTATCAAGTTCAAATTATATACATCCATCTAAATATGTTTTTGTTTTTATTTTAAGAAGAATATTCTGATATACAATTTTGAATTTCCAATTTTTAATTTTGAAATAATGTTCCAATGCTTTAATGTTTCAAAATTATATCATTTGAAATTATTTCGAAATTCTAAATTAAAAATTTATAATTCTTTTAATAGTCCTTTCTGAATAAGTTGTTTTCGAAGACTCTCTTCCAAAAGACGGTCGTGGATTTCATCGAGGGTATAGTTATCCGCCTGGCTGGGAGACTTTCCTTTGTCCATGTGCCGCGCGACTTTGATCGCGTGCTCCGGGCCTTTTTGGAGCGCCATTTCGACCAGTTTTTCCACTTTTTTTTCATATTCTGTGATTTGCGAAACTGTTCCCGCGTCCGAAGCCACGCTCGCCCCGGCCGTCGGTTTTTGGGTTTGGATCGATTTCCGGACGGTTTCAATTTTTTCGGAAACTTCCTCGGCCTTTTTTTCTCCTCCCATTTCAGATTCAACTCCCGTGGCTTTTTCAGCCTCCGGCACCGGTACTTCCGGAATTTCAGTAATTTCCGTTTTTTTCGTTTCCACATTTTCTGGTACTTTTCCTGCGCCCGCGGCTGGAATATCACTTTTTAACTTTTTCGCCAAATCCAAATCCTCCTTTTCGATAGGCTCCTGATATAATTGTTGTGCCATAAAAGATCCGTAAATATTTATTTATGCAATATCACCGTAAATAAACTTCCCGTCAAAATTCCAATATTTAACATCTAATTTCTAATAAAAATCTAAATGCCCAATTACAAAAATTTTAATTTTTAATATTGGACATTTTATTGGAAATTGGGTATCAGAAATTAGAAATTACGCCAAAAGCGTCGCTATTTCCATATCAACTTTCAGCTCTTTGTCGCTTCCTCCGCATTTCCAAAGCCGGCGATGTCTTCTTTCAGCTCGTCTTTCAGGTCGCTCACCACTTTTTTCACAAATTCGTCATAATCGCTAATTTTCTCGCGAAGGAATTTTTCAATTCTGTCCGGTTCCCCTTTTTCATCAATTATTTTCATCAGTTCCTTTTGGTCTTCCGGCGACAGTTTGTCCATTGTCTCCATATAAAGGCGCTTCAAAACCAACTCCAGGAGATTCACCAGAACTTTGGATTTTTGCTCTTCAGGCAAATCCGTGAGTCCCAATTCTTCAACGATTGTTTCCTGCATGATTGTGTTTTTTGTTGTCATTGTTTTGTTTTCTAAATATTAAAGTCTGTTTTTTATGCTCAAGGCCTTGAAAAGGTTGAAACTGGTTCGCGACATCCGTTCTAGATATTGCTGCATCGTTTCCCGAGCATTGAGAGGCGGAAATTTTTGAAAAGTTTCCTGTGTGAAATTGACCGCACTTGCCCTTTGAGTCATTTCCTCGGCAGTTGGCGCAAGCGGCATGTCACTTGTGATTCCCGGACTAAAACGGCCGATAGCTTCTTGAATTTGAGAAGCCGGCGTGTTGAGCTTGAAACCTCCCAGATTTTCAAGCCAGCTGTTCCAAAGCCGCGCGTTGGCGCTGGTAAGGCCCGCAACAGCCTGTTCATTCAAGGCTTGAGCCTCCGCTCCGAG
>Ga0208373_1005126_pt1 | contig 11146 bp, 10 predicted proteins | sample RifOxyC2_FD_184036 | JGI IMG/M metagenome (GOLD analysis project Ga0208373, IMG submission 184036) | Soil microbial communities from Rifle, Colorado - Rifle Oxygen_injection C2 (SPAdes) | ecosystem: Environmental > Terrestrial > Deep subsurface > Rock core/Sediment | place: Rifle, Colorado... | reverse complement strand
CAAGACATCCCTGGTGGCGGTCTTGGGCTCCAAATTGAGCGCAGTATCCAGGGCATAGAGCTTGAAGAAGTAACGATGCGTGCCTGAAGGAGGAGCCGGTCCGCCGTAGCCCGGACGCTTAAAATCGCTCATGCCCTGCTGGGCGCCGTTATCTAATAATTCTTGAGCCGGAACGCCTTCGGGCAGTCCGGAAATGTTCACAGGGATATTATAAACCACCCAATGAACCCAGATACCAACCGGCGCATCGGGGTCATCGCAGATAAGAGCCAATGTCTTGGTGCCAGCCGGAACATCAGTCCAGGCCAGCGCCGGGGAAATATCCTGGCCATCAGCGGTATACTTGGCCGGAATTGACCGGCCACCCTTGAAATCAGCGCTGGTGAGCTTGATAATGGACACATCACCTTTTATTGCCGGGTCGGGCACATCATTATTACAACCCAAGAAAATAATAAGACAACAAAGCATTAGCAAATTACTTTTACGCATAAAAACTCCTTAATAATTATTAAAAAACAATTTTTGTCACCCTGAACGAAGTGAAGGGTCTCAAATTTATGATTACAAAGATTCTTCGCTCCGCTCAGAATGACACTTTTTGATAGTTTCTAAAAACTACAATTATTATACAACTACTTCTGACGAAATCAAACAGAATCCGAAGGCCCTAATCGCAGCCATTTCATATAGAACCAGCCCATCAAAGCGCTGGCCAGATGCAGGATATGGTTGAGCCAGGCGGTTTCTCCGGTTAACTGACCGGCCATGCGCAGCCCAAATAAATGAGTGCTTTTCTCTACCTCCATTATAGTGACCATAACCAGTAATCCGACAACATATAAGATTCGGGTTGAAGATTGCTGCCAGCGATAATCGGCCTCTTTGAGATTATGCGCTAAAAAGCGGTAGAGAAGAAACAGGACCGAGAGGCCACAAGGCACAGCCAGTATTTTTACCCACTGGACCGAGAGATTGCCCCAGAATGTGCCGTCAGACGGGGCGCGAAATAAATAGCGTAAGGAAGTCCCATCCAGCATTCGGTACCAATCCATCGAGGCATCGGTAAGCATATCGCCGATAAAACGCAGGATGCCAAAGGCGGCCAGAGGAATAGCGACAACCAAAGACCCGGCGCGCCGGGTAGCGTTGGGATTATTCATATTATCTATAATACCAGCAGTTTTAGCAGAGCGCCAATTATTTTATCTTTTTATTGACCAAGCCATACACTCTGTGTTAATCTGCAAAAACTATGACAGACAAAATACGGGTTCGTTTCGCGCCCAGCCCGACCGGGTATCTGCACATCGGAGGCGCCCGAACCGCCCTTTATAATTATCTGCTGGCCCGGCACCTGAACGGAACCCTAGTGCTGCGCATAGAGGATACCGACCAGGTCCGCTCAACCGAGGAATCAACCAAGGCCATATTTGATTCGCTTAAATGGCTGGGAATTACCTGGGATGAAGGCCCTTTTTACCAGAGCCAGCGTAAGGATATCTATAGCCAGCACGCCCAGAAATTGCTGGACGAAGGCAAGGCCGTCTACCGCGAAGACCCGGGCAAGGGTAAGGCCATTGTCTTTAAAATGCCGTTGGGGCGAAGCTTCATTTTTGAAGACCTGGTTCACGGAACCATCAAGTTTGAAAGTGATCTGCTGGGAGACCAGGTGCTGGTAAAATCAGACGGATTCCCGACCTATAATTTCGCCTGCGTGATTGACGATTCGCTGATGAATATAACTCATATCATCCGGGGCGATGACCATATTTCCAATACGCCCAAGCAAATTGCGCTTTACGAAGCGCTGGGTAAGCCGATACCAAAATTCGGGCATATTCCGCTGATTATGGGCGAAGACGGCTCGCGCCTGAGCAAGCGGCACGGGCATACCTCTATCGGTGAATACCAGGACATCGGCTACTTGCCTGACGCGGTCTTTAATTTCCTGTCGCTTATGGGCTGGTCGCCGGGCGATGATACGGAATTGATGACTAAAGACGAGATTATCAAGCGATTCACCATAGAGCGAGTCAAGGACAAGCCGGCCCAATTCAACATCAAGAAACTCACCTGGATGAATAGCCATTACCTGAAACATCTGCCGTTGGAACAGCTCTACCAGCTGTCAAAACCATATATGGAAAAGGCGGGTTATAATTTATCCGGACACCCTGAAGCAAAGATATCCAAATTAATCGACCTGTACCGCGAAAGAATACGGGTTCTTTCAGAAATTGCCGAGGTGACTAAATTTTTCTTTGAGGACCGGGTCAGTTACCAGGCCGAGGCCGTAGAGAAATTCGTCAAAACTGCGGACGGCCAGCAGGTACTGACTATGATCCGTGACGGAGTCTCGCCTGTCAGTGAATTTAATACCGCGTCATTAGAGCCGGTCCTGCGCCAGGTAGCTGAAAGCAAGGGCCTGAAATTCCAGGGGGTAGCCCAGCCGCTTCGGGTTACGCTTACCGGCACAACCGTCTCCCCCGGCATCTTTGAAGTAATGGAATTACTGGGCAAAGAACGGGTTCTGGCACGGATAAATGGATGCCTATCGTAACAATATATCAACCTTAATTAAATAGCAATCCGTCTCAGACAGTAATTTTATCTGGGAAAATACTTGATTTTTTCCATGATTCTTCTATATTATATGCAGTAATCAGCCCAGTTGAAACATTCTATATTATAGAGCCAAGAGGAGGTGACTTATGAAAAAAGCCTTATTAATTCCTGCAGCAGGCATAATGATTATTTCATTCTTTTTGGGACTAGTCACCTGGGCGGCTAATCCGGCGGCTGATTTGCAATCCGCCATCCAGAAAGGCGACAGAGAACTAATAAAAAAATCCGTGGATCAATTAGTTTTACAGAATGACACCAAGGCTTTGAATACTCTGATCTCCGCCGCTACCTCCGCTCCGGACAGCGGCACCTATTGGATACTCCTTGAAGGTCTTTCCCGCTTTACCGATACCGAGGTCATTTCTAAAATAACCTCTTACATTGTCACCAATAAAGCCAAAGAAATAGGCCGGGATTTATTGGGTGCCATGAAAAATAACCGTTCACCCAGTATTATCCCACTGCTCAAGGAGGTCATCGAAAAAAGCACCTACGAAATGCAGATAGAATGCATCCATCAACTCAGCGCCATTACCACCAAAGAATCACTGGAGGTATTATTTAACTTTCTTAAGCCATTAGATGAGAAAAGCGATAAGGAATTGGTAAAAGAAACTATTGCCGCCTTAAAAAGAGTTACGGGTGCCGATAAAGGCAATTATCCAGCATCATGGTTATCTTGGTGGGAGGAAAACAAGAGTAAACAAATCAGCGATATTATCAAGCCCAAAACCGCGGACGGCGGTAATATTGACAATGTTTCCCAATATCGCGATATGACCGGGCTTGAAGATTTAACCAAGGATAAAGTCATCGTGGTCCGGAACGACCTGTGCGACGAAAAAGCCAAAACCGGCGGGTTTGACGGTAACTACGACCATATTCAGGATATCCTGACCCGATTAGGTATTGAACATACCGTGATAGGCAAATCGGAACTGGAAAAGGATTCATTCGACTGGGATAATACCTGGGTGATACTATTTAATTGCATGATGTACAAGGAGCATTGTTGCAACCCTAAACATCATCCCGGGAAAACCAAAACCAGCGAGCGTCTTGTTAATTGCGAAGGGGAAGGCGCGCATCAAAATCACGAACCTAAAGTAAGCGACAAAACCATAAAGAAAATCACTAAGTTCGTGGAAACCGGCGGATATCTGTTTACCGAAGATATGAATATTAACGAAATAATTGTGCGGGCATTTAAAGGGATAATTGCATCTACCAAATTTATGCCGGAAAAAAACGTTCCGATACTACCGGCGCCCGGGGCGGCATTACACCCCTACCTAAAATATGTTTTTGAAGCAGCGCCATCAAGCTTAAGCGATGCGCCCGATACATCGGAATTAGATAAATCAGGAGAAACCAAGTCAATTAAGCCTGGCGAATTTCGCATCGATACTGAATGGAAGATTGACGAAGACAGCCCCGATATAAAAGTGCTGAAAAAGGATGTGACTGTTTTGATAATGAGTCCAAAACTGGCCAATAAATCTAATCCCGATGGCGCAGTAGCAGTCACTTTCGGCGTATCAGGCAGTAATATTGTTGCAACCGGAAATTCAAAAGGGCCGTCTTACAAAGGCGGCGGCAGAGTTCTGCATGTGATGAGCCATTTCGGACATCAAAAATCCAAGGTAGATGAGTTCGCTCTGCAAAACCTAATACTTAATTTTATAATGGAGCTTAACCAACGCAGACCAAAGTCAAAGAAATAAATTATCGCTCTTAAGCAAAAGGAGGATATAATGAAGACAAGAACATTAGTTCCAACATTAAGCATTATTTTAGTTGCTTTATTTTTTGGTATCTCGCTTGCAGCCGGCAATCCAACCCAGGATTTACAAAGCGGAATCCAGAAAAAAGACAGCGAAAAAGTAAAGAAGGCCGTGGGGGAATTAGTTTTACAGAATGACGGAAAGGCCTGTAGCGTCCTGCTTAACTCCCTAACCCCCCCTCCAGAAACCGGTATTTATTGGGCAATTCTGGAAGGATTGTCACGCATGAGCAATAGTGACGCCATATCCAAACTCGCTTCATATATCATAAGCAATAAAAGTAAGGATATTTCCCGTGATTTACTGGGAGCCATGAAAAATAACCGCTCGCCCGCAATCCTCCCCTTACTTAAAGATGTCATGGAAAAAGGGCCAGAGGATATGAAGGTAGAGGCTCTTCATCAATTAGGCGCCATCCAAACAAAAGAATCATTAGAAATTCTATTTAATTTTCTCGGCACACTGGATGAAAAAAACGATAAAGAACTGGTAAAAGAAACAATCGGGTCTTTAAAAAGAGTCTCCGGCATCGATAAAGGTAATTATCCGGCCTCATGGATAGCCTGGTGGCAAGAAAACAAGAATAAGCAGATCAGCGATATTATCAAGCCCAAAACCGTCACCGGCGGTAACCTCGATAATGTTTCCCAATATCGCGATATGACAGGCGTAGAGGACCTGCCAAAAGATAAGGTTTTGGTGGTAAGAAATGACCGTTGCGATAAACACTACCGGGGAGACCGCAATTTCGATAAGATACAGGATATCCTGACGAAACTTGGCGTACCGCATACCGTGGTTGGCAAATCTGAAATAGAAGACGAAAACTTTAATTGGAAAGACGCCTGGGCGATGGTTATAAACTGCAATATGTATAAAGATGTAGATTGTGGCAAGGATTGCAGAGCCGGGACAAGCAAGACCGGAGAAAGAACGGTTAATTGCCTGGGAACCGGAGACCACATGAACCATGGAACCAAGCTCAACGACAAAACCATTAAAAAGATCAGAGAATTTGTAGAAACCGGCGGATATCTGTTTACCGAAGATATGAATATCGAGGAAGTCGTTGAACGCGCATTTAAAGGTGTTATCACTCATACCAAATACCTGCCGGGAAGAACGGTTCAGATAGTCCCAGCACCCGGAGCCACACTCCATCCTTATCTAAAATATGTATTTGAAGCCCCACCATCAAGCAATGCCCCGGCTATGTCATTACCACCGGAAGGAGCATCAGGGGAAACACAATCTATTAAACCGGGCGAATTTCGCTTAGACGCCGAATGGAAAATTGACGAAGATAGCCCTGATATCAAGGTATTAAAAAAGGATATAGTTACAGTTTTGATAATGAGTCCTAAATTGGTAAATGCAAAAACCAAGGATGAAGGAGCCGTAGCAGTTACCTGGGGTGTATCAGGACAAAACATCGTTTCGACCGGAAGCAGTAAAGCTTCTTATGCAGGCGGCGGACGGGTTCTTCACGTAATGAGTCATTTTGGCAAGCAACATTCTAAAGTGGATGAATTTGCCTTACAAAATCTGCTTTTAAACTTCCTAATAGAACTCAATCAACGTCGCCCAAAGGGTAAAAAATAGGATTATATATAGAAATTGAGTTACCAGTCCAGTTGGCAAGAAAAAGTAAAAAGACTCCCGGACGAGATATTCCACCGGCTAGAGAAAACAAATAATCCGCAGGCATCAACACAACGCGCCCTATTAATAGGCCAAGGTGTAAAACTGTTTTTGCCTGGACTAAATAACTTCATCTCAACACCGGAATGGAAGTTATTTATAAGTCAAGCCGAACCATGCCATAAAGATACTGATATAAAACCCGACCATTTAGAAGCTCTCAAAAGCAATCCAATCTATCTTAAAGGTGACTCTATTAGCCACATAACATCATTTCCTTCAGGAACATTTGATCTGATAATTTCATTGTGGGATTTACCAGCTCAAACTCAAGACAATGGATCTTACGCTAAAAATATCCATCGCCTATTAAAAAAGAAAGGTCAATTCTGCATCTTTACTTATATTGATGGTTCGCCAGAGTTACCACTGAATATTATAAAAAAAATAATTGAGCGAAATAAATTACCCTTAAAGATATTTAAATCCGCCTTACCTGACTCCCCCAAAAGCCTTCGCCGAATATTGAGTAAAGCCGATTTTGGAGATGTCCGCATATGGAAGGATGACATTACCTGCACTTATCAATCAAGTGAAGACTTACTTAATGATATCTTCTCAGATAACGAAAAAAGCCTGTTCATGGATAATACCACAATTGAACAGCGTCTCATTATTAGGGAAGAATTCGTTAAGGATATCAGGGAACATTCATTCCCGCTGAAAATATCTTATGATTTTTCCGGTGGGGTGGGAGTAAAACCTTGAGATGGCTTTAACAGGGAAACATTTATTTTACGGCTGATAACAGGTTGATCATCACAAAGCAGCTCAAAAACATACATCCCCTCTTGCTCAAAAACGATATTCTTCATGTCAAATATAAATTCTATGGTGGCCAATGGATTAGGGAATTTAATCGGCCCGTTCAGGCTGAAAATAGATTTATTCTGTTGTAGATGGGTGCATTTCAAGGTTCCTTCATACTGGCCAATGCCCTCGGTAAGCACACAATAAACATATAAAGACTGATGCCGGCAAGGCAGCTCAGCTGCGGCAATATTATTGAAAATACCAATTACGCTTTTCTTACCGCTAAGCCGGTCATCAATTATACTGTCGCATATAACCATTGACAAAGGAATCGGTTTAGGCTTTTGAGAATCCATGTTATTATTATGTCTTAATTTTCTTGAACTGCAAGATTTAAATTATATATACTACATTTTTAAAGGTAAAATATTTTACATAAGGAGGATGACTAATGATAACCGCAGGTGTCGATATGGGTGCGAAAACTATAAAAACAGTACTGTTAAAGGATAACAAAATTATTGCCAAAAGTGTGGGGCTGGGCGGATTTGATCAGCGCGCCTCAGCCGAAAAGGTATTCAATGATGCTTTATCGCAAGCAAAACTATCCCGTAATGATATAGAACATATCACGGTTACCGGTATCGGACGTAAGGAAATCATTATGCATCCACCCATATCGGCTGATAAGGAAGTAACCGAGGTTACTGCCGCTGCAAAAGGAGCAACATATTTATTCCCTCAAGTAAGAACCGTGATTGATGTTGGCGCTGAAGAAGGCCGGGCGATTCGCTGTGACGCCAACGGTAAAGTGATTGATTTTGCGGTCAATGAAAAATGTGCTGCCGGCGCCGGCTCTTTTACCGAAGCAATGAGCCGTGCCCTGGAGCTTCCCTTGGAACAAATCGGTGAAATATCCCTTACCTCCCAACAAATAATTCCAATGAATGCCCAATGCGCGGTATTTGCCGAATCTGAGGTTGTTTCATTAGTCCATGCTAAAACACCTAAAGCGGATATAGCCCGGGCCGTCAATGATGCCATTGCCAGCAGAATCGCCTCCATGACCAGACGCATTGGCATGGAAAATGCGGTCCTTCTAATCGGCGGCGTTGCCAGGAATAAAGGGTTTGTTAAATCGCTTAAAGATAACCTCCAGACGGAAATTCTAATTACACCTGATACGGAGTTTGTTGGAGCAATCGGCGCGGCTCTAATGGCTGAGAAGTAAACCACTAAACTAATCTACTTCGTAATCAGAAATCTTCTGTATTCGTCTTTGATGTCGTGGATTATCCAGGTCAAAAGATGTTTCCAACCATACCTTTACTATCTCTTTAATAGATGGTTCACTCAAAACTCTGGCTCCTAAGCATAAAACATTAGCATCATTATGACGACGAGACATCTCGGCGGTAACCCTATCGTATGCCGTGACGGCGCGGATACCATTAACTTTATTAGCAGAGATGCACATACCCAAACCGGTTCCGCATATTAATATTCCATTTTTAGACCCGCCGGCAGATACTGATTCGGCTACTTTAAATGCAAAGTCAGGATAGTCAACGGAATCCTCATTATCCGGACCAATATCAATAAAATCATAACCGAATTGCTTGAGAAATTGTTTTAACATTTCTTTAACCTTATACCCCGCATGGTCAGAAGCGATAGCAATTTTGCCCAAAGATTTATTTTCAATCAACATATAATCTTCTCCAACGCTTTTTGTATTTTAGAGGCACACTTCTGGTAACCCTCCCTACCAGTCATAATAGGATCTTCAATATCATTACCGGCCGGGTCAAGAAGTTTTATCCGCTTAGAAATGAGAGGCATCCACTCCTTAAGCGTGGCCAGATGCCCATTAGTCATCACATATATTTCATCGGCCTCTTCTAACATAGATAAAGTCACCGGCTGTGAACGATGGCCATTGATATCTACGTTTTTCCCTTTCATTATCTCTATTGAAGTCCCGGAAGCCGGACTGCCGTAGATTGCCGAAGTTCCGGCTGAAATAATTTTATAACCATTTTCCTCTAACCCTGCGATTGGTATTTTCAACCTATCCGCAAGCATCTTCCTAAAAAGCCCCATAGCCATCGGGCTTCGGCAGGTATTGCCAGAACAGATAAAAATAATCATATTGTAAGTAACCCGCTGAATATTATCCCTGGTAATTGACCCCTGACGAATTATCTCAAATTTATTATCCTCAGTTACCTTAACCACCGTAGAAGAAGCGCCTATTTTACACGGCCCAGCGTCAATAATAACATTGACCTTATTGCCTAATGACTCAATAACCGTCTGGGCATCAATCGGCGCTGACTGGTCGGCGAAATTAGCGCTTGAGGCAACCACCGTAACCTTTGAAAGCTTGATTAAGTCTCTCGCAATAATATGGTCTGGCACCCTTAAGCCTACCCATGAATTTTTACCATGCTCACCAACTACAGGTAAAACAAGCGTCAATGGTCCGGGCCAGAATGCCTTCATCAAGCGTAGCGCCAATCGAGGCACGATTGAAACATGGCAATAAACCTCTTCAACAGATGAAAGATGAATGGTAAAAGGTCTGTGTTCAGGGCTATTTTTCACTTCATAAAGTCGCCTGACAGACGAGTCTAAATTGGCATTAGTGCCCAATCCGTAAACTGTTTCTGTTGGGAATACCACCATTCCACCCTCTGAAAGCACCTTTGCCGGATAATATAAAAGGTCCATCCGGTAATTTTTAATGTCTATCTTAATAATCTCTGCTGCCAAAATATATACTCCTTATGAGATATTATGATACTAACATTATCCATTCCGTCAATCTATTTTAACTTCACCCGTCTATATCTCCAGAATTATCCGACTATAATGAAATTACTGGGCTTATAAAAGGAGCAAAAAGAAAGAGTGAGTAAAAAGGCTTCTAAGAAACAATGCGTTTAATTCGGATAAGCGTATCTAGAATACCGGGTAGGTTCTTTAGGCTAAGAGAATTTGGACCATCACAAAGTGCTTTATCCGGTTGAGGATAAACTTCAAAAAATACTCCGTCAGCTCCGGCTGCTACCGCAGCCCGGGAAAGATATTGAATCATCTCACGATTACCACCGGATTTACCTTTTGCACCACCAGGCAACTGAACGCTGTGAGTCGCATCATAAATCACCGGATACCCAAATGATTTCATTACCGGAATTGCTCGCATATCATTAACCAGGTTATGATACCCAAATGAAGTTCCTCTTTCGGTAATAATAATCTTATTATTCCCGGTGCTTTTTAACTTTTCAATCAAGTAAACGATATCGTCGGGAGCAAGAAATTGACCTTTTTTAATATTAACCGGCTTGCCTGTTTTGCCGGCTGAAATAAGCAGGTCAGTCTGCCTGGATAAGAGCGCTGGTATCTGGATGATATCTAGAACTTCGGCAGCCGGTTTTATCTCTTCTTTAGAATGGACGTCTGAAATGACAGGAACATTTAATTGTCTCCTCACCTTAGCTAATATTTTTAACCCTTTTTTTAACCCAATCCCACGATATGACTTATGGCTCAAGCGATTAGCTTTATCATACGACGCTTTAAATATAAAAGGTATTTTTCTTTCTATTGAAATATTTTTCAGAGTTTCAGCTATCTGCAAAGTAAGCTTCTCATTTTCAATCACGCAGGGGCCGGAAATCAAGCATAGCTGCGAACCGCCAATTACAGTATTAGCAACAGTAATTATCATCTTATTCATCAGTCGGAAAGATAAAGGTGGGCGAATTTTTAAGCCACCATTCTTCCCATCGTTTAGCTCCGGCCACAACCTCTGGCTCATCGCTATAATATTTATAATCCAGTGTTACCCCGGTAATCTTATTCAAAAGATTAAAGGCGATAGCTCTCCTATTAAGGTCTGGGTTCTTAAGAAAATCAATCAAAACCGGAACTCCCCTCTTATCTTTTAATTTAACTAACGCCTCAGCCACAGCAAAAATAAAACCTTCGTCCTCTCCTGAAAGATAACCGCTTAATTCATCAACTACAGAATAATTTTTAAGATTACCCAAAATATGCGCGGCTGAAATCCTCAAGGCATTGTCTTTAAGAGAAGGCAGTAAAAGAGGCGTGGCATCTTCAACCAAAAGCCCACTGAATGTCTTCTCTACCCGAGTACGATAATCAGGATCTGGTTTTTTCAGCGCCTCCACCAAAGCCAGAACCGCCCGCTTACCAAATTTACGCAACTCAAAGGCAAGCTTATTGGCATCACAGGATGGATTGGTAAG
>Ga0208373_1005125_pt1 | contig 11147 bp, 12 predicted proteins | sample RifOxyC2_FD_184036 | JGI IMG/M metagenome (GOLD analysis project Ga0208373, IMG submission 184036) | Soil microbial communities from Rifle, Colorado - Rifle Oxygen_injection C2 (SPAdes) | ecosystem: Environmental > Terrestrial > Deep subsurface > Rock core/Sediment | place: Rifle, Colorado... | reverse complement strand
TATAAGATTGAATTTTGATTTTAATTCTTCAGCTTAGGAGAGGTGGGTGAGTGGCTGAAACCAACGGTTTGCTAAACCGTCGTACGGGTAAAACTGTACCCCGGGTTCGAATCCCGGCCTCTCCGCAGGGTTTGTGATGCGGGGGGCTTTCATTTATGTTCTATGTTTATGTTCTAAAATCTGTCAGTTCGAATCATTACTACACTGGGCATACCTCTAAACTTCAAGAAAGATTATCTCATCACAGTTCAGGACTGGTTAAATCAACTAAGAAATATCTTCCTTGGGAAATTGTTTATACGGAAGCTTTCAAAACTAAATCCGAAGCTTATAAAAGAGAATTACAAATCAAATCATACAAAGGTGGGAATGCATTTAAGAAACTTATTAATTCAGTGAGTGGCTGACCCCGCCAACGGCGGGATGCTAAACCGTCGTATAGGTAAAACTGTACCCCGGGTTCTCTCAAAGGGACTCCTAGGGAGGAATCCCGGCTCTCCGCTCTCGCTATGAAAACCTATAATTCAGTTCTAACCGCATCTTATGCTAATAAAGACTTCTCTTTTAATTCAAAGGCTTAATTCTATTCGTTTTGAAAGTTTGATTATCATGAGCCTATTTGATAATTTTCATTCTCAATAATGAATATTTGATGTGGCTATGAATAATTTTAATGGAGTAGACTATTTTAATATCCGGTCTCTTCTTTCTGAAGAAGAGTTGATGATTCGCGATCTCGTAAGAGAATTTGTATCTGAAGAAGTAATTCCGATAATTGAAGAACATAACAGGGAAGGAAAATTTCCGCTTCAACTTGTCCCTAAAATAGCAGAAATTGGATTATTAGGTTCCACACTGCCTTCCAAATATGGCGGTGCAGAAATGAACAATGTTGCTTATGGACTTGTTATGCAGGAGCTTGAAAGAGGAGACAGTGGAATAAGAAGTTTTGTTTCTGTGCAAAGTGGACTTGTTATGTATCCCATTTATTCTTTTGGCAGTGATGAGCAGAAAGAAAAATGGCTTCCTCAACTTGCAAAGGGAGAAAGAGTAGGTTGCTTTGGTTTAACCGAACCTGATTACGGATCGAATCCGGGAGGTATGGTAACTAAAGTCGAAAAGGTTGATGGTGGCTATAAACTTAATGGCGCCAAGATGTGGATAACAAACGGAACAATCGCAGATGTAGCAGTTGTCTGGGCTAAACTAAAAGGTGTTGTGAAAGGTTTTCTTGTTGAAAAAGGAATGAAAGGTTTTTCTGCTCCGGAAATGAAAGGGAAACATTCACTACGTGCGTCGGTGACCTCCGAATTAGTATTTGAAGATGTTTTTGTGCCTGAAGAAAATCTTTTACCAAAGACAGAAGGTTTGAAAAACCCGTTGATGTGTCTTAACCAGGCACGGTATGGAATTGCCTGGGGTGTTGTTGGTTCAATGATGGCATGTTATGATGCTGCTTTAAATTATGCAAAATCGAGAGTACAATTCAGCAAACCGATAGCTGCATACCAGATGACCCAGGAAAAATTAGTCTATATGTTAACTGAAATAACCAAAGCCCAGCTTCTTAATATTCAACTTGGCAGAATGAAAGATAACGGAACATTGAAACATACGCATGTTTCATTAGCCAAAAGAAATAATTGTGAAAAAGCTCTGGATATTGCAAGAGTTGCAAGAGAAATACTGGGTGCTAATGGAATACTTGATGAATATCCTGTGATGAGGCATTCTGCTAATCTGGAATCGGTCAAGACCTATGAAGGAACACATGAAATGCATACGCTTATCATCGGTGAAGATATAACAGGCTTTGCAGCATTTGATTAATTAAAACAGGAGAAAAAAATCGAAGATCAAAAAAGATTACGTGAAGGATTAACATTTGACGATGTTCTTCTTGTGCCCGCTAAGTCAGCTATACTTCCGAGGGAAGTAGATATTTCTACGCGTCTTACAAATGAGATAAAACTTAACATCCCATTACTCTCTGCAGCGATGGATACTGTTACAGAGTCTGAAATGGCAATTGCAATTGCCCGTGAAGGTGGAATAGGAATTCTACATAAAAATATGAGCATTGAAGCACAATGTAGTGAAGTTGATAAGGTTAAACGTTCTGAAAGCGGAATGATAAGAAATCCGGTTACATTGACTTCTGATAAAACTATTGGCGATGCACTTGAATTAATGAAGAAGTATAGAATTTCGGGAATACCCGTTGTTGATCACAAACTTAAACTGGTTGGTATATTAACAAACAGAGACCTTAGGTTTGAACCAAACAGGAAACTGAAGGTGAAAGACTTAATGACAAGTGAAAATCTTATAACCGCCCCGCTCGGAACTAATCTTGAAAAAGCGGAGAAAATTCTACAGGGATATAAGATTGAAAAACTTCCGGTTGTTGACAGTAATGGAGTTTTGAAAGGACTAATTACATTTAAAGATATAATGAAAAAGAAGAAACATCCTTTTGCTTGTAAAGATGAACATGGAAGATTAAGAGTAGGAGCAGCTGTTGGTGTTACTATTGATACTATGGATAGAATAGCTGCATTGTCAAAAGCAGGAGTTGATGTAATAGTTATAGATACTGCGCATGGTCATTCGATAGGGGTTATGAATGTTATTAAAGATGCAAGGAAGAAATTCAAATATGAGCAACTAATTGCTGGGAACATAGGAGGTTATGAGGCAGCAATTGATTTATTAAATTGTGGTGTCGACGCTGTTAAAGTTGGTATTGGTCCCGGTTCAATTTGTACTACCAGAGTTATAGCCGGTGTGGGAGTTCCACAGATAACCGCAATTTCTGAAGTATACAGAGGGGCAAAGAAAAAAGGGATTCCTGTAATAGCTGATGGTGGTGTTAAACAGACAGGTGATATTGCTAAAGCAATTGCAGCCGGAGCAGATTCAGTTATGCTCGGTGGTTTCTTTGCAGGTGTCGAGGAAAGTCCGGGAGAAAAAATATTATTTGAGGGGAGAAGCTTTAAACTATATCGCGGCATGGGGTCGCTTTCCGCTATGAAGCGGGGTAGTAAAGACAGGTATTTCCAGGATGTTGAGGATGATATTGCCAAGCTTGTTCCCGAAGGAGTCGAGGGTAGAGTTCCATATAAAGGTTCTTTATCAGATACGGTGTTTCAACTTACCGGAGGGTTAAGAGCGGCAATGGGTTATTGTGGTGCAAAAAACATCAATCAGTTGAAGACAAAAACAGAGTTTATAAAAGTAACTCTGGCAGGGTTAAAAGAGAACCATCCGCACGATGTTATAATTACAAAAGAGGCCCCCAATTATCATATCCAGAGCTGAAACTAAATAAGAGAGGGCAATAATAAGTTTTAGTATTCCAGCTTTTAATTAAATGTATAAAGTATTAGTTATAGCATATTATTTTCCCCCAATGGGTTTAAGCGGAGTTCAGAGAACGCTTAAATTTGTTAAGTACATGAAAAATTATAATTGGGAACCGACCGTAGTTACCGCCGGGAACGTTGCTTATTTTGCTCACGATCAAGCCCTGGCTGCCGAAGCAAAAAATGCTGGAATAAAAATTATAAGAGTTGGGGGTAAGGAACCGAACTCTCTTTTATCCAAATATAGTACGATAAAACCCCCCCGCGAATTGGTAAGAAAAATTCTTAGCAGAATTAGCCAGACTTTTTTTATTCCGGACAACAAAATCTCCTGGTCTAAGAAGGCAGTGCGGAAGATCAAAGAACTTCTTCGGAATGAAAATTTCGATGCTATTTTTGTTACTGCTCCGCCTTTCTCAGCATTTTATCATTTACGAAAACTTAAAAAGGAATTTGATATTCCTATCATGGCTGATTACAGGGACCTCTGGTATGGAAGTTACTTTGCCTTTTATCCTACTCCTTTTCATAAAGTACTTCATAAAAGGATGGAATACTTGTCATTAAAAGCAGCTGAAAAAATTATTGTTACTAACAGGAAGATTAAAGAAAAACTTATCAAAACATACAAGTTCCTGACTTTTAATGATGTTGTAATAATTCCTCATGGCTTTGATCATGAAGATTTTGAAAATGTGCTGCCCGACCCTAAGTTAAACGATAAGATGATTATTAGTTACTCAGGAATATTTATGGAGTACTGTACTCCTAAATATTTTCTTCATGCGTTTAAGGATTTAACAATTGAAAGACCTGATATTGTTTCTAAAATTCAGCTTAATTTTATAGGATATCTTGGTAAAGAAAATAAAGCTTTAATAAGAAAGTTAAACATCGAGGAATTTGTTAAAGAGTTTGGTTATGTAGATCATAAAGAATCAATTAAAAAAATAGTATCGAGCGATGTTCTCTGGCTAATGGCAGAAAGGAAAAGAAATATTGATGCTATTCTGCCGGGTAAGCTGCTTGAATATATGGGTTCTAAGAAACCAATTATCGGGTGTTTCCCGGAAGGTATAGCAAAAATAACACTTGAAGAATATGGTGCCTGCTTTCTTACTGAGCCTGATAATGTAGAAGAAATTAAGAACACCATAATAAAAGTTTTTGAACTCTACAAAAAAAATGAACTTCCGGTTCCCGACGAAAATATATTACAGAAATACAGAAGGGACGCTCTAGCCGAACAATTAACAAAACAACTACAGTTCGTTGCAAAGAAGGATGTTTTATGAGAGTGCTTGTTATCGGTTCCGGCGGAAGGGAGCATGCATTGGCACTTAAAATAAGCAAGAGTTCACTTCTTGATATGCTATTTATTATGCCGGGTAACCCGGGGACAAAACAAGTTGGGGAAAACGTCAAAATTAATCCTTCTCACGGTGATAAAACACTTCAGTTTTGTAAAGATGAAAGGATAGACTTAATAGTTATTGGACCTGAGCAGCCTCTTGTTGAAGGATTGAGTGATTATTTAAGGAATGAGGGATTTAAAGTTTTTGGTCCAAGTGGAAAAGCCGCAGAGATTGAAGCCCATAAATCTTTTGCTAAGAGGCTGATGAAGAAATACAATATACCTACTTCAGATTTTGCAGAGTTTCAATCTGATGAGTATGACAATGCACTTTCTTATCTTAAAGAAACTGGATATCCTTGTGTTATAAAAGCAGACGGACTTGCAGCAGGTAAGGGTGTTTTAATCTGCAAAAATTTTGATCAAGCCGAAAAAGCTGTGAAGGAAATATTCTTGGATAAAGTATTTGGATCTTCTGGCGACAAAATTGTTATTGAAGAATTTATGGAAGGGGAAGAAGCCTCGATATTTGCAATAACGGACGGGACGGATTTTATCTGTTTACCATCAAGCCAGGATCATAAAAGAATTGGCAATAAAGATACTGGAAAAAACACCGGCGGTATGGGGGCTTATTCTCCGGCTCCGGTGGTAACTAACGAAATCCTCTCACAGGTTGAAAATAAGATTATCAAACCTACCCTCGATGGAATGAACAAAGAAGACTGTCTTTTTACGGGTTGTCTTTATGTTGGGTTGATGATTACTAAAGATGGACCGAAAGTGGTAGAATATAACTGCCGTTTTGGTGATCCTGAAACGCAGGTTGTGCTTCCACTTCTTAAAGGTGATTTCCTGAAACTCCTTTATTCATCTGCTGTTGGGGAACTTGATAAAAATGCTGTTCATTATGAGGATGGTTGTGCAGTATGTGTAGTAGCTGCTTCAAAAGGTTACCCCGATTCATATCAGAAAGGATTCGAGATTGCCGGTTTGGATAGTAATGATAAGAAGATTATTGTTTATCATGCAGGTACTGATGAAACTGATGATAAAATAATTACTAACGGCGGAAGAGTCTTGGGTGTTACTGCTGTTCTTGCTGAAAATGATTTAAGAAAAGCAAGAAATAAAGCTTATGAAGCAATTAATGAAATCCATTTTGAAGGAATGTATTTCAGGAAAGATATTGCTGTAAAAGCTTTGAACAGGTAAAGTTTAAGTTTCTTTTTGCAAGCTAATCGAACCGCCTCCAAAATAAATAAGCTGAATTCCTAAAAGCAGCAATAAAACATTCTCAAATAATTTTAGAAAACCTATCTTTATGCCGCTTGATGTGCCAAAGCAGCCGCAATCAATATTCAAACCTCTCAAAAGACTTATTGAAATTGCTATTATAAAAATTCCGAGTAAAGCAGAAATTATGAAAGCGTTTTCTTTTACTCTTATTCCGAAGATCAAAAGAATGCCGGTTGTAACTTCAATCCAGGGCAAAGTAAGAGCTGCCATATTTGTAAATGAGAAGGGAAGAAGCTTATAATTATTAATCGTTCGTGCAAACCCTTCCGCGTCTGAAATCTTTTCTATCCCTGCATAAAGGAAAATAAACCCGGTTACTATTCTGATAACAAGCAGCAAATATTTATTCGATAATATTTTTTTCATTCTTTGCTTTCAGATGTTTCGGTCGGATATTTTGCATTAAACCATTCATTCCATCCGCCAAAAAAAATATATAATTTTTTATATCCCATATCATATAATACATTGCTGAGCACGATGCTCAGGTCGCAATCCGTTCCTGCGCAATATGTTACAATTGGTTGATCCTTATCTATTTTTTCAAGCATAGATTTATAATCATCGAAATGATCCATCGGGAGATTAATAGCATTTTTAATATGTGCAAGCCTGTAATCTTCCGGTTCCCTTGCATCAATAAAAAGAGTGTTTTTTTTGTAAAGACTGTAAGCCTGTTTGAGATTTATTGACAAGGGTTCTGTCTGAACATCCTTTTTAACTGCTTCTTTCTCTACTTCATTCTTAATCGTTTTTTCCCTTACCTCTGTTTCCTCCTCAATTTGTTCCCGTCTTTTATTTAGTGTGTCCTTTATTTCAATGCTGTCTTTAATGGTTGTATTAAACAAAGAATCGCTTGCCCATTTCAAGGTTTTTTCTTCAGGGAATATCGGGATTTCCTTAGGGGAAAAGTAATTATAGGCAAGCCCAAGCAAAGAGCTTATAAATATTATTGAAAAAACGATTTTCAAATCAATTTTCATAATATAAATTTAGAAAAAATGATTGGTTATTAAAACATAATATTCTTTTATCAAAATTAGTTTGACTTTCTATATCCCTTTCTATAGTTTCACTTTACTAAACATATCAAACCAAACATTATTAAAAAATCATAATTATAACTACACAGGAGGTGCTAAATGAAAAAACTTTTCCTTTCAATGGCTTGTTTAATGATTTTTTCTACGCTGTCTTTCGGACAGGATGAAATGGACCCGGGGATGAAAGCCTGGATGGATTATATGACTCCGGGGGAAACGCACAAGATGCTTGCAGATGCTGCAGGGAAGTGGGATACAAAAGCTACTTTCTGGATGGCACCGGGTACCGATCCTACAGTAAGTGTGGGAACAACTACAGTTGAGATGATGCTGGGGGGAAGATACCAGAAGGCAACTACTCACAGTGAAATGATGGGAATGTCGTTCGAAGGAATCAGCATTACGGCTTATGATAATGCTACCAAAGAGTTTAATAATTTGTGGATTGATAATATGGGAACCGGTATGATGACCGGCAAAGGCAAATATGATGAAACAACAAAAAAGATCGTATTCAAGGGAACTTATGTTGATCCTATGACCGGGAATGAAGAACCTTTTATGGAAACTTATCAAGTTATTGATAATGACAATCATCTATTTGAAATGTTTACTTATCCCGGAGGGCAAGAATTTAAATCAATGATAGTAGAATACACCAGAAAATCTGAAATGTAAATTGAGAGGGTAATCTGCGGGAGTCTCTTGTGTCATAGAGACAATCTCGAGATTAAAAATTAAGCCCGCCATAAGCGGGCTTTTTTAATAATCCCGGCTTTTCGGGATACCTGTTACTGGTTGAAAGTAAGTCTCTAAAAGTCTGTCCCCGAACTTGTTTCGGGAAGGTTTGGTTCCATATAGCAGCCTTATTGAATCTGAGAATATTATTATCTATTACTCTCTTGACTTTTTACTTACTTGTCCGGCTCCACCAAAGGTGGATAAATTTTGACGGATTAAAGAGGTTAGGCAATATATCTATGTGTTTTTTTGATTTTCAAATAAATTTTTAAGTTGAAACTCATGGCGAATTGGATGCATGACCGCATGCTCAAGCATGGCATCAATACAATATTCAGCTCCCCAGTTTGAAGTATAGCTTGGAGAGTGGAATTTATCTTCCGGTATTTCCGACAAAGGTAGACGCCATTTTTCAATTAGATGTGATACATATTCATTTACTTTCATTTCAATTAACTCTGGTTCGGGTTCCTTTTCAATCTGAGGATCTGGAAGATTCAATTTCATGCATATCCAGATCATATAATTTCGAGCAGCTCTCACAATGTGCCTGAGTAAAGTATCCAAAGATTCATAGTTCTTATCATCAGTTTTAGGTAAAATCAGGCCTATTTTTTTTGCTTCACGCCACGTATGCAAACATGATACTAAATGTTTTTCGTGTAATAAAACTAATGAACGCGCTCCATTATACTTGTATTCCTTTAAGGTTTTTATACTCATCTTTTACACTCCTAATATATTTAAATGAACAAATCCAACAGCAAAAGTATTTTCTATTGTCCTTATAAATTATTCATTTACAAATAGCTATTCAAATAACCAGACATTTTATTTATTGCTCTCTTGACTTTTTAATTACTTGTCCGGCTTTTGACCGATTAAAGATGTTAGGCTTATTAAATCCAGCGCCTTGTATTTTGACAATACAGTTTATATTCTTCTCCAAATTTATTCAGCATTGCATTCTCTTCAAATCTTATATACCAACCATCTGCAATAACAAAGAAGAGTAAAACAAAAATAAAAGATGAAATAGCTCCTTGATAAAGTATCGCTATACCTAAGATTGCTATTACAAATCCAAGATACATAGGATTTCTTGAATATTTATAAAAACCAGTGGTGACAAGCTTGTCCGGTTCATTAAATGTATTGACGTTTGTTTTTAATTTTATAAATAATTTTTTACTTGTTTGAGCAATTATTAATCCGCTCAGTAAAAATGGTAGTCCAATTAAATTATATGGAAACAGTATGTTATGTTTTAAACCAAATTCCCAACATACAATTCCTATGGCAATAGAAAACAAAATAAACAAGATAGGTGGTAATAGCTTTTTCATTTTTATTCTCCTACGATAGTGATTATACCGAAGCAACTTATCGAGAAAAAATAGAAAATCCATTAACCTATGTTAACGCGGAACTTTTTTCCGTATTCTACTTAATGCTACAGGTGTAATACCAATATAGGAAGCAACCAAATGTTGTTTCACCCTTTTTTCTAATCCGGGATACGTATTCAAAAAAGATTTATATCTTTCTTCCGCATCAAACAATAAAAATTCTCTTTCCCTGGCTTCCTTTATACAGTATCCTTTTTCTAAAAGGAATAGTAAAAACTTATGCCAGCAAAGTTCTTTTTCAAATAATATTTTCCATTTATCATAGTTGACCACTAAAATTACTGAGTTTTCAAGTGCCTCTATTGTAAAATAACTTTTCCTTTTTTGAATTAAGGCACTATAGGAACTGATAACCGTATTTTCTAAGAAAAATCCCTTTGTAAAATTATTCCCTTTTTTGTCTATATAGTAATAACGAAATAAACCACTAAGAACAAAGGCAAAATTTTGAGGAATTTCTCCTTCTCGAATAAAACACTCACCTTTTATAATATTTTTTATATATGATATTGCTAAAATTTTTTCTATCTGTTCATTTGGAACTGTTGTGATAGAACCTAGTATTTTTATGAAATTTGCTTTATTTATCATATTAAACAAAATGAGTTTATTTTTTTCAAATAAGCCTAACGGCGTGTTATGTTAAAACACAACAGCCACTTGAGTTCTCTGATTGTTTATTTGTCCACCATTGGTGGAATTATTTATTAAGAAGAAGAAATAACAACCTGTTACCTGCCTACCGCAGGCAGGTTCGTCGTCAAACTTGTCCGCCTCTGGCGGAGTAAGTCCCAAAAGAGGTTTGGTTTGCCATAGCCTTATCGATATTACGGCAATGAAAGTTGTCTAAGTGAGAATTATTTGTAGATCAGATTATCAAAGAACTTTATTTAACTGAATCGATACGGATTATTATTTTTTCTTTTTACCTATTGACTTTTTACTTATTAAAGAGGTTATGTTGCGTTTTGTGAAATACTATTAATTACTTGATTTATTTTTTGTTTTACTTTCTTGTAATCTATTTCTTTCCAAGCTTCTAAAATTGGGAGATATTTTTTATCCTTTGTTTGTCTTGCTTTATCCAGTAACAAAAATATTAAACCTCTGTTTTTATCTTTCAAGTAATTCATATTAAAATAGTTTGCTCCGCTATTAATCATTTTATCAAATCCATTAAGCAATTCAGTTGAATAGATGTCCTTTTCTATTTCCCAACCTTCTTCAGTAAATATTAATAAAGGTAATCGGTAATCGTATTCTATTGCAAGATAATTATTTTGTATAATCCAATCTACTTTTGCAAGAATATTCTCTAAAGAAATGTCTGAATAAAAACCATAAGAAGGATTTTTATCCAAACCAAGCTCTAATAATTTCTTTTCTTTAGAACCTTTAAGAAGTTTTGAAAGTAAATTCCTTCCACCACACATTATCAAATCATCTGCTGCTCTTAAAATTGCAGCAATCTCTTCATAAGGTAATTCTTTTATTCCTCTGGAATCTAGATGATATTTTACACGATTTACTTTGCGAGACATTATAAAAACTCAAGAATAATTTATCATAAATTTCTCTTTTTATTTTGATAATATCAATCAATGTTAAGCAACATAACGACGTTGCTGCTAAGCCGCAGCCCAGAACAGCAATGCCAAACTTATTAAATAAATTTTATGATTTAAAAAAACTTTCATAGCAGAACTACTTTGAACAAGATATTTGAACGAAGCCAACAAACTTGAAAATTATAAATTAACCGACGGATGCGAAGCAGTCAGCTTGAGCCGCTTGATATTTCCAATAAGTAAAAAGTTAATTTTGAAGAATAACAACTTATCAGGAGGTATCAAATGTACTACACAGGTATCGATCTTCATAAATTTACTTCTTACTTAACTACCGTAGATTCTTCAGGAGTCATCCTTAAACAGGA
>Ga0208373_1005124_pt1 | contig 11150 bp, 12 predicted proteins | sample RifOxyC2_FD_184036 | JGI IMG/M metagenome (GOLD analysis project Ga0208373, IMG submission 184036) | Soil microbial communities from Rifle, Colorado - Rifle Oxygen_injection C2 (SPAdes) | ecosystem: Environmental > Terrestrial > Deep subsurface > Rock core/Sediment | place: Rifle, Colorado... | reverse complement strand
TCTCTTTTGCTTTATCCTGCAAAATGCTTTTTATTAAAACTCCGATATTCGCCTGTGCCATATTAGGTTATTATAGCACAAAATAAATCCTCTACGAAATTACGAAATTTTACGAAAAATACGAAAACTCTTGACAATCCCCCCCCCTATGCTAACTTTGAACCACTCCGAAGGAGGAGAACAGTGACGAAAAGAACATGTTACTGTGCGGCAGGGACGGGGAAACAAGCAAAACACGATCCCCTTTGCCCAGTAGTAGGACCTATATTAACACTGGGTCAAGAAAAGGTGCATAAAAGGGGATATCACAGTGTGCTTTGGCGATGGGTGCTCGCACACCCACACCTCAGCGGATGGCTGGTTCCTCCTGAACTTCAGCCCTACATGAAAATGGGGGCTGAAAGATGGAGGGCAACCATCAACCACTAGACCGACCCTTCTCGCTTTCCCTCCCTTCTCGCTTTCCTTGCCCCGACCCCAGGCATACTTCTGGATAGGGGCTTTTTTTATTTCTAAAAATTCCCCTCCTTTATCCCCTCCCTAATCCTCCTCATTAAATCCAAATAAAAATTAACATTGTGAATGGTCGCGAGGCGGAGAGCAAGTGGCTCTTCGGCAACAAAAAGATGGCGGAGATAGGCGCGAGAAAAATTCTTGCAAGTATGGCAAGAACAATTTTTATCCAGCGGAGCAAAATCTTTTTTAAATTTTTCGTTGGTAATATGGATTGTTTCGTAGAACTTGTCATTGCGAGCGTAACGAAGTGGAGCGAAGCAATCCCCTTCAATTTCAGAAACAAGGGGATTGCTTCGTCGCTTCCCCACTAAGGCGGGGTTCGCTCCTCGCAATGACGAGCCGGAACGCCACACATAAAGCAACCCATGTCGCGCATTCCTTGTCGGCAGGACGCAATCAAACATATCAATACCGGATCTGACGGCCTCCACAATTTCCTCCGGCTGGCCCACGCCCATTAAATAGCGTGGCTTATCTTCCGGCAATTTTGGTACAATTTCCTTTAATATTCTAAACATTTCCTCTCTCGGCTCGCCAACCGCCAATCCCCCGACCGCATAGCCGTCAAAATCCAGTTTGACCAAATCTTCCGCTGATTTTAACCGTAAATCCGAATAAACGCTTCCCTGGACAATGCCAAATTTCATTTGTCCTTTTTTTAATTTAAATTTTTTACTTCGTTTTGCCCATTCTGTCGTCAATTTCATTGATTCTTCCGCGTCTTCCTTTGAGCAAGGATATGGAGAACAAATGTCCAAAATCATGGCAATATCCACGCCTAAATTTTTTTGAATTTCCAAAGATAATTCCGGCGTTAAAATAAATTTTTTGCCATCAATATGCGACCTGAATTCCACTCCGTCTTCTTTAATCTTCCTTTGTTTGGCCAAAGAAAAAACTTGATATCCCCCGCTGTCAGTCAGAATCGCCCTCGGCCAATTCATAAATTTATGCAGCCCGCCTCCGCCCCGTGAATGTGGGGCTCCGGCGAGGCGAAGCCCGCCAGCTTTTTTTATAACCTCAATCCCCGGCCGGAGCATTAAGTGATATGTGTTGGATAAAATTATTTCCGCGCCAAAACCGGCTAAATCAAAACTATCCAAAGTCTTGACCGAGGCCTTGGTGGCAATAGGCATAAAAAACGGGGTTTGCGCTTTTCCGTGCGCCGTCTCCAATATTCCCGCTCTTGCCTGTGATGTTTTTGATTTTTTAGAAATTTTGAACATACCTTTGCGCTGTCATTGCGAGCGGAACGAAGTGGAGCGTGGCAATCCCCTGAAATTGAAGGAGCGATGGGGATTGCTTCGTCGCTCACCCCGCCCTGACGGGACGGGGTTTGCTTCTCGCAATGACAACTGCTATTTTACTGCGTTGCTATTTCTACTCTACTTTTTCTTCCCCCTCTTGGCAAGTCTAAAAATAAAACAACAGACCGGATTTTGGCCTGTTGTTTTATATATTGTAATATTCTTAATTACGCAGCCTCTTGCATTTCTTCGCCTCTCATCCGCCTTCTGTCTTCTTCCCGTCTCTTCAGTGCCGCTGCTAGTTGATCGGAAAGCATTTTTAAGTCTTCCACATATTCTTGTTCCGTTACTCGTCCTCCTCTCTGATCATTCATTAATTGGGCAATTTCATCAGTCACTGCTTCAAAACTTAGCTCTTTTGTCCCTTCTACTGCCTCCTCGCTCGGTTCCATTTCTGTATATTCTTGTATTGACATAAATTTAATATTTTAATAATTAAATTTCCAACTTATTTATTAATTATACTCCTTTTTACCCTTTTTGTCAAAATTTTTCAGCATCCACAAAACAACCAGCGGGAATATCTCCGGGCCCATCCTGATGATTTTCCCAACGAGTAAGCAATTCCCCTGAATCTAAATGGAATACGAGATCGGGTCGCCCCACTAATGATTCGGGAGTGAATTGATAATAAATTTCCGGAGTATAAATAGTAAAATAATACCATCGTGAATCTTTTGGCCAATTTTTTGATCCGGGAACAAAAACTCCGTAATCCTTCACGTAATTTTTCTCTTTGTATTTTTCGGAAACAACTCCAACGCTGTAATAATCTTCACATCCTTTTCTGGTGGTAAATTTTACACCGTAATCGTTATCTTGGTAAAGAATAACATCATTTTTGCTTGAATTAAATGGATTTTTATTTGACTTACCATCGGGAAATTCATACACAGGACAGTTTTTTTGTTGCCAAAAAGCAACTCCGCATCCAACAACAACTGCCGTAATTATAACGGCAAGAATTATTTTCCATGTTTGTGACATAGATTTTAAATTAAAAATAAAATTTTATTAAGTGTAGCTTATTGTAAACTTTACTTCACCGCGACCGTGCTTGCCGTTCCCGCGTATTCTGTCCGAGTAACAGCGACCATATTTAGAGCATTCACTCTTTCTTTAATTTTCTGCACTGATTGCAAATCAGCCGTTTGAAACTCCGCTTTTTTTATGCTCTCTTCCAAAAATGCTTGCCTCTCTTCCAGTTCCTTCGTTTTGAATCCCTTAGTCGCCGTATTATTGATATTGGCGAGATACAAAACTCCTCCGCAACAAATGGCAATAACAATAAAAACATTAAAAACTTTAACATTAAGAAAAAATTTTCGTTTGGCGCTGATGTTTTTGTTTGTTTTCTGGTGCCCTCTTTGGGGGCATGACGACATTTTTATCATATTTTTTACATCACAAAGAAAGACAAGTTTAAGCGACTAAACAAACAAGAATCATGATTCATGCTTCATGCTTCATGATTCATAATTCACAACCTAACCGCTACTCGGAGCTTTGCGCTTCGGGACCTGGGATTTATTTTTGCCTCCCCCTCTTTTGGAATTATTGGTTTCTTATTTAATATTTTTAATTTTGCTTTGTGGTCGCACTGGCAAATCGGCATTTCTTTCGGACAAATACAGTCTCGTGATTCTCGTTTAAAAAATTCCTTAACAATCCTGTCTTCCAGTGAATGAAAGGAAATTACGACAAGTCGTCCTCCCGGCAACAATAAATCGATCGCTTGAGGCAAGACGATTTTCAAATTATCTAATTCTTGATTTACAAAGATACGCAAAGCCTGAAAAACTTTTGTCGCGAAGTGAATTCGCCCGTGCTGGAACTTACCGGGAATTACTTTTCTTATCGCCTCAACTAGTTCAAATGTTGTCCGGATCGGCTTTTCTTTTCTAACCTCGCAGATAATTCTGGCAATTCTTCCGGAGAACCTTTCCTCTCCGTAAGTCCTAAAAATATCTTCCAGCTCTTTTTCCTTAAAATTATTGATAACCTCACCAGCCATTATCCCTTCTTCGCCAAATCGCATATCAAGAGGCGCGTCATATCTGAAAGAAAGACCCTTTTCTGAATCATCCATTTCCATTGAAGAAAACCCCAAATCCAGCAAAATTCCGGAAATATTCTCAAAATTATTTTGATGAACAATGTTTTTTAAATCCCTAAAATTTCCTTTTACCACAATCAATCGATCAACTTCCAACTTTTCATTTTTCACTTTTAATTTCGCGACTTCTACGGCTTGTTCATCTAAATCTATACCAAGCGCCTTTCCGGAAGGACCGGTCAATTTAATAATCGCAAGCGAGTGCCCCCCGCCACCTAAAGTGCAATCAACGAAATTTTGGTTTGGTTTTGGATCAAAGTTTTCTATAACTTCATCGAGCAGAACGGGAATGTGTCCTTTATATTTTGATTCCTCAACCATAACTTTTAACTTTTCATTTTTAACTTTTAGCTTCTTTATACGCCAAGCTCCCCCAATTGCTCGGCTATATCCCCGCTTGAACTTTCTGTTCCGCTTTTATATTCTTCCCATTTTGCTTCGTCCCAAATTTCCAAACGGTTATAAAGACCGGCGACAACAACATTTTTTCCCACTGCCGCGTATTTTCTTAAATAATCAGGCAAAATAACTCTTCCCTGTTTATCTAAAGAAACATCCATTGCCCCGGCGAGCATCAATCTCGCAAAAGCTCTTGAATTAGCCTTGCCAATAGGTAATTTTGCCAACCTCTCGGCTAAATTCTTCCATTCTTCTTCTGTATATAAAAAAAGACAATTATCCAGACCTCTCGTCACTACCGCGCCTCCGGATAATTGAGCTCGAAACTTGACCGGCACTGCCAGTCTACCTTTTTCGTCAATTGTATGCTTGTATTCGCCAATAAACATAAAAGAAACTTCTAATAATCTTTTTTTATTAGTTATCCACAAATTTACTTATTTATCCCCACTTTTATCCACTTTTAATTCTTATACTTCCATTTTATACCACTTTAAATACCCAGTCAACCACATGCAAGGTTTAAGTTGACCGGACTACCCCGCAGAGCAATCATTTTAACGATTTTACTGTCTGCTAAGCCTTAAAAAGACCTTTACCTTGCACGTGGCAAGCCCCTTTTGTTTACTTTTAACAAACAAAAAACGCCATTTTTTATATGGCGAATCCTTAATCTGTGGATAACTTTTTTTATACTAACTACTAAATATTCAATTTTGGTTTAGTAATATTTGGTTCTCTGTCATAAAAAGGCAAAACGATTTTTCCTGCTTTAGATTTTTTCAACTTAGCCTCATAATCCGCGACTGATTTTTTATCTAAATTAAATTCCTCTGCCCGCACGCCAATAATTGGAATATCAAGAAGACGCCCCAAAGCATTGGCAACAACAACGCCCTGTCTTACCGAAGTGAACGGTCCCGGTCCGTTTACGACTACCACGCCGGCGAGGTCTTCTTTTTTTGCTTTTATTTTTTTTAACAACTTATCAAGTAAAACCAAAATTTTACCGGACTCTTTCCCTGCAGCCGTTTTTTTATAAAAAGAATCGCCCTTTACGAGGACGACGGATGTAGCGCCTTGTATCGCGGTATTTATTATAAAAAACATAATTATATCTACCTACTTTCATCTCCCCTGCTAATTCTTGAATCATCAAGCTCATTTATCATTACAATTTTTTTATTCTCTAAAATATTATACAAAAATCTGTCTGTAATATCTTTTCGATAATTAAATTCTTGACGCGTCATTACCGTATAATCAATCGCCCGACCAAAATCTTTTTCAAAATCATTAATCAAATCACCGAGTTTATTTTTATTGAATTTTCCCACTAAAATCAGGTCAACGGGCGCATCGGATAAACCGACAAAATCCCCGGTTAAGGCCAGATAATCAACCTCGCCTATTTTTCCTATTTCCTTGGCAAGATTTTTTTCTAACAGAAAATCCGCTTTTAAAATAAGGGCTTTTAGCTCCGGAAAAAGAATAAAAAGTTTATTAGCTTGAAAAAACTTTTTTGTGATGTCAACCGAGCTTATTTTCTTTAACTTTAGCGACCCGTTGTCTTTTCCCCTTTCCTTGACCGGAACAATATATTCTTTGTTTTCCGGTCCTTCCACCTCGCCAATAATCCCCAAACTTTTTAAATTCAAAAGCTCTCGCCTGACTGAATTTATCTGCGCGCCGATGATTCTGGATATTTCTCTTACGAAATAGGCTTTATCCGGATCGTTTAAAAATAACTTTAATAACTTAACTCTCGTTCTTGATCCAAAAATTTGTTCAAGTCCGTCACCGTCTATCTTTTTTTTATCAATCTTCAAAACCATAAAAAATATTGAGCTCGTCGCGTAATAATTTTACGACAAGACTAGAACTACTGTACTTCTCTTTAAAAAACCGTTATAATCAGTATAGTATAGAAAAATAAAAAAATAAAGAAAATCGCATTATTGTGTTGAAAATAGAATATAGCAAAATTTCTATACAACCGGACAAGAGTAAAACCACTTGTCAGATTTTTGTTTGGGATTTATTCAATTCCAGGGAGCAAAATGAAGAACTTGCCTGCAAGGTTTTTTCTTTGGTGGAAATCGCCTCTTTGCCAAATCGTAAAATAAATAACTTGGTTGAAGAAATATTTGGGGAAATAAAACCCATCAGCAGTCAAAATTTTCTCGGCAAAACCCCTGAAAATTTCTTTGAAAATCTGGTCCAAAGAATAAACTATAAATATGTAGAGTTGGTCGGTGAAGAAGGAGAAGCCGATTCGGCCGACTGGCCGCCAAAAATAAACGCCCTACTTCTTCTCTCCATCGGAAAAAATATTTATTTTGTCCAAAGCGGGAAGATCCGCCCTTTTCTTATCTACAGAACCAAGCCCGACGGCGATTACAAAATAATGGATATCTCGGAAAATGCCTCGGGAAAAGAAAACCGCGCTAATAATATCAATATTTTCAATAATATCGTTAGTGGAAAAATAAACATTGGCGACTATCTTCTCTTGACTACCGAGAGCCTTCTTGATTATTTTTCTCTGGAAAAACTTTCCAATATTATCTCCGCATCCTCTCCGCGAGAAGCTTCGAGAAGTTTAAAGGAATTGTTAGCCGGACCGGCAAATCCTCACACTCCTTTTTGTTCATTGATTATAAAACTAAAAGAAGAGGAAACCAAAGAAAAACAAGGAGCGGACAGTAATCAAAAAAAAGACCTTTTCGCGCCCCCGCAACACTCTATGGAAAAACTGCTGGGCACAGTGGCCGATACCGAGAAATTTCTCACTCCGTCAATGCACATGAATCTTGGAAGCGCTTTTTTTAATTTTTTTGAAAAGGTTAAAACTTCATTAGATAGAAAAGAAAATGCGATAAAAAATATATCACAGCATAATACTTTTAAAATAATTTCCAAAATATCCAAAAAAATCGTTAATACCATTGCCCTCTTGGCGAGAGACTTTTTTTATGCGGTTTTTGGCGTTTTAAAATTTTTATTCATTATTGCAACAAATAAAAACGGTGAACGAAGAGTCGCCGTAAAATCTATACCAAAAAATTTAAAAACAAAGATTAACAATATTAAAACAAGGTTTTTGTCCCTATCTCGATCTTCTCAAATATCCCTTATGGTCGTCGTAATTCTTTTTTCCATCTTTTTAGGGACAACTGTTGTCGCATATTCAAGATATAAAAATGAACTCGCTTTAAAAAATCTAAATCAAAGAATTGAAGATATTCAAACGCGAAAAGATTTAGCTGAGGCGAGCATCATCTACGGTGATCAGATAACGGCCGTAAACAGCTTAAGAGAGGCGGAAAAATTACTCACCGAGTTTCCTAAGGATGACCCAAAGTTAAACGAAACCTATAACAATCTGAACAATGACATCCAGCTTTTAGGAGAAAAAATAAGAAATATAAAGAGGATAACCGATTTAGCGCTCATTGTTGATTTTAAAGAAGAAAACCAAGAAACAAAATTGGATAAATTTATTCTTTCCAAAACCAGTATTATCGCCCTTGGTCGAGAATCTTCTTCAATATATACCTACACAATTAAAGATAAAAAAATATTTAAAAAACAAACCGACAGCCTAGCGCCCGCTTCAGCTTGCCTTAAAGACGAAGATACTGTTCTACTCTACGGCGTCGATAAAAAATTCTTTGAGTTTAATCCAACAAAAAATTCGCTAAAACAAACAGAAGTCGCGAGCGAAAGTAATGTTGACGATATGACGATATATAATCAAAAATTATATACCGTATCTTCCGAAGCCAATCAGGTGTTCAAACATTCTCCGACAATTGTCGGTTTTGCCAAAGGAACTCCGTGGATAAAGGGCGAGGTAAATTTGGAAAACTCAAAAAGCATTGCCGTTGACGGGACAATCTATATTTTAAAAAACTCCGAATTAATTAAACTCGCCAACGGAAATAAGATCGATTTTTCTCTTACGATTGAACCCGCCCTCTCTGCCCCCACAAAAATATGGACATCCTCCGAGTCTTCATACTTATACATATTTGAACCTTCCTCAAAAAAGATAGTTGTGTTTGATAAGCAGGGAAAACTTAAAATACAGTATTTATTCGAACAGCTTGACAATCCAAAAGATTTTTCCGTTCTGGAAAAAGAAAAGAAAATATATTTATTGAACGGAACGCAAATATCCGGTTTCAACATTACGCATCTTTAACCGTTGGAAGCCCGGCGTCCATAAAAATGGACGCCGGGCTTCCAACTTCCAAACAAAAATCCCGCTCTTCAAGAAGGGCGGGATTTTTAAATTTGAAACCTTATTTTAAGGTAACTTTCGCACCGGCTGCTTCTAACTTTTTCTTCATCTCTTCCGCTTCAGCCTTACCAACGCCTTCTTTCAAAACTTTTGGCGCGCCATCAACCAAATCTTTGGCATCTTTCAAGCCCATTTGAGTAAGTTCGCGAACTACCTTAATGACGCCGATTTTATTGGCTCCACCTTCGGTAATTTCCACATTAAATGTGCTTTGCTCTTCAACTGGGGCTCCTCCGGCTGCCGGGACTCCGGCGGCAACGGCCATAACTGGCGCAGCGGCGGAAACTCCGAATTTTTCTTCCAAGACTTTTACCAATTCCGCTAAATCAAGAACTGATAATTTTTCGATTTGTTCGACAAGCGCCTTGAATTTCTCCGGCACTTGCGCTTCTTTTTTTTCTTCGGACATATTTTTGTTTTCCTTAATTAATTATTTTAATTAAATTACTTTTAAACTTTTTCCGACATAGCTTTTAAAACTTGGACAAATCCTCTTAAATTTCCGGCCAAAACATTCACAAACCCGGAAACCGGAGAATTCAAACTGCCAACCAACTTTGCCAAAAGCTCTTGTTTTCCCGGGATATTGGCCAACTCTAGAACTTTCGCGGAATCAATGTATTTCTTTTCAAGAATCCCCCCTAAAATCTTTAACGCGTCATGTTGCGCCTTAAACTGCTTTAAAATCTTGGCCGGGAGAACTTCGTCGTCATAGCCAAACACTGCGGCAACATTGCCTTCAAACTGTTTTGGGTCAACTCCCGAATAACCGGTTTTATCCATAGCTATTTTTATAAGAGTCTTTTTGGCGACGCCGTAATCAATCCCTTCTTTTCTTAAAGAACTTCTTAGACTTGTCGTATCCTTTACGTTTAAGCCTGAAAAATTAACAAAAACCGCGGCCTTTGTTCTTGTAAATTTATCTTCTAAATTTTTCAGATCTTCATTCTTTTGATCTTTTGTTTTTGGCATAATATTAATTTTATGTTCGCTTTTATTTGTTTAATTTGTAATAAAAAACTGTGGTATTGCCACAGACATAACCCCCAAAAGGGGCGATTTACCTCGGCGGGCTTTCTTTGATTAAGTTCCGCTGGACGGAACGCCTGCTGTCTATGGCTTTATTCACTTTTAAAGAGTTTACCTTGGGGAAGAATATTTGTCAAATTTTGTCAAATTTCAATTTTAATCATCTTTTTTTAGCTATATAAATATCCGCCTCTAGCATAACATTGTCTTTATAGTAATGATGAACAAAATAAAGATTGCTGTCTCGGTCAAGGGTCGGCTCACCGGCAAATTGAAAAACAATGAGTTCGGGTGTTTGCCAATTGCCATCAATTTTTTTTGACCGCCAAACGGACGGGCTTCCCTTGTAAGTTCTCGTGAACCATAATTCATTTTCATCTTGACTGATAAAAGGCCAGCCATCCGAATCTTCCGAATTGATAATTGATAAATTCGTCGGCGTTTGCATTTTTCCGTTTTCCATTCTGCTAACCCAGATATCATACAACCCTTTTCCGCCCGGACGATCGGAATGAAAATATAGTTCTTGACCGTTAATATCAAAGTGCAATTCACCAACTTGGTATTGCTCGAATTCTTTAGGCGCAATTTTCCAATCTTGCCATCCTCCGTTTTTATATTCAGCGTTAAACCAATGCAACCCGGTATATCCTTCGCGCGCCGAACAAAACCAAATAGTATCTTCAGATATAAATTCGCAACCGTCCAAAGATAATTTTCCCCCATCCTGCAAAATAACCCTTTCTGCTTTTTGCCATTCTTCGTTTACTTTGTTTGAAACATAAATCCCTGTTACTTCGTCTCCGACCTGTTTCTCCACCGGAATATTGGGATCCGGGGTAAAGAAAAAATATAAAGTATTACCGTCCGGCGTCACAAAGGGGGAATCTTCAGCTCCGCGCGTATTTATTGCGGACGATAGCGACGTTGGATCATAATATTCTTTTTTTCCGATAATACTCAATTCCGGCGGATAGACATCAATCCCGGGATTTATTTTTATAATATTTTCTGAAATTTTAGTTTCTCGGTCAACGGCGGGTAGCGTATTTTTATCTTTATTTTTAATTACAAGGAATAAAATTAAAATTACTAATAAGGTGGCGAAACCAAGAAAAAATTTTTTAAACATAAATTTTAACTTACCCCAAAACGCTTCCAACAATCTCTTTGCCTTCCAAAAAATTCTTAAAATTTTCCAAAGTAGCTTTCATTATAATGACTCTTATTCCTAATTTTTCCGCCGTACGCGAAGCAACCGGATCAAACGGCGCGTGCATTCTGGGAATCCATTTGCCTCCGACTATTTTTTTATACTCTTTCCAACTTAAATTTTTAAAAGGCTTGGCATCTTTAAATTCTTTCGGATCTTTATCATAAATATAATCAACATTGGTTAAATTTATAACTGTTTTCGCTCCTAAATTTTTCGCCCATAAAACCGCGTCATTATCGGACGAACATCCCGGCATCCAAC
>Ga0208373_1005123_pt1 | contig 11150 bp, 10 predicted proteins | sample RifOxyC2_FD_184036 | JGI IMG/M metagenome (GOLD analysis project Ga0208373, IMG submission 184036) | Soil microbial communities from Rifle, Colorado - Rifle Oxygen_injection C2 (SPAdes) | ecosystem: Environmental > Terrestrial > Deep subsurface > Rock core/Sediment | place: Rifle, Colorado... | reverse complement strand
GTGATGTTTGATACCGTCATAAAAACAAAAATAATCAAATTCAAATTTATGATTTGTATCAAGTTCAAGCTTTTTTATACCAGTTTCTTCCCAAATTTCTCTTTTGGCAGTTTGTTCAAAAGTTTCCCCTGTATCTTGAATCCCTTTTGGGAATCCCCAGGCTTTGTCTGGATATTGTAAAAGTAAATAAAGGATTTGATTATTTTCAATCCGGTAGAGAATAGCGCCGATGGTTTTTAAGATTAAGGACAAAGGAGAAAGAAAAAAGATTTATCTATAATTCACAAATTGTAGGGAAATTTTAATTTCTTCCAAAGATTTTATTGCTTTCATAATTGCTTGAAGTTCATCTTTGCTTTTTGATTTAACTCTTACGGCTGATCCTTCAATTGTCCCTTTGGCTTTTGGGAAATTATCTCTTAAATATTTGGAGATTTTCTTTGCATTTTCTTGATCAAGAGCTTTGATTAATTTAATTGCGTGTTTAAATCTCATTCCGCCTACAGCTTCAGTCTTTTGTTCTCCAAAAATCCTTGCTGAAATTTGTCTATTTACTAATTTTTGTATCAAGACTCCTCTTACTGCTTCAACTTGATATTCATTGGCAACATTGAAAGTGATTTCAGTGTCATTTAATTCAATTTCAATCTTTGAATCTTTAAGGTCATATCTTGTTGATACTTCTCTTCTAGTTTGATCAAGAGCGTTTTTAAGTTCTTGTAAATCGAATTCGGAAACGATATCAAATGAAAATTCAGACATTTTAGATAATTAAAAATTTAAAAAACATTAATAATCTAATGGATTTTAAATATTTTGAAAAGTTAAAATGGAATTTTAGAAACTTTATTCTCTAGTACACCAAATTGTTGAAGCGCCTTCTGAAAGATCTTTCCCAGTAAGATTTTCTATAGCTTGTTCTATTTGATCCCCATATTTATTTAAGAATAAATAACATTTCACGTTATTTTCTACTCCTGGTACGACTACAGCAGAAGCAATAGAAATATTTGAGGCTAATAATAAACTAACTACAATTATAGTTATAAAAAGTTTTTTCATATTTGTTATTTTAAATAATAGAAATTAATTTTTAACAAATTTTTTATACATTAACTCTTGTCAGATATCAAATGATTTTTGTAACGGTTTTGGCAATTTCTCGTTCTATTTAATAGAAATAGGTATAATATTTCACGTGAATTATTTATTTAGTTTTTAATTTTCTATTATGAAAAATTTATTTAAAGTGTTTTTAATTACTTCGATTTTTTGGATTCCAACAACATCTTTTTCAGCGGAAACATTAGCTTTCCCTGATCTTAATTATGATGATCCTAGTTTTACGGCGATTTCGGAGTTAAAAGATTTTGGAGTTATTGGCGGTTATGAAGATGGTGAATTTAAATCTTTAAATAAAATTAATCGGGCGGAATTTTTGAAAATAGTAATAGAAGCAATCGCCGAAGATGATCAGATTAAAGGGGAAAATTGTTTTTCTGATGTAAAAACCGAATGGTTCGCGAAATATGTTTGTTATGCATATGCAAAAAAGATTGTGGCTGGCTATTCAGATGGGTTTTTTCGGCCAGAGGCAAATATAAATTTTGCTGAAGCGAGTAAAGTGGTGGCAAAAGCTTTTAATATCGCTAAAGAAGCTAATAAAAATGAACTTTGGTATAAAAATTTTGTTGAATCAATTGCTGAAAAAAATGCTATCCCGACTTCAATTTCTGATTTAGATAAAGATATTTATCGAGGTGAGATGGCAGAAGTAATTTGGAGGCTTAAAGAAAATAAAATTGATTTAGCTAGTTTAAAATATGAAGAACTTTCCGGGGTTCCTATCAAAATTAATTCTTGCTCTGAATTAAAAGATTTTTTCTTGCAAGAAAGATTTGATGCTTATGTTATTGAAGAATCGGTATCGCTTCAGGGAGCAGTAGATTCTTCAAGCGCTGAAAAATCAGAGGTTTCGTCTGAAGGTAGTGATGATTATTCAGAAACTAACGTGCAGGTGCAGGGAGTTGATGAAGGAGATATTGTAAAAAATGACGGGAAATATATTTATATTTTGAAAGACAATACGGTAAGAATTGTTGAGGCCTATCCAGCGAGCAAGCTTGCGGAAACATCTATTATTACTTTTGAAAATAGTTCTTTTTATCCTTATGAAATGTATTTAGATGATGATTTGTTAGTAGTTTTGGGAAATATTTATAATCAGGAAGTGTTTGATTATGGGTTCGAAGGTGAAATATATTTACCGTATTTTCATCAAAATAGAACTGCGGTTTATATTTATGATATTAAAGATCAAAGCAATCCGACACTGAAAAGGAGTTTTGAGCTTGATGGTAATTATAGTGATTCCAGAAAAGTTGATGATACTTTATATTTAGTCTTGAATAAGAGTCAATATCTTTATAGCCTTCCTGAAGATATGAATATTGAAGAACTTCTTCCTCGCTATAAAGATTCTTTGGAAGGAGAAGAGAAATATTTGACTGATTGTAACGGTATTGTTTATTTCCCAAGAGAAAGGGGAGTGAATTATTTGATTATTTCCGCTATTCCTCTTCGTAGTTCTGATGCAATTGAATCTGAGGTAATGATTGGTGATAGTGAAAATATTTATGCTTCAAAAGACAATTTATATGTAGTTAGTACAAATTATGAGTATGGTGATTTTTATTTTGATTTTAGTAATGCGAAAACTTTAGTTTATAGATATTCGTTGCAACCTAAAAATATTGAATATGAAGCTAGGGCAAAAGTTCCAGGTACGATTTTAAATCAATTCAGTATGGATGAACACAATGGATATTTTCGAATTGCGACAACAGCCGGGGATATTTGGAATCCAGATAATGTTTCTAGAAATAATTTATATATTTTAGAAGCAGAAAAAATGGAAATTACAGGATCAATTGAGGATATTGCTAAAGGTGAAAAAATTTATTCTACTCGATTTTTGGGTGATCGAGGATATATGGTAACTTTTAAGAAAATCGATCCGCTTTTTGTTTTTGATATTTCTGATCCGTATGATCCTAAAATTTTAGGTGAGTTAAAAATCCCTGGTTACAGTGATTATCTCCATCCTTATGATGAAAATCATTTAATTGGATTCGGTAAAGATGCGGTCGCGGCTGAAGAAAATTTGCAAGAAAGGCGCGGAATAGATTTCGCTTGGTATCAAGGTGTGAAGATTTCACTTTTTGATATTACAGATCTAAATAATCCAAAAGAGCTTTTTTCTGAAAAAATTGGTGATAGGGGAACTGAAAGTGAGGTTTTGTATGATCATAAGGCTTTGTTATTTGATAAATCAAAAAATTTATTGGCTTTCCCAATTACCGTTTACGAATATGATGCCACTCCTGAAAATGCTTGGGATAGTGGAAAATTAACTTTTCAGGGGGCATATGTTTATAATTTAGATTTAGAGAATGGATTTGATTTAAAAGGTAAAATTACTCATTTCGAAGATAATGAATTTGAGAATTATGATGGATATTGGTATGCAGATTACGCCAAAGAAATTCGAAGAATTTTGTATATAGGAGAGAATTTATATACAGTTTCGCAAGATTTTGTAAAAGCGAATGATATGGCAACGATTGAGGAAAAAGGAAAATTAGAAATGCCAGCCCGAAATTCTGGCGGGAAAAATGATGATGGAGAGCCTACAGTAACGAAATAGTTTGAAATATTTTTTCAACTCTTTTTTCTTTTGAAATATCTTTTTCGTCTTCCATGATGAAATCTGCGGCTTTGAGATATTTTTCTTTTCTTCTTTCCCAAATTTCGTTTAATTCTTCAAGGAAATTCTTGCCGGTTAAAGAAGGACGATTTTGAGATTTTTTAATTCTCTGCGCACAAAGCGATATAGGAACTTTCAAGAAAATTATTTTTCCATTTTTTTTCAAATTTTTAATATTTTCATCGTTCTCAACAACTCCGCCACCACAAGAGATTACTAGATTTTCTTTTTCTCCAAATTCTTTACAGATTTTTGCTTCTAATTTTCTGAAATGCGGCCAGCCATGAATTTCGACTATTTCATTAATAGTTTGACCAGCTTGTTTCTCAATTTCTTGATCAAGGTCAAAAAAATGGCGCTTGAGTTTTTTAGCTAAGAGTTGACCCATGGCAGTTTTACCACTACCTCGCATGCCGATGAGGATGAGGTTATTCAAAGGTTAAAAGGTTTAATTATGCGGCTAATGATCTATAGCATTCTAAAGGAGGTAGAAAATCATCAATCTCTTCTTCGTCGCCTAAAGCAAAAGCTACTTTTCCACTTAGTGGCAAACCAGGTGTTGTTAGTTTAGCAATCATTTCGAATGGATTTCTTACAGCTGAAGTCATTTGTAATTTATAGAATTCACGTTGAAGGATAATCACAAATGGCATATTCACATTAGCGATATGCTGATATTCAAGTCTTTCGTCTTCGTATGGGATATCATAACCTAATAAAGTTTCGCTAATAATATACCATACTTGTCCAGGGGTTAATTGATCAAGTTTTTCTTTATATTCTTCAAGAAGCTCACTTTTTTTGAATTTTGTTTCATTATTTTGGCAGAATTCTAGAAGTAATTCGGGTTTTTTACAGGAAATGATTAAATCATATATGGCATAACAAGCTCTGAATCGTAATTTGAAGCTTTCTATATCTTTATTTAATTCTGGTGAGGCAAATACATGTTGGAATTTTTTTAAAATTGGGAATTGTTTTTTAAATTTTTTATAAAATTCTGGAGTTTTCACGTAATCTTTTAATAAGTTACCTATTAGTTCAAATACCCATTCGCCTATGGCATACCAATAATAACTTCTTTGATCTTCTGGTAGTTTTTTTATCATTTTACCAATTTCGGCGGCATACATCGCTAAGCCTCCAAGTTCATGGACGGAAACTTCTAATCTATCATATCCGCCTTTAGTTTTGGAAAATCTTGAAAAAGTTGTTCCTAATGGATTGGACATAGTTTCAGGTGTTCCAGAATCCACAGCAACAATCGTGCCATTTTTTAAATGTTCGTTTAAAGGAGAAAAACCAGGAATTTCTTTTGTAATTGCTTCGATTATTGGTAATATTTCTTTTTCCCAGTTCTTAAATATTGCTGATTGTGCTGGTTGTGATTTAGGATCAACATGTTTGGTTCTAGTTCGTTGTTGTAACTTTCGATAAAGATATACTTTGTCAGAAGGACGAAATTGCTTATTGGTTTCTCTTTTTGCTCGATTTCTAAAATTACTAGCTCCTGGTTGTGTATATGCTAGGGTTTGTTCTATAATTTTTTTTGCTTGTTCAAAATTAACTCCAATCTGCGCTCTCATAGCTAATTCTTTTAAAGACATATCTGATACTTCTTTAGTAGCAGTATAAGCTTCATTAACTAAAGCTAGAGCCTGTGAATCCCATTCTCTCAATTGAGATAATCTTGTAGAATATTTTGCGTATCTTGTGCCAGCATCTGTTTGACGTTCTAAATCAGTTTCTAATGATCTTATTCGACCAATTTCACCATGTTCTCTTCTTAAATCTGAGCCTTTTTTTTCTAATTCAGATAAATTTTCTGGTGCGTTTATCATAACTATGATTCCTTGAATCATATAAGCAAGTTTCCAGGGAAAATATTTATCTCCAGTTTCTTCTACCACGGCAGATCTAATTTCTTGATTATCAATAATTGTGGTTAATAATAATTTTAAAGCTTCAAAAATAGCTGGTGTGATTGTTGAATGTTCATAACGAGGATCATCACAACGACCAGTTAGTTCATCTATTCTATTTAGGTGACTTTCTGCTTGAGTTAATTTTTCACTGTCTTTATCTTTCGCTTGCCAGATAGAGCCATAAGCTTCATATCTTAAGTTCATTAGTTCTCCTATCGCTTGACCAATGCCTGTTGCTAGTCTAGCCGCTTTTTTTGCGGCTTTTGGAGATAATTGTTGTTTATCATCTTCTCTTAATTTCTTTAAAATTGTTTCTAAGCTAGGTTCTGTGCGGAAATCTTTTATTGTTTTTTGAATTGTTGAGTCAGAAATTTGTACTTCTTTTGCAGATTCTGATTTTGCTTCTGGTTTTGATGCCTCTTCCGTTGATAATACGGTAATTAATTCTTGTAATTGTCTATGAATCTCTTTTGTTATTGCTGAAATTTTTTCACATGATGGTCCTTCTGGTATGGTTTGTCTAACGTGTTCTTCTGTAAGCATTTGTAAAGAAAAATATAAAAAAGAAATAGTACTTAAGAATACAGAAATTTTTAAAAAATTCAATACTTTAGTTTCAATAAATTCTTTTCAGATCTTTCCAGAATTCCGGATAAGTCTTGTTCACGCAATCAGGATTTTTAATTATTATTCCAGGAATTTTGGTCCCAAGAACAGCAAAACACATTGCTATTCGATGATCATCATAAGTTTCTATTGTAGCTCCGTGTAATTTAGTTGGATTTCCATTAATCTCTAAACCATCATCTAATTCTTTTACTTCGCAACCAATTTTTTGAAGCTCAGTTGCGAGAGCTTTTAGTCTGTCTGTTTCTTTGATTCGTAAATTGGAAAGTCCCGTTAAAATGCTTTTGCCTTTGGCAAGAGAACAGAGAATGGCGACGGTCATAGCGGCATCAGGCAGATCGCAGAGATTGATGTGGCCTAGAGGATTTAAAGATTTTGGTCCTGTGATTTGGATGCCGGTAGAGACACATTGTTTACCCGCCGTAGCTTTAGCGAAGGAGGGCAATGTGTCTCTACGGCATCCCATTTTTTCAATTACATCGATAAATTTAATATCGCCTTGAAGGGAATCATATTTAGCATTTTCTACGGTAATTTCTGATCCGGTAGCGGCGGCAATTCCAAAAAAGTAGCTGGCTGATGATGCGTCTGCCTCAATTTTATATTCTCTTGAATAATATTTTTGTTCAATTGGAATGATGAATTTTTTATAGTTTTTATTAATTACGTTAACGCCGAAATTTTTCATAATTTCAATAGTGATATCAAGATAAGGTTTGGAAACTAAATCGCCAATAACTTCGATGGTTACAGGATTTTCTGCGTATGGGGCGGATATCATGATGGCTGAAAAATATTGGCTAGATTTATCACCTGGGATTTTACAAGTTCCGCCTTTAAGACCAGTTTGGTGGATGAGAAGAGGAGGGCAGTTTGAAAATTGTGAATTGCCCGCCAGACCGATTGTTAATATTTGTTTGTTGTCGGGCTGGTGAATTGTGAATTGTGAATTTTTTGATTTGTTTGTAATTTGTTGAATATAATCAATTTTTGCACCTAATTGTCTAAGGCCTTCGACAAGATCTGAGATTGGACGTAAATGCATTCTTTCACTTCCATCTATAATTTTGTCTGAATCTTTGGATAAACACATGGCGGCGGTGAGGAAACGAGTAGCAGTGCCGGCGTTACCTAGGTAGAGATGTTTTGTTAGGGTATCTTTACCTTTGATTGTCTTTAATCCATTTGTTCCTTTTATCTCAAAATTATTTTTATTTTGTTTAATTTCTACTCCGATTTGTTTCAAGGCTTCAGCCATGTATTTGGTATCATCAGAAATAAGCGCATCTTTTATGATTGATTTTCCTTTAGCTAAAGCTGAGATTATGAAAGCTCGATTGGTGTAGGATTTTGAGCCGGGGACTTTCAGCGAGGCTTTGATTGGAGATGTGAAATGCTTAATTAACATGATTAGAAATTTAAAAATATCATATCTTAATAGTGTTTCTCTTTCAAAAAATCATTTCTATTTCTAAACTTTTTAATAAATTAATTTACGGTTTGTTGCTCAGCATTATTACTGCCAGTCAATTCAAAACGAGGTTTCATTTGCGCGCCTCTTAATTTTAATTTATCTACAGAGCCATCTAATACTGATATTTTTAGCGGAATAGCTACAGAAAGTTGTTCTCTTATTCTCTCAGCCACTTCGGTAGCTTTTTCTGGCGTGGAGGCGGTAACTACTATTCTTCTTATTTCTGTTCCTTTTAGTTTTTGGCGTATTTCTTCTATTGTATTTGGTGCGATCAAGCTATTTTGAACATTTACGGTACAAGGTAAGTCTAAAGCTCCGGTATTTTGTTCAACAGAAGGTCTAGCATCAACAAATACTGCCTTACCTTTTATTTGCATAAATTCTGGAACTGAACATGATGTGATTTCTGCTCCTATAGCCATATTAAAATATATTAAAAAATAAGAATTAATGAAATCATATATTTTCCCGTTTGTAAAGATTTTTTTGATAATTTAGAGGATACCTGATTGCTAATTTGTTATTGATTTTATTCAAATAAAATTATTATTGAAGCATCAGGCATACACAAATTGTAACTAAAAAATGTTAAATTTGTTATTAAATTTTAAATTTGTTAAAGGGGAATTTTTTAGACAATTTAGTGTATTTCATACCATTCGTTTCCTTCTGATTGTATTAAATTATTTTGTTGTTCGGGGCCGTTAGAATTGTCGTGATAAATAATAGTTGGAGTGTTTTGTTTGTCCATAAATTTATAGAGATAGTCTGTTAGCCTCCAGCATTCTATGATTTCAGGAAAACTTAAAAAATTTGTTTTATCTTCGTTGAGCATTTCTAGAATAAGTCTTCCATAAGCTTCAAAGCAAGCTTTTTTGTCGCAGGTTAAAGTATCGCTAGTAACGATATCATCATAAACAATCATACCATCATCAGCTTGTTTTTTTACAAGTCTGATATGGATTTTTTCGTTAGGATGTAATTCTAAGATTAATTTATTGGTTGGCGCATTTTTGTCTTGCTGAAAAGGCAATTTTTTAAATTCAACTACTATATAGGCGCTTCGGCTATTTAATTTTTTTCCAGCTCTGATGTAAATTGGGACTTTATAGAAATCTACTTGATCAATGAATAATTCCATGGCTACAAAAGTAGGTGTGAGCGAACTAGCTGGCACGTCTTTTTCTGTTCTGTAAGTTGCATATTGCCCAAGAATAATTTTTTGCGTTTCGTTTGGGTATCTGAGAGCTGACAGAATATTGTATTTTTCACGCTGAATATTTCTTGGATTGTAAACAACTGGGATATACATTGTGATTAGGGCGAGGATTTGAAGCAAATGAGACTGAAACATATCTTTGATAATACCGACTTGATCGAAATATCCTGCTCTTTGATCAATACCGACCTCTTCTTTTATAGTAATTTGGATATTTTTTATGGCATTGCCTTTTAGCATTAAATTTAAAATACTATTATCATATCGTAGTGGAAGTATGCTTTGTACTCCTGTTTTGCCAAGATAATGATCAAGCAAATAAATATCATCTTCATTGAAATATTTAGAAACGCTATGAAATAATTTACGAGCTGATGATCCGTCTTCGCCAAATGGTTTTTCGATTACTAATTTAATATTTTCTTTTGTGTCAGTTTTAACTTGTCCAAGATTATTAATTAAATCTTTGAAGACTTGTGGCGGCACTGAAAAATATGCGATTTTGCGTATTTTGTGCGTGAATTGATGTTTTTTAATTTCGTCAAAAAGTTTATGATAATCGTTAATATCATTATATTGTCCGCACACATAATATATTTTTTCGAGTAAATTTTTCAAAGCTGATTCATTAATATTTTTTCGTTTATCTCTTATGCTTTTTTCAAAAAATTTTCTAAATTCTTCTTCGGTATTTTTTGATCTGGCAAATCCGTAAATCAAGAAATCAGCATCTAATTTGTTATTGATGTAAAGATCGTAAATTGAAGGAAATAATTTAATGCGGGCTAAATCGCCAGAAGCGCCAAAAATTATAAATACAAAAGGATCTTTGATTGGTCTATGATTCATATTTCAAAAATTTAATTTTTAACTATTTGAGATGATTATATTACTTTTTCTTTTATTTGAAAGCCTGTTTTTTAATTGTGAAAAAATTTAATTCATTATATGATTTTAGCATAAAAACAGAGAAAATTCAAAAATATAGGTTATCGTAAAAATTTAATTATTTATAAAATGACTTTTACAATTGCGATTTTGGCTTCTGGTGGGGGAACGGATGCGCCTCCGATAATTGAAATGTGTCGAAAAAATGGAATTTCTGTGGCTTGTATTTTGAGTAATAAAAATAATAATGGCGCGCTTGAAAAGGCTAAACAATATGGCGTTGAGGGGATTTTTCTTGATCCAAAAGGGAAAACTCGCGAAGAATATGATCGCGAATGTGTGAAAATTTTGAAAGAAAGGAATGTGAATTTAATTTGTTTAGTTGGATATATGAGGATATTGAGTAATTTTTTTATTCAAGAATATCGAGGCAGAATTTTGAATGTGCATCCATCGTTATTGCCAAAATATGGCGGAGGAATGAATGAAGATGTCCATCGGGCAGTTTTGGATAATCATGAAAAAGAAACCGGTATGACTATTCATTTGGTAACCGAAGAAGTGGATGGAGGAGAGATTCTATGTCAAAAATCATGCTTAGTTGATGCCGGTGAAACGGTTGAAAGTTTACGAGATAAGGTGCAGGGATTGGAAAAAAAATGGTTTCCAGAAGTAGTTTTGATGATGAGAAAAAGGCTTGAAAGTTAATGCTACAATTTCATTCGCTTTCGAAAATTTGCAACTTCTTCTTCTTCTTCCAAAATTTCATTTGCAAGTAAATTACCGATAACTGCTTCTAATTGTTTTCTATTTCCATTTAATAAGAAACGAATAGCTAAATTTGTAGATGTATTTTTAAGATTTGTTAGTAAATGACCTATTTTATCCCATTGGACTTCAGATTTTTGTTGAACGTTTAAACTTTGTAATAATGCAAATAGTTTTTGTCTTAATTGTCCGGCATATAAATAAGCAAGTTCTCTAGTTCCATTTGTTCTGATTTTACCATCATTACCAATTTCCTGCGAATTATTTGTTCTCTCTAAAAAAGCCTCTGCTTTACTTTGTACATCTGATAATTGTTCTAATTGTGATCTTCTCCCCACAAAATAAATTTTTTAAAACGCCCCTTCAAAAATCAAATGCATAAAAATTAGAAAAGGAGTAAGGTATTGAGATTTTAAATCTTAATCTCATAACCTTATGGCAAAACATTTAACTTTAGAACAAAGAGAATTGCTTCATGTTTTT
>Ga0208373_1005122_pt1 | contig 11150 bp, 11 predicted proteins | sample RifOxyC2_FD_184036 | JGI IMG/M metagenome (GOLD analysis project Ga0208373, IMG submission 184036) | Soil microbial communities from Rifle, Colorado - Rifle Oxygen_injection C2 (SPAdes) | ecosystem: Environmental > Terrestrial > Deep subsurface > Rock core/Sediment | place: Rifle, Colorado... | reverse complement strand
AGCGCCTCGGTCAGCTGCTCCTCCTTCAGGACCCCCGCGGCGACGAGGATCTCGCCGATTTTCAACTTCTTTTCCGCCATGCTCCGCCTCCCGGGACTGGTCCTCTCCTGTTTGTTAAATCTATCGCAGAGGGTGTAGGGGGGCAACCCCAAATTCACCCGCCGATCGACTCATCGGCTCCTTCTCGAACAGAGGGGCGCCACGGGGCAACGGCCGCAGACGCCGCGCCGGGAACGGGTGCACACCCCGAGGATGCCGAGGCGCGTGAGAGGGTAGTCGAACTTCACCGGGTCCTCCGGGCACACGAGGCGCAGGGAGGCGGTGATCTCCTCCGCCATCCGCCAGTCCGGCGTCTTCCGCCGCGTGAGCCCGAGGGCGCTCCCAAGCCGCGCCATGTGGGTGTCGAGGGGAACGACGAGGTCCCGCGGCGCCAGCGCGCTCCATAACCCGAGATCGACGCAGTCCGGGCCGCGCACGACCCATCGCAGGAACAGGTTGTGCCGCTTGCACGCGGATCCTCGTTCCGGGCGCGGGAAGAGGAAGTCGCGCTCGCGCCCCAGATCCTTTCCCCATCGATCGCGGAGCTCGCCGAGGAACCGCGCCAGGTCCCTCCGAAGATCGGGGGCGGCCCCTCCCCTCCCCGCGATGTAGAGGCGCTCGAGCGATCCGTGCGCGAGGTACGCCGCGCGGACGCAACGGAGGAAACGGTACACCCCTTCGGAAGAGATGAACCGGTGGGAAAGGCCGGCGACCGAACCTCGGCCGGCAGGCGTCACGGCCGTCAAGGCGGCGTGCGGGGACGGGGAAAGGACGCCGAAGAGGCGCGACAGGAAGTTCCGGATCTGGAGGACGCCTCCGAAAGCGAACGTCGCGGCGAGAAACGCGGCGGCCTCGGCGTCCCGGGGATCGGCGTACCGGTGGGGAAACGCGACCGGGTCGGGGGAAAGCTCCGCGCCCGCCCCCTGCCTCAGCAGACGTTCCAGCGGTCCTGCGATCGAACGCGGGCGCGTTACGGTATGACCTTGTTCAGCGGGTACTCGACGATCCCGGAAGCGCCTTCCTTCTTGAGGAGGGGGATCAGGTCCCGGACGATCTTCTGGTCGACGATGACCTCGAGGGAGAACCAGCCGGCCTCGCTCAAGGTGGAGATCGTCGGGTTCTGCATCGCCGGCAGGACCTTGAGGATCCGGTCGAGGTCGCCGCGGCCGACGTTCATCTTCAGACCGACCGTCTCCTCCGCGCGGAGGGCGCCCTGGAGGAGCAGGGCGATGTTCCCGATCTTTTCCCGCTTCCACGGATCCTTCCACGCCTCACGGTTCGCGATGAGGACGGTCGTCGACTCGAGGATCGTCTCCACGACGCGGAGATTGTTCGCGCGAAGGCTGCTCCCCGTCTCGGTCAATTCGACGATCGCGTCGGCCAGACGCGGCGCCTTCACCTCGGTGGCCCCCCAGGAGAACTCGACCTGGGCCTCGACTCCCTTTTTCTTCAGGTAGCGCCGGGTGAACTGGACCAGTTCGGTCGCCACCCGCTTCCCCTGCAGATCCCGGATCCGTTGGATGGGGGAATCGTTCGGGACCGCCACCACCCACCGGACGGGGCGCAACCCTCCGCGCGCATAGAGGAGGGGACAAACCTCCTTCACCTTCGCGTTCTGCTCCAGCACCCAGTCCCTTCCGGTCAGCCCCACGTCGAGAATGCCGTCCTGGACGTAGCGCGCCATCTCCTGGGCGCGAATCAGGAGGCCGGAAAGCTCCGGGTCGTCGATCGTGGGAACGTAACTGCGGGAGCCGACGTTTATGTTGAAGCCGGCCTTGCGGAAAAGGTGCAGGGTGGACTCCTGCAGGCTCCCCTTCGGCAGGCCGATGTTCAGGACGGTGCGCTTCTTCTCTTTCATGGCGCTCCCCTTCGGATGGAAAAGGTGAAGCCCGGAATTATACACATCGGGGGAACGCCTGACAAGCGGAGGGGAGGTTCCGGTAGAATTAGGCCACGCCCCGAGATCAACGCGACAGGAAAGGTTGACCTAACATGGAGGATGCGGTCGTACTGATGGCGAAGGCGCCGGTCGCCGGCCGGGTCAAGACCCGCCTTTGCCCTCCGCTCGATCCCCGCGGATCTGTGGCCTTGTACGCCTGCATGCTCGGGGACACGGCCGGGGAGGTGGCGACCCTGACCCGCGTCCGGCGGCACCTCTTCCTCGATCCCCCGGGGTCGGCGGACTTCCCGCGGGGGGAGCCGTTTTCCGCGTTCGAGCGGTCTTCGCAGCGTGGGGGGGACCTCGGGGAAAGGATGCGGGATGCGGCCGCGACCGCGTTCCGGCGCGGGGCGCGTCGCGTGGTGATCGTGGGGGCGGACTGCCCGGCGCTCTCGGCGGGGATGATCCGTCGGGCGTTCCGGGAGCTTTCCACCGGAGCGGCGGTCGTCTTCGGCCCCACCGTGGACGGAGGATTCTACCTGGTCGGCCTCTCCTCGCCGGACGAACGGCTGTTCCGGGGATTCCGATGGAGCACCCCGGAGGTGCTGCGGAACGCGGCGGAGCGCTGCAGGCGCCTTTCGATGCCGTTCTCGTTCCTGCCTCCCGGCCGGGACGTGGACACCGGGGAGGACCTTCTCGCGCTGAGGGAGTGGATGAGGACGCACGCGCGGCCCGCGTGCCCCCGGACCCGGAAGTGGATCACCGGTTTCTTTGGGCCGGGAGGCGGCGGATTCCCCGGGACGCCGGAATGAACACCCGGTCCTCCCCGAGGTTCACGATCTCGCCGCGGAGGGTGACCGACTTCACCCCCTTCGGCACCTCGATCTCGAACGCCCCGGATTCGCCGCGCAGGAGCGCCCCTTCGCCCCGGAACGGAGATTTCGGGAAAATCCGCTTCCGCTCCGTCTTCCCGTCGGAGTACAGGAATTCCACGATCACCCCGATGGAGCGCAGGGAGAGATCGGGGATGTCTTCCCCCCGGTTGACGAGCTTCCCCTTCAGGAAGAGCCTCCCTCCATCCTTCCGGTCCCGCTCCGCCTCGATCAGAAAGGCGTTGTCCGACGGAACGACGAGCTTCACCCGCGTCAGGAAGACAAGCGCCATCCAGAGGACGAGTACCGCGAGGAGGGCCGGGCCGACGACCTTCACCCACTTGCCGTGTTCCCGGTAATATCTCCCGAGCCGCGGAAAGCGTTCCGGGGGAACCAGCAGCCTGCGGATGTCCCTCCGCTTTCCGCGGGTCGCTCCCTGGACGGGCTGCCGGCAATACGGGCATACGGAAACGTCTTCCGGGATCTGGATCGTGCAGTGCGGACAGCTGATGTAGTTCCGGCTTTCCGGGTCGAGCGCCGGAATATCCGTCATGGGGAGAGGAACTCCACGAGGAGGCGGACCGGCGCGCCCGAAGGCCCCGGGGCGTACCCGCGCTTCTCCTTCTCCACCCAGGCGGTGCCGGCGATGTCGAAGTGGACCCACGGCGTGCCGCCCGTGAACTCCTGGAGGAAGCGGCCGGCCGTGATGGTCCCGGCCTCGGCGCCTCCGACGTTCTTCAACTCCCCGATGTCGCTTTTGATCTGTTCGAAATACTCCTCGTGCAGCGGCAACTCCCACGCCTTTTCTCCCGACGCCGCGGAGGCCGCCTTCATCCGCGAGAGCATCCCCTCGTCGTTCCCCATCATCCCGATGTTGACGCTCCCGAGCGCCACGACGCAGGCGCCCGTGAGCGTCGCCGCGTCGACCATCTCCTTCGGCTTGTATTTCCGGACCGCGAACGTCATCGCGTCCGCCAGGATGAGACGGCCCTCCGCGTCGGTGGAGAGGATCTCGACGGTCTTCCCCGACATCATCCGAAGGACGTCTCCGGGCCGGTACGCGGTCCCGGAGGGCATGTTCTCAACGCAGGGGACGACGGCGACGAGGTTTCGCCGGATTCCGAGAGCGGCGGCGGCCCGAAGGGTCGCCAGCATCCCGGCGCCCCCCGCCATGTCGTACTTCATCTTCTCCATCCCCTCCCACTTCTTGAGGGAGATGCCGCCGGTATCGAAGGTGACCCCTTTCCCGACGAGGGCGGTCCACGGGGAACCGGGGCTCCCGCCGCGATATTCCGCGACGACCAGCCGCGGCGGCGCGGTGCTGCCCTTCGCCACGGCGAGGATCCCTCCGGCCTTCATGTCGGAAAGTTCCGCGGGACCGAGGACGCGGACGCGCACCTTGCGCCCCGCGGCGGCGCCGATCCCGCGGCCCGCCCCCCGCGCGGCGCGCGCCAGGTCGTCGGGCCGGAGCTCCGCCGGCGGTGTCGCCACGAGGGAGCGGCCCCAGTTGATCGCCTCGCCGACCCGGGCGCCCCAGGACACCCCGGCGCGCACGGAAGGGAACGCCTTCGCATCCCGCTCGATAAAAATAAACCGGGCGACGCGGTGGGCCTTCTCCTCCTTGTACCGGTCGAACTCGAAGGCCGACAGGGCGGCGCCGAGGGCGCAGAATCGGGCGGCGGTCCCGGGGTCGACCCCGCCCGCGCCCGCTCCGTGGACGACGGAGGCCACTGTGGAAAGCTTGAGGCGCTTCGCCGCCTTCAGGACGGGCAGGACGGCCTGGCGGGCGTGATCCGCGGTGAATTTCTCCGCCTTCCCGAGGCCGACCACCAATACCCGCGGGGAGGAGAGTCCGCGGGAGGGACGCAGGGAAAGGGTATCCCCGAGCTTCCCCGCGAAGTCGCCGTCGCGGATCGCCGCGGAGATCGCGCCCCCGATCGCCGCATCGATCGCGGCGGCCGCCCCGCCGGGCCGCTTCGTCCCCTCGAACAGGCTCACCACCACCATGTCCGCCTTGACCGCGCGGATATCCGCGGAAATGCAAGCGATGCGCATCGTCTACTCCCCCCGACCGATCTACGTTCGTCGATTACCATACTGATGCGTTCGCTGGATTGTCAAGGCGGCGCACGGAAGGACCTCCCCCGACACCAGCCACGGATGGGTGTTTCTTGTCGAGGGTACGGCAGGAGAAAACCCCTGTAAGGTGGAGGCGCTTTCAGGGGACATACCTGGTGCAAACCCGGGAAGCAGGGAAGGTGTGTCCCCTGCCCACAACCCACCATCACGGTTATATCCCCAAGTAAGCTTCCTTAACGTGGGGGTCGTTGGACAGCTCGTCCCCCGTCCCCTGCAGCACGACCCGTCCGTTCTCGAGGACGTAGGCGCGGTCGCACATGGCGAGGGTCTGCCGGACGTTCTGCTCCACGAGCATGACCGTGACCCCCTCCTTGTTGATCCGTTTCGCGATCCCGAAAACCTCCTGCACGAGGATGGGGGAGAGCCCCAGCGACGGTTCGTCGAACATCAGGACCTTCGGGAGGGCCATCAGCCCGCGGCCGATGGCGCACATCTGCTGCTCCCCGCCGCTCATCGTCCCGGCGGCCTGCTTCCGGCGCTCCTTCATCCGCGGGAAGAGCTCGTAGACCCACTCCATCGTCTGCGTCCGCTTCTTCCGGGCTTCCGGGGAGAGGGAGCCCATGATGAGGTTCTCCTCCACCGACATCTCGCGGAACAGCCGCCGGGCCTCCGGGACATGGACCACTCCCCGGCCGATCACCCGGTCCGGCGGAAGCTGGTCGAGGCGGACGCCGTCGAACTCGATGGTCCCCTTCCGGGGCTTGAGGAGGCCCGAGATCGTCTTGAGGGTGGTCGATTTCCCCGCGCCGTTGGCGCCCACCAGGACCACGATCTCCTTCTCCCGCACCTCGAAGGAGACGTCCCAGAGGACCTGCAGGTCCCCGTAGAAGACGTCGATCCCGGACACCTTAAGCATAATCGGTCCCCAGGTACGCCTCGATGACCGCCTGGTTCGCCGCCACCTCCTGCGGCGTCCCCTCGGCGATCGTCTGGCCGAAGTTGATCGCGTGGATCCGGTCGGAGATCGTCATGATCACGTGCATGATGTGCTCGATGATGACGATGGTGGTGCCGTTCGCCCGGATCTTCCGGATCAGGTCGATGGCCTCCACGAGCTCGGAGGGGTTCAGTCCTGCCGCCGTCTCGTCGAGAAGGAGGAGCTCCGGCCGGGTGGCCATCGCGCGGGTGATCTCCAGCCGCTTGCGCCCGGCGATCGGCAGCGCCTTGGCCAGGACGTCCTTGACCGGCATGAGGCCGCAGAAGTCGATCGCCTTCAGCGCCTCCTCCCTCGCCTTGTGATGCGTGCCCACCCGGGAGTACGCGGCGGCGATCACGTTGTCCAGGACGGTCATCCGTCCCAGCGGCTTGACGACCTGGAAGGTCCGCCCGATGCCCAGGTGGCAGATCTTGTGCGTCGGCAAACGGTGGATCTCCCTTCCCTGGAAGAGCACCCTCCCGGATGTGGGCCGGTGGTAGCCGCTGATCATGTTGAAGGTCGTCGTCTTCCCGGAGCCGTTGGGCCCGATGAGCCCGAAGATCTCCCCCTTCTCCACCTCGAAGGAGACCCCGTTGACCGCTGCGAGACCCCCGAAATATTTCACGAGCTTGTCGACCTGGAAGTACGCCATCTCCCGCTCCTCAGGTCCCGGCGTCGAGCCGGAACACCCGCCTGCGGATCTTCGGCCAGTCCCCGACGATCCCGTTGGGGAGAAAGAGGATCACCACGACCACCAGGATCCCGAACCCGAGGACGTGCGCCTGGGTCAGGACCTCGGCGACCTTGACCAGGCTGGAAGACCCGGAGACGGCGCCCAGCCACTTGAAGAGGCCGAAGAAGCCGGAGCGGAACATCTCCTGGACGGCGACCATCACGAAGGCGCCGACGGCGGGGCCGTAGACCGTCCCGACGCCGCCCACGATGCCGACGAGGATCGCCATGATGGAGATGTCGTGCAGGTTGAAGACGACGTGGGGGTCGATGAACCCCATGTAGTTCATGTAGAGGGCCCCGGCGATCCCGGTCCAGAAGGCCGCGTACGCCAGGGAGAGCATCTTGTAGAAGTGCGTGTCGATCCCCAGGCTCTCCGCCGCGTCCTGATCCTCCCGGATGGAGACGAAGTAGTACCCCGGCTTGGAGCGCACGACCCACTGGAGACTGGCGAGGCTCGCCACCGCCATCGCCAGGGCGATGTAATAGTAGGGGACCTTCGACATGAAGGAAGGCATGATGAGGATGCCGACCATGCCGCCGGTGAACTTTTCCGCGATGGTCGCACCGTGCCGAAGGACCTCGTTCAGCGCCAGCGTCGCCAGCGCGAAGTAGGCGCCGCGCATCCGGAAGCAGATCCACCCGAAGGGGAGGCCCACCGCGACGGCGGTGAATCCCCCGAGGGCCAGGCCCCACCAGGTGGAGACCCCGAGGTGGTGCCCCAGCAGGCCCGCGGTGTACGCCCCGCAGCCGAAGAAGGCCGCGTCCCCGAACGACACCTGCCCGGTGTACCCCGCGATGAGGTTCCAGGCCGACCCGATGACGACCCACATCAGGAAGAGGATCATCAGGTGCAGGTAGTAGTTGTCCTTCATGACCAGCGGCAGGCCCGCGACCAGGGCGAGGACGGCGAGGGGGAAGAGGTTCTTCTTCACGTCGCGCCCCTCTATATCTTCGTCAGGCGCTTGAAGCCGCCCGGCAGGAAGAGTAGAACGAGCACGAAGATGGTCAGGCCGATGATGTCTTCGTACTCCATGCCGAAGTACGTCGCCCCCATGCTTTCGGCCAGCCCCAGGGTCACCCCCCCGAAGATGGCCCCCACCGTCGACCCCAGGCCGCCCAGGATGGTGATGATGAAGGCCTTCGCCGTGAAGGGCCCCCCGAGGTCCGGGAAGATGTAGTACACCGGCGCGAGCAGGCACCCCGCGGCGGCGACGAGCCCGGAGCCCAGGCCGAAGGTGATCACCGTGATGCGCCCCGTGTTCACGCCCATGAGGGTCGCCGCGTCCTTGTCCTGGGCGGTCGCGCGGATGGAGCGTCCGAGGTCCGTCTTGATGAGGAAAAAGAACATGGCGACGGTGAAGGCGATGGCGATTCCGAACGCGATCGTCAGGGCCATGCTGAAGGAGATATTCCCGAGGAAGAAGGTCTGGTTGGAATACGTGCTGGTGATGTACTTGTAGTCCGACGAGAAGATGAACCGGACGATCTCGGTCAGCGCCATCCCGATCCCCACCGTCATGAGCACCTGGTTTTCCGGGAGGATCGTGTCCGCCTTGATGAGGGGGTTCAGCAGGAACTTCTGGATCGCAACGCCCAGCAGGAACAGGAGGGGCATGGCGACGAACAGGGAGAAGTACGGGTCGACCCCCATCGCGTTGAGGACGAAGGTCACGTACATCGCCAGCATCATCAACTGCCCGTGGGCCAGGTTGATGATCCCCATCACGCCCATGATCAGGGTCATCCCGATCCCGATCAGGGCGTACAGCCCCCCCTTGAGAACCCCCGCAACGAGGGTCTGCAGGAAAACGTCCATTCCGTCTCCATGGTGCGTCCGGTGGATGCCGCCGCCGGGCGGAGGTTAAGAAACGTTCCGCCCGGCGGCGTCGAACCGGAACGACCGTCCGGAAGACCTTACTTGCGCTTGTCCCAGGGCGGCGTCGGGTAGATGTACTTCTTCGTGGCGGCGCTCTTCGGCCACACCGCGTCCAGTTCGCCATTCTGCCACTGGACCAGGTACGTGTCGAGCTTGTTCTGCTGGGTCTTCTTGCCGTAGGAGATGAACTTGACCGGCCCGAAGGCGGTCTTCATGTCCGTCTTCGTCAGGGCTTCCCGGACGTCCTTGGGAGTGATGCTCTTCGCCCGCCCCAGGGCGTCCGCGACGACGTACATCGCCGCGTACGCCTCCGCGCCGTGGTATTCGGTCTCGGAGCCGTATTTCTTCTTGAACTTGTCGAAGTACGCCTTGGCCCCCGGGAACGGCAAGGTCTCGATCCAGAGCGTGGCGGAGAATACGCCATTCGCCGCGTCGCCCGCGCTCTTGGCGAACTCGGGAAGGGTGAACCCGGCCCCGCCGCCGACGAACATCTTGGGGTTGATCCGGAGCTCCTTGGACTGGCGCATCAGCAGGGAGGCGTCCATGACGTAGGAGACCATGTAGATCATGTCGGGATTCGCGGCCTTGACCTTGGTGAGGATCGGCTTGAAGTCGATCGCGCCGGCCTGGTACCCTTCCTTCACAACGATCTTCAGGCCGAGTCGCTTGGCGTCCTCCTCGAAGGACTTCGAGCTGGACTGGCCGAACGCGCTGTTTTCATAGAGGAGCGCGACGGTCTTGACGTCCTTGGCCACTTCCTTTAGGAACGACTCCACCGCGTTGGGGTACTCGCTGGCGAACTGGTTGATGCGGAAGATGTAGTCGTACCCCTTCTCGGTGATGTCGTCCGCCGACCCGGTGCAGATGACGAACGGCACCTGGAACCGCTGCGCGACGGGCGCCGCCGCCGCGGTGACGGAGCTGGAGTAGCCGCCCGTGATGACGGGCACTTTTTCCCGGGAGATCAGCTTCTCCATCCCCGAACGCCCGACGTCCGGCTTCCCGGTGTCGTCCTCGAAGAGAAGCTCGATCTTCTTCCCGTTCACCCCGCCCTTGGCGTTGATCTCCTCGGCCGCCATCTCGAACGAACGCTTCTCGATCTCGCCGAACTTCGCCTGCGAACCGGTCAGGGGGAGCAGCACGCCCACCTTGACGGTCTCGGCAGCGAACCCGGTGGATGCCGCCACGGCCAGCGACAGGATCGCCGCGGCGACGACAAACGCCTTGCCGACAGTTCCCTTCATATCCCCTCCCTCGCATTTCCGCCGCCCGCCGGCCGAAAATCCGCCGGGACGCGGCCCAGTATGGAATTGGTTCACGGTACCATCCCGTGCCGGCAAGTATACCAATCGGACGCGGACGGGGTCATCGGGGGGGTTTTGATTCTTCTGTAGGTAAATTCCCTACAGGCGGCGGCCGGGATCACGGCTCGATGATCCGGTTCTGGATCGCGAAGCGGGTCAGCTCCGCATTGTTGCGCAGGCCCAGCTTCTTCAGGAGCCGGAACCGGTACGTGTCGACGGTCTTGGTGCTGATGGCGTAGCTCTCCGCGATCTCCCGGTTGCTCTTCCCGAGCGCGAGGCTCCGCAGAACCTGGATCTCCCGCGTCGACAGCGCGTCGAGGGAAGTGCGGTCCGCGGGACCTTTCCCCATCCGCCGGGCCAGCGCCTCCGCGGCGGCGTCGCTCAGGTACCTTCCGCCCTCGTGGACCTTGCGGATCCCCCGGATCAGCTGGTCGGCCGCCGCCCGCTTCGTGACGTACCCCGCCGCTCCCGCGCTGATCGCGCGTACGACGTACTGCTCCTCCTCGTGCATCGTCAGCACGAGAATCGCCATCTTCGGGTGCGCGGCGCGGATCCGCTCCACCACTTCCAGGCCGTCCAGCCCCGGCATGGAGATGTCGACGACGGCGACGTCCGGGAGGGATTCGCCCGCCTTCCGGATCGCTTCCCGCCCGTCGGCCGCCTCCGCCACCACGGTCATGTCGCCGGCGCCGTCGACCAGGCGGCGCAGACCGTCCCGGACGATGCTGTGGTCGTCGGCCAACAGGACGCGGATCACGCCGGATCCCCATTCGCCGCGGCGAGAGGGATCCGCAGCTCGATCCGGACCCCCCCGCCCGCGCCGGGGCCGATCGACAGCGTCCCCCCGATCAGCGACGCGCGCTCCCGCATCCCGATCACCCCCAGTCCCTTCGATTCGCCCAGCTGTTCCGGGGCGAGCCCCTTCCCGTCGTCCGCCACCGAAAGAAGCAGGTCCCCCTCCTCCGCGCGCAGGGAGATATCGACCCGGGAGGCGCCGGAGTGGCGCGCCACGTTCGTCAGCGACTCCTGCGCGATCCGGTAGGCGGCGGTCGCCGCCTTGTCGGCGATCCGGGGAATCCCGCCGTGGCGGTAGACGCATCGTATCTTCGCACGCTTCTCGAAGTCGCGGATGTACCAGTCGAGGGCGTCCACGAGACCGAGGTGATCGAGGGCGCCGGGGCGCAGGCGGGTGGCGATCCCCCGGACCTCGTCGATCGCCTTGTCGATCACGCCGCACATCGCCTGGGCCTGCCGCGAGCCTTCCGGATCGGGGTCCTTCAGCCGGTCCCGGAGCCACGCCGCGTCCAGGCCCAGCGCGGTCAGCACCTGGCCGAATTCGTCGTGGAGCTCGCGCGCCACCGCGGCGCGCTCCTTCTCCTGTCCCGCGATG
>Ga0208373_1005121_pt1 | contig 11152 bp, 7 predicted proteins | sample RifOxyC2_FD_184036 | JGI IMG/M metagenome (GOLD analysis project Ga0208373, IMG submission 184036) | Soil microbial communities from Rifle, Colorado - Rifle Oxygen_injection C2 (SPAdes) | ecosystem: Environmental > Terrestrial > Deep subsurface > Rock core/Sediment | place: Rifle, Colorado... | reverse complement strand
AGGCGCCCGGATCCTTCAGGGAGGCCAGTCGAGCCGCCTGGGAATCGGGGATTCCTTGCTGCGGACCTGATCCCGCCTGCCCGAAGTGGGTGTCGGAAAGCGGATGGATGCCCGCCAGGATGGCGGCCTGTTCGTGCAGGCCGCGCAAGGTGACCTCTTTCCACCAGGCTTCGAAACGCTCCAGGTCGTAGACCGGCTGCGTCACCAGGAATTTCGCCCCCGCCCGCGTTTTCTTGGCGAGCCGAAGCAGTTGCAGGGCGGGCGGATCGGCATCGGGCGACGCCACGGCGCCCAGGCAGAACGGCCCGGCCCCCTCCAGCCCTTTTTCGCCCAGAAGCCCGCCGTCGCTTTCCAGGTGGGCGCAGGCCTGCAGCAGTTGAACGGCGTCGATGTCGTAGACGTTCCGGGCGGCACGGAAAGTGCCCAGCGTCTGGTGATTGCCGCTGGTGCACAACAGGTTGCGTATTCCCAGGGCCTGCGCACCCAGCGCCTCGGAAACCAGGGCGATGCGGTTCCGGTCCCGCGTGGTCATGTGGAGAATCGGCTCCAGCCCTTCGTCCTTCAACAGGGAAGCCGCCGCCAGGGCCGACATCGCGACCCGGTCCCGGTTGTCGCTGACGCCCACGGCGTGAACCTTCCCGACGTACCGCCGGGCAGCCGCCCGCAACGGCGCCGGGTCCCCGCTCTGCGGAGGATGAATCTCCGCCAGCAGGATCGTTTTCCCGGACGCGATTCGCTTCTGAAGGCCGGTTGCCTCTGTGTTCATCCCTTTACCTTGGGCGCGCGAAGTGGGTTTTCCCCCAAGGCGCAGATGCGCGCGATCGTGCTTCGGAGGAGATCTTCCAGTTGCCGGGGCGGATCGACCGGAGAGAAGTGCGCCAGCTGGGCTCGCTCCGGCGGAAGTCCGATTTCGGCCAGCAGACGCTGAACCGTACGGACCCGGATCTCCGCACGGTAATTGCCTTGCGACAAATGACAGTCCCCCTTCGGGCACGCCACCACGCAAAAGCCCCGGGCGCCGCCTTCCATCGCATGCAGCAGATACTGCCCATCCATCTTGCCGCTGCAGGGGACTTCCCGCACGAGGATCCGGGAGCCGTCCTGATTCCATTGGCGCGGCAAATTCACCCCCTGCGGAATGCAGTTGGTGCAGAGGAAGACGACCACGTCTGGGGAGAGGGCTTCCGGCATAGGGGCACAGGCCTGGTCCAGGACTCGCGGATCCCCTTTCGGATCGGTTTGCATTTCGTTAAAAGAAACCGGTCCCATATAGCGCCGAGGCAAGGATTGATTATGACGATTCCTAATAGATAGGGAAGGATTATTTTTGCTGTAATTGTGCATTTATGATGCATAATTACAAGCAATGAGAATCCGGGGGGAGCCATGACGTACATAGACAGGTCCCTGGAGCCTGTTGTCCGAAAGGCGGCGAGAGAGTTTTCCTCCGTCGTCCTTGCCGGCCCGGCGCAGTCGGGGAAAACGACCCTCCTCCGTCACCTGTTTCGGGAGACCCATCGGTACGTCTCCCTGGAACCGCCGGACGTGCGTGCCGCCGCCGCGGGCGACCCTCGGTCCTTCCTCGAAATGAACCAGCCGCCGGTGATTTTTGACGAAGTCCAGTGCGCTCCGGGCCTGATGCCGTTCATCAAGGAACGGATTGACAAATGCGGGGGAAAGGCCGGTCAGTACCTGTTGACCGGCTACCGGAACCTGCCCTTGGCGGAGAAAATCACCGAGTCTCTCCGTGGCCGGGCCACCATGCTGCGTTTGCTGCCGCTCTCCTACCGGGAGATCATGAGGACGCCGCATGCCAACTTTCCCTGGGAGAAGGGAGCCCGGACGGGGAGGCACAACTATATTTTCCGGGATCTATGGGAAAGTTTCCTGAACGGAGGCTACCCGGAAATAGCGGCGAATCCGAAGCGGGACGTCGCGCGCTGGCACGCAAGTTACGTCCAGGCCTATCTCGACCGTGACCTCCGCTCTCTTCGCCAGATCGGGGACCTCACGCAGTTCCATATGTTCCTCCGCGCCCTGGCGGCGCGAAGCGCGCAGTTGCTCAATATCACCGACCTTGCCCGGGACCTCGGCCTTGCGGTGAACACGGTCAAGGCATGGATCTCCGTGCTGGAGGCCACCTGCCAGATCTTCATTCTCCGGCCGTATTTCCGTAATGTCGGAAAGCGCCTTGTCAAGACATCCAAGGTCTACTTCGCGGACGTAGGCACCCTCTGTTACCTGGTGGGTTTGAAGGACGCGGATCACGCCATGTCCGGCCCGATGGGCAGCGCGATCTTCGAGACGGCCGTCGTCGGGGAAATCATGCGCCGGTTGTCCGGAAGGGGAAAGCGGCCACACCTCTATTTCTGGAGAACATCCACCGGCGTCGAGGTGGATCTGATCGTGGAGATTGCGGGCAAACTGATTCCGATCGAGATAAAGACATCGGCAACCCCGGATCGTTCCATGGCGAGGAACATCGTCGCGTTCCGGAAAGACCTCTACGGGCAGACGGAGAAAGGTTTCGTTGTTCATCCGGGCGACGTGACGCTTCCGTTGGTGCCGGATGCCGTTGTCTTGCCGTTTGCGGACCTGTGAACGCAACTTCGAGGGTGGGGAAGGTTTGACGGGGAGAGTCGGAACAGACTGCAAACCCCGTGCAAACAACACCATCTTGAGGGGGTGGTGGGGAAACCCGTGCGGGTTCAAATCCCGCCTTCGGCACCAGCCTTCACTCCTCATCGCAAGCGCAAACCCCAGATTTCGGAGTTACGGCTGGCAAGCCAACGGTGAAGGCTGTCCGCCGAAGCTCCGAAGCGACGGGCGTTACATCATGCGAGGAGCGAAGTCGGACATTTACGCTCAAAGGGAATTTGGCCCAGCGCCGGGTTCCCTTTTTTCGTGAAATCACATCGAGTGGCTGAAAAGTGGCTCGCAGGATTTTTTTCTTCACAGTACTCCTGTCAGCGTCCATGTTCGCGGTCTGGATCGGGGGAGAGCCGATCACGGTTGGTGTGTTTACGGTTGGTGTTTCCCTCTCGCCCCTGATAGTGTAAAAATAGAAACAGTTGGATTTTCCATCCGACTCTTCAAGGCGAAAGGGGACTCCCGCTTTGCCTTCGAGTAGTTCTCTCTCTCCCCCTCTCTCTCTGATCGTTCCGTTCCACAATTTCCGTGGAGTGCGCCGTCCCGGGCAAGTGCGCTGAAGCGTTCGGCCGCAAGGAGACGATCATGACCCCCCGAAAGAAAAGCGGGAAGGCGAAAAAGTCGAAAGCGGAAGAAGCGGCTCCCGTTCCAGCGGCATCCGAGACGCAGTGGGGAACCGGGGACGTCGGGCACGGGTTCCCCGTCGTCGGCATCGGCGCTTCCGCGGGTGGACTGGCGGCTTTCCAGGCGTTTTTTTCCGGCATGCCGGCCGACAAAAACCCGGACATGGCCTTTGTGCTGGTGCAGCACCTGGCGCCGGACCACAAGAGCATCCTGACCGAACTGATCCGGCGCTACACCCGCATGGAGGTTTTCGAGGTCGAGGACGGAATGGTGGTGAAGCCCAACTGCGCCTACATCATCCCCCCCAGCCGGGACATGGCGTTTTTCAATGGCGCGCTCCAATTGATGGAACCGTCTGCGCCGCGCGGGCAGCGTCTGCCGATCGACTTCTTCTTCCGGTCTCTCGCCCAGGACCAGCGCGAGCGGGCCATCTGCGTCGTGCTGTCGGGCACGGGGAGCGACGGCACACAGGGCGTGCGGGCCATCAAGGGGGAAGGCGGCATGGTCATGTCCCAGAATCCCTCTTCCACCGAGTACGACGGCATGCCGCGCAGCGCCATCGCCACCGGCCTGGTGGACTACGAGCTGCCGCCGGCGGAGATGCCGGCCCAGATCATCGCCTACGTGGCCCATGCCTTCGGCAGGCCCCCGCGGCCCGCCACCGGAACGGAGCCCAAGGCCGAGAATGCGCTAAAGAAGGTTTTCGTCCTGCTGCGCGCCCAGACCGGCCACGACTTTTCCCAGTACAAGCCGAGCACCAGCCACCGCCGCATCGAACGGCGCATGGCCGTCCACCAGATCGAAACGATGAACGGCTACGTCAAGTATCTGCAGCAGACGGCGGCGGAGGTGGAAGCGCTCTTCCGCGACCTGCTGATCGGCGTGACCAGTTTCTTCCGCGACCCGGACGCATTCAAGGTGCTCGAGGAACAGGTCATCCCCAAGTTCTTTCTCCGCGACTCCCGGAACGACGCGATCCGCGTCTGGTCCGCGGGATGCTCCACCGGGGAGGAGGCCTATTCCCTCGCCATCCTGCTCGCCGAACACCAGGAGTCGATGAAGCATAGCTACAAGATACAGATCTTCGCCACCGACATCGACGCCCAGGCGATCGCCACGGCCCGCGCCGGTCTCTATCCGGCCAGTATCACCGCCGACCTCTCGCCGGAGCGGCTGGCGCGCTTTTTCGCGGCCGAGTCCGACGGCAGCGCCTATCGCATCCACAAACACATCCGCGACATGCTGGTTTTTTCCGAGCAGAACGTGGTCAGGGATCCGCCGTTCTCCAAGCTCAATCTAATCAGTTGCCGCAATCTCCTGATCTATATGGGCGGGGAGTTGCAGAAGAAGCTCATTCCCCTGTTCCACTATGCATTGAATCCGGGCGGTTTTCTCTTCCTGGGCCCCTCGGAGAGCGTGGGCGACTCTGTCGATCTTTTCTCCACGATGGACCGGAAAGCCAAGCTGTACCAGCGCAAAGCGGATATCACCGGCGCGCAACGGGTGGTTCCGGGACGATTTCTTCCGCCGCCTACGTCGACCGATGCGACGCTTCCGCTCCTCCCCGGCAGGACGGCCGGGCCCGGAAGAGTACCGTTCCGCGAACTGGCCGAACGGGGCCTGCTTCAGCAGGTCCCCCTGACCGGCGCGCTTGTAAACGAGCAGGGCGACATCCTCTACCTCCACGGTCGCACCGGGATGTACCTGGAACCGTCCCCGGGCGAGGCCGGAATCAACAACATCCTGAAGATGGCCCGCGAAGGGCTGCGGCACATCCTGGCCACGGCCCTGCGCAAAGCCGTGACGGGCAAAGAGATCGTGAGCCATCCGGGCCTGCGGGTCAGAACGAACGGCGCGTTCACCACGGTCAACCTGACCATCCGGCCGATGGAGTCGGGTTCCGCCGTCACACCGGAGGCGCCTCTGTACCTGGTCGTCCTGGAGGAAGCGCCGCCGTCCGGGCATGAACAGGCGCAGCAGGCTGACGCCTTGCAATCCATTGCGGGGACGGGCGGACCGGAGGCGGAAGCCGACGCCCGGATCGTGGCGCTCAAGCAGGAACTTCGGGCCAAGGAGGAGTACCTCCAGACCGCCAACGAGGAGCTGGAAACCGCCAACGAAGAGCTCAAATCGTCGAACGAGGAGATGCAGTCGGTCAACGAGGAGTTGCAATCCACCAACGAGGAGCTCGAGACCTCCAAGGAGGAGTTGCAGTCGGTCAACGAGGAGCTGGCCACGGTCAACGCCGAACTGCAGAACAAGGTGGCGGATCTGTCGCGGGCCAACAACGACATGAACAATCTGTTGGCCGGCACCGGCATCGGCACCGTCTTCGTGGATCATCAACTCCGGATCGTGCGTTTCACCCCCCCCGCCACCCATGTCATCAACCTGATCTCAGGCGACGTGGGGCGGCCCCTGAGCCACATCGTCCACAACCTGGTCGGCTACGCCCGCCTGCTGGCGGACGTACAGGACGTGCTGGATACGCTCGTTCCCAAAGAGGTGGAAGTGCGGAACACGGCAGGCAAGGATTACACGATGCGGATCCTGCCGTACCGAACGATGGACAACGTGATCGAAGGCGCGGTCGTCACCTTTGTGGACATCACCGAGATGAAGCGGACGCGGGATATGCTCTCAAAAATGAGTGATGAGAGTCGACTGGCCGTGGTAGTGCGCGATGCGCACGATGTCATCACGGTGCAGGACCTGGAGGGCCGCATCCTGGCCTGGAACCCGGGCGCGGAGAGGATGTACGGTTGGAGCGAAGCCGAGGCGCTGAAGATGAATGTGCTCGACCGGATTCCGCCGAAGGAGCGGGAAGACGCGTTGGACAAGCTGCGGCGGCTTAGCCGGGGGGAAGTCCTGGAGCCGAACCTTACCCGACGGATCTCCAAGGATGGCTCTCTCGTTTACGTCTCGGTGATCTGCACCGCTTTGGTGAACGAGGCCGGGGAGATGTACGCGATCGCGACCACGGAACGGGCGACAGGATCAAAGACCGGAGTGGGAGACGGGGGTCCGCGATGACCGGCATGGATGACCGACCGTTGCAACCCGCCGAGCTGCGCCGACGGGCGGAAGCGATGGCCCGGGAGAAAGCCGCCCGGTCGCCGGAAGACCTCAAGGAGCAGCCGCCAGAAGAAATCCGGCGGACGCTCCACGAACTGCGTGTGCATCAGATCGAGGTGGAGATCCAGAACAACGAACTGTGCCGGGTGCAACAGGAGCTCGAAGCGTCGCGCGCCAAATACTTCGACCTGTACGACTTGGCGCCGATGGGGTATTTCACCGTCAGCAAGGAGGGGTCGATTCTCGAGGCGAATCTAAGGGGCGCCGATCTGCTGGGCGTGGAAAGAAAGCGGTTGGTCAAGCAACAGCTGACCCGTTATATCGTTCCGGAGGATCAGGACATCTACTACCTGCACCGCAAACACCAGCTTGAAACGGGCGAGCGGCAGGTGTGCGAGCTTCGGATGCGCCGAATGGACGGCTCCTCGTTCTGGGGGTGGATGGAAATGGGCGCCGCGCGGGACGAAGAGGACGGGCTGCCTGTGTGCCGCACCATGATAAGTGACGTCACCGAGCGCAAGCGATCGGAGCAAAACCAGGTGCGCCTGGTGGCCATGCTTGACGCAACGCCCGGTTTCGTGGGTTTCGCCGATGCCAAGGATACCCACATCCTCTACATCAATCCCGGCGGCCGGAAGATGGTCGGCGTACAGGCACAGGAGGACGTGACCCAGTTCAAGATAGCCGATGTTCATCCAGAGTGGACGAACAAGTTATTTCGCGAAGAGATCATCCCCTCGGCCCTCCGCGACGGTATGTGGACAGGCGAATGCGCTTTCCTGAACCGGGACGGCCGCGAGATTCCGGTTATGATGGTGCTTCTGGCTCACAAGTTGCCGAGCGGCGAGGTGGAGCGATTCTCCACGATTTCGATCGACATCACCGACAAAAAGCGTGCCGAAACCGAGAAGGAAAAATTGCAGACCCAACTCCAGCAGGCCCAGAAGATGGAGGTGGTGGGCCGCCTCGCGGGAGGCGTGGCGCACGACTTCAATAACCTGCTGACGGTGATCACGGGATACAGCGAGCTCCTGCTGCAGAAGATCGGGAAGGAATCCCCGATGCACGGGGAAGTGGAGGAGATCAAGCGAGCGGGGGAGCGAGCGGCGGCGCTGACGCAGCAGCTGCTGGCGTTCTCCCGGAAGCAGATCATCGCGCCGATGGTTCTGGACCTGAACCTCCTGACGGCCGACCTGGGCAAGATGTTGGCCCGCCTGATCGGGGAGGACATCGATCTGAAAACCGTCCCCGGCAAGGATCTGGGACTGGTACAAGTCGACCCCGGCCAGTTTGAGCAGGTCCTGGTCAACCTGGCGGTGAACGCCCGGGACGCGATGCCGGACGGAGGGACGCTGCTGATCGAAACGGCGAACGTGGAACTGGACGAGGAGTATTGCGCCCAACGCCCCTATCAGATCCGTCCGGGGCGGTTCGTGCGGCTGGCCGTGAGCGACACGGGACACGGGATGACCGGGGAGACCGCCAAGCGGATCTTCGAGCCGTTTTTCACGACGAAGGCGAAGGGAAAGGGAACGGGACTCGGTCTGTCGATGATCTACGGGGCGGTGAAGCAGTCGGGCGGCTCGATCGAGGCGTATTCGGAGGTCGGGATCGGGACGACGATCAAGATCTACCTGCCGCGTGCCGAAGGGGAGGCCGTGAAACGGGTGAAAGACGATCGGCCGACGGTCCTTCCGGGCGGGAGGGAGACGGTGCTGATCGTGGAGGACGAGGACTCCGTGCGAAATCTGGGCGTCCGGATTCTTGGAGATCTTGGTTACAGGGTTATGCAGGCCCGGAATGGTGCCGAGGCGATCGCGCTGGCGCAGGGGTACGGCGATCGGATCGACCTGCTGCTGACGGACGTGGTGATGCCGGGGATGAACGGGAGCGAACTGGCGACGCAGCTGGTCCTGCACCACCCGGAGATGCAGGTTCTGTTCACCTCGGGATACACGGACGACGCGATCGTTCGCCACGGGGTTCTGGACGAGGGCGTGTCGTTTGTCGGCAAGCCGTACTCCCCTTCTGCATTGGCGAAGAAGGTTCGGAAAGTGCTCGACAAGGCATGATTGTCAGGCCATTTGTTTTCCGCATGAACCGACCGTGTGGAAGTTTTGTGGAAGTCGGCTTATAAACGGGGGATATTCCCTATAAAAACTGATAAATTCGGCGAGTTGGCCTGTTTGTAAGTAGTTGATATAATAGCCATATTTAAGGCGTTATAGGGTGTGGGCTTGCTTGAGGGGGTGGTGGGGAAACCCGTGGGGATTCCGGTGGCACCCGGCCGCGGGGAGGGATTGATTTCCCCTGGACATAGGAATCTTTGCCGATTTCCGTTGAATCTTATTTCAAAAATATGTTTTGTATTTGGACGGCGGAATGGCGTCGGGTAGCATCCCCCGGAGCGGGTGGATTGGAGGGCATATGTCTTTCGAGGTGATGGTAGATCCCGAGACATTGCGCGATCAGGTGAAGGAGAAGTACCGCGAGGTGGCCATGAATCCTCGCGGCAATTTTCACTTCCACACGGGGCGGCCGCTCGCAGCCCGGTTGGGGTACGACGAAAGCGTCATCGCATCGTTCCCGGAGTCGGCGGTTGAGTCGTTCGCCGGGGTGGCGAATCCCTTTTCCCTGCGCTCCCTGTTGGAAGGGGAGCGGGTGGTCGATCTGGGATCGGGGGGAGGATTCGACTGTTTCGTGGCTTCCATGCAGGTCGGCCCCAAAGGACATGTCGTCGGTGTGGACATGACGCGGGAGATGCTCCTCAAGGCCCGTGAGGCAGCGGCGGAGATGGGTCTGACCCATGTGGAGTTTCGGGAAGGGTTGATAGAGGACCTTCCCGTGGGGGATGGATGGGCGGATGTGGTGATCGGCAACGGCGTGATCAATCTTTGCGCCGATAAGAGACGAATATTCTCGGAGATCGATCGGGTGCTCCGGCCCGGGGGGAGGATACAGTTCGCCGACATCGCAAACGGCAAGCCGGTCCCGGAGGAGGTGACCCGCGACATCGACCTCTGGACGGGTTGAATCGCCGGGGGCCTGCCGTGCGCAGGCTGGGAAAGGATGCTCAGGGAAGCCGGATTCAGGGACATCGAGATCGGGGCTGCCGTCGATACCTTCGGCGGAGCAAGGGGAGAGGGAAACGCCAGGGAGTTCGACGTTCACGGTTTTCCGTTTCTTGCATGGAAAACGGGATGATCCAGGATATTCGAGACACTCGAATGATGGGCGATCCGGATCAAAGTTGTGTTTCTCCCACTCCACAAGTACCACTTTCCCCGTTTCGCCATGTCGAGTATCGCGGAGGTCAAGGTCCCATATCGATGAATTGCCGGTCGGGCTTCTTCCCGTCCTCCATTTTCTTGTCGCCATATGAAAGGGATTGCGTGCCCTCCGGAAGTTTGCCTGTCACCACCGGCTCCCTACTATAGTGGTCGGAGGAACCTTCAACATTTTTCGAATTCCCGGGGACAACGATCTTCGTCCCTTGTTCCTTAACGGGTCCCCGATTCAATGCATGCCCGCGGGAAAAATGTCCTGCGATGCCCACCCGAGGCCACGCATGAGCCGATCCCGCTGCCATGATGGGAAAAATCCCAAAGACAATCAGCGCTATACCGAATCTCCGGATCGTGTCTACAATAACCTTCCTGCCTCCATTCCCGAAATCCGGGAACGGTCTTTCACCGATAAGATGACCATTGATGGTGGGAAGAACAAGCGGAACCGAGGGCAACATCGCCAAGAACAGTGCCCATCTCTTCATTCTCGCCTCCTTGAACTGCGGCCTCGTCGCAGGTCCTTCTCGGGTTGAATTTTATCTCCCTCCGTTTTTCTTCCAGGCCAACGTACGACGTTTGTCCGGGAACCCGGTATGAAATGCTTCACAACGGGAGTGTGAAATATCCTCCGGTGAAATTGACCGGCCCGGAAGGCGATGGTACGCTTCTTACCCGGTGTCCACCCTTTCGTTCCGGGACTCGAGGGCCATTTCTTTGGCAATATCGCGGCGCAAGATTCCGCTGTTCGTCGGCTTCTCGCCTTCCGAATTCGAATCCCTCGAAAAATGCCTCGTCCGGCGGCAATACCCCGCCGGGCAGGCGCTCTTCCACATGGGCGACGAAGGTGGCTCCCTCCACCTCATCGAACGCGGCCGGGTGAAAATCACGATCCCGTCCTCTTCCGGGGAGGAACTGATCCTGGCCATACGCGGCGCGGGAGAAATTCTGGGCGAACTCTCCCTCTTCGACGGCAAGTCCCGCTCCGCCACGGTTCTGGCCCTGGAGGAGACGGTTACCCTCTGTCTGCATCGGCAAGATCTCCTGGCCCTCCTGCGCAACCGCTTCGATGTCGTCGAGAAAATCCTGGAGGTCCTTGCGCGCAGGATCCGCGAAACGGACATGCTCCTCGCGGATGCGCACTTCCTCGACATCACCTCCCGCCTTGCGAAGAAAATCCTCGACCTTGGAGACACCTTCGGCATTCGTGAGGGGGGGCAAGTCCGTATCGGAGTGAAGATCACACAGACAGATCTGGCTTCCATGATCGGTGCGACGCGGGAAAGCATCAACAAGCAGCTCAAGACTTTGCGCGACCAAGGCCTCGTCCGGATCGGAGGCGGGACGATCGAGATCCTGAACCGCGAAAGGCTCGTTCAGAAAGCCCGCATATTTCCGAAACCCTGAAAATCCGGATACGTTGCCGGCCTCCACCGACTTATTTTATGGATTGTTATAAAATAATAAAACGTAAGTTTGGCTAATAAAAATTTTCTTGCTGCGATTTCCTGGCATTGCTA
>Ga0208373_1005119_pt1 | contig 11153 bp, 10 predicted proteins | sample RifOxyC2_FD_184036 | JGI IMG/M metagenome (GOLD analysis project Ga0208373, IMG submission 184036) | Soil microbial communities from Rifle, Colorado - Rifle Oxygen_injection C2 (SPAdes) | ecosystem: Environmental > Terrestrial > Deep subsurface > Rock core/Sediment | place: Rifle, Colorado... | reverse complement strand
CGTAATTTTCAGAATGCGGCACAAAAAAATGGCTGCCGCGAGGTCGATTTTGTGTGGACGATTATGACGCTAAACTAGGCTGTGAAAATCGGTGTTTAAAGCATTTTGCTCGCTGGGTCCAACAGTATCAAATATTCCCTGCCGGCGATCCTCTTCATGGTATCAATCTCTTGCCTATTGAGAGCAAGGAGAAAAAAGATCTGGCGCATGAAACTATTAAATTTATTCGGCGAGCTTACCGTTGGCGTCAGCATCATTGTCATCGCCAAGATCAAAATCCTGCACTGGAAGCTGCCGTTTTTGAATTATTGTTAAATTCAAATCTGCGTCCGGGTGAACTGCTTATGCTGGATGTTTGGCAATATGATAACCATGCGTTGTATCAAGTACGCCGTCACCATGGCGAAATGACTAAAAAAATTGAATTGCCGGAAGAAGTCTATCAAATGCTCGATGCTTTTTTAGCCTCTCGACAAAAACGTCATCAAAATGATCCCCTTTTTATTTCGCGTTATCAGAAACGTTTAAGCTTAAAAGATATTGAACGAATTTGCACAAGGCTGGCTAAAAGTGTTTTAGAGCTTTACCCTGATGAAATCAAAGAGTTAAAACTAATACCAAAAATTTTATATCAGAAACACCGCGTAACTATTTAATCTAAAAAAATCAAAAAGTAAAAATAGCTAGATAAATATATCAAATCACTGATTGCATATAGATAGCAATATATTATTCTATTGAGCGATAGAATATACCCTTTGTCTTTTGGTTTTCCGCTTTGTTGGCATCGTCATTCGCAACAGTCATGTATTATGTATACACTCCTGTTGCTCATTCCTTGCCGCCTCGCGGATAAACCAAAATACTCGGGTCTATTTGTGCCAACCCTGAGAACTCATTTGCGAGCAGTATAAAAATAATATAAGGAAAAATTTTTATGCTTACTTTAAAAGCGATTATTGATTTTTTAGTCAGCGCCGCATTATTTGTTAACGCCTTACTGTTTATTCCTCAAGCAATCAAAATTTTTAAAGAAAAAACCACTAAAGGTGTTTCGCTTATTACTTTTGCAGGTTTCCTGCTGATTCAGTTGGCGGTAACACTTTATGCCATCACAGAACATGATTTTATTCTAATCATTGGCTACTTGTTGAGCATGATTACTTGTGGGGCAGTTGTCATATTGACTCTAGTTTATAGAAAATCTGATAAAACGTTTAATGCTGCCGATTTGTCATTAGAAGAAATCATTAAGCAACTGCCAGGTCATGTCTATTGGAAAGGAAAAAATGGCATCTTTGTAGGTAGCAATACAAATAACTGGCGAGATTTCGGATTGAATTCCCTGAGTGAATATCAAGGAAAAACAGATTACGATTGGTTCTCTAAAGAATACGCAGATAAAATCCGTGCATTAGATGATGAGGTTGTCAGAACTGGCAAAACCAAAATTGCAGAAGAATGGTGTTCTAATCATGGAGAACCGCCGGCTTTATATTTATCACATAAAACGCCTTTAAAGAATTCTAAAGGAGAAATTGTTGGTATTATTGGGACATCGTTAGAAATTACTCATGCTAAACAAAAACTCATAGATCGTTTAGAAATGCTGGAAAATATTATTTCTGTCATGCCGGGCAATGTGTATTGGTTAGATGAGAATGGCGTTTATTTAGGCTGTAATGATAATCATGCACAAGTAGCTGGTTTAAATTCCTGCAAAGAAATTGTTGGGAAAGCTCATACTGATATATCAAGTGACCAGAAAGTTATGCATTCAGGCCGCATCGAACGTGTAGAAGAGTTTGTAACATTACCCAATGGCAAGCAAGTTACTTTTCTATCGCATAAAGTACCTTTGAAAAATGCCGCAGGAAAAATGGTTGGTATGGTTAATATTTCATTAGACATTACTGATCGAAAGCAGGCAGAACAAGAATTAAAAACAGCTAAAAATAAAGCAGAAGCTGCTAATAAAGTAAAAATAGAATTTTTATACAACATGCGCCATGATTTTCGCACGCCTTTCAGTGGCATTTTAGGCATGACAGAGTTAATGGCAATGCAAGAGACTGATCCTGAAAAAAAAGAAAATTTAAATGATATCGCAAAATCCGCGAAAACCTTATTAGATCAACTCAATGAAGTATTAGGATTTTGCCAATTAGAAAACGGTGAACTACCGCCTATCTTGGCAAAACAATTTGATCTTAAACAACTCATTCAAAATATCATTGATGCGATTAAGCCCGCAACAAAAAATAAAAACATCGAACTTAAATTGTATTTAGATCCTCATTTACCTCAACATGTGATAGGCGATGCTTTTAGAACACAACATATTTTAATTAATTTAATTTCTAATGCGGTTAAATTTACGACAAACGGTTATGTTAAGCTAGAAACAGAAATTTCTAAAAAAGAAAATCACGAAGTAGTTATCAAATTTAAAATTGAAGATACTGGTATTGGTATTCCAGATGATAAACAAGATTTAATTTTTGAAAAATTTACCCGTTTAAACAGCAGTTACAATTCTATGTTAGGCGGGAAAGGGTACGGTTTACGAATTGTGAAAAGATTTTTAGAAGATTTGCATGGGGAACTTCATTTAAAAAGCGCTTTGAATGAAGGTACTACTTTTATTATTTTAATTCCATGCAAATTACCCCTATTGAATTGTTCAGAAAGTAAGCTATAATTTTTATGATGAACGACAAGATATTAAAAATATTGGTAGTAGAAGATGCGGCTATTGCTGCAAAAATGGCAGTGATGGTGTTAGAAGCAAAAGGCTGCAAAGTAGATATTGCTGTCACTGGACAAGAAGCACTTGAGAAATCAAAAAATTATTATGATTTAATTTTATTGGATATTGGATTGCCAGATATAGAAGGTTATGAAGTTGCCAAAGAAATTCGGGGTCGTCAGGATAAAACATCGCAAGTTCCCATTGTTGCTTTGACTGCACACGATGATCCAGACACTCAAGAAAAATGGAAAGAAGCAGGCATTGATAGTGGAATTGCTAAACCTTTTACCATTGCAAAATGTGAAAAACTCCTTAGAACCTATTTAAAATCTCGCTAAGTGTCGAGACAGTTGCCATGCTGAGAGGGGGATTTATTCGCTTACCACAAAAAACATACTATACCCTATCGCGACTGAGTTCTCGGGGTTGGCACCAATAGACCCGAGTATTTTGGTTTCTCAGCGAGGCGGCGAGGAAGTAGCAACAGGAGTGTATACATAATACATGACTGTTGCGAGCGACGATGCCAACAAAGCGGAAAACCAAAAGACGAAGGGTATAGAAGACATAAAGAATCTGAAACGCCTTTATTAAAAGATACGCTAACCAAAACCAAGTATCATATAGGTCAGAAATATAATGGCACACACTTTTTTTAGAAAGATTTTACTCGGCATCACAGGTGGTATCGCAGCCTATAAAGCAGCTGAAATCGTGCGTTTACTTAGAAAGAGCAATAGGGAAGTAAAAGTGGTGATGACCCAATCAGCTTTAGCGTTTGTGCAACCATTAACGTTTTCAACATTATCAAATAATCCAGCCTATACACAAATGTTTGAGCAAGATAAGCTATTTAACTGTGAGCATATCGAATTAGCTCAATGGACTGATGTAATTTTAATTGCTCCAGCCACTGCAAATATCATGGCAAAATTAGCTCACGGGATCGCAGATGATTTACTTTCTACTATTTGTTTGGCTTGTGAAAAACCTCTTTATGTTGCGCCAGCAATGAACAAAGTCATGTGGGAAAAACAAGTAACCCAAGCTAATATTACTACTTTGCAAGAAAGAGGAATAATTTTTTTAGGACCAGATATTGGAGAACAGGCTTGCGGTGATATGGGATTAGGTCGGATGTTAGAGCCTAAAGTTATTGTCGAGAAACTTCTAAACACAACAAATCAGCGGTTGATTGATAAAAATATTATTATTACTGCTGGGCCAACATTTGAGCCAATTGATCCTGTGCGTTTTATAGGCAATCGTAGTTCTGGAAAAATGGGTTATGCTATTGCTAAAGCCGCAATTGATCATGGAGCAAAAGTTACTTTAATATCTGGGCCAACTAGATTATTACCGCCAGAAGGACTATTTGATTATGTGGGCGTTACTACAGCGGATGAAATGCAGCAAACTGTAATGCAACATATAAAAGATTGCGATATTTTTATATCAGCCGCTGCTATTGCTGATTACAAGGTGGAAAATTATTCTTTTAACAAAATTAAAAAAACAAAAGATGAACTAACATTAAAATTAAAGAGAAATCCTGATGTTTTATCAGAAATAGCAAAATTAAAACAACGTCCATTTGTTGTTGGTTTCGCAGCGGAAACAGATAACTTAGAAACTAATGCCTTACAAAAACTAAAATGTAAGAATATAGATATTATAGCAGCCAATCTAGTTGGTGAAGATTGTGGGTTCGATAAAGATGAAAATCGGTTATTACTTTTATCTAAAGTTGGGGAAAAGTTTGACACTGGGCTAAAAAATAAGAATCTTTTGGCGTATGAGTTAATCAAATTTATGGATGATGTGCTTTCAAATAAAAATGCTTAGAATAATTTTCTGTACGAATGATTGTTAAAAATCAATACTGAAAAGTAGTACAATAATTTTGGATTTGTATTTGCTGAGGAAACTATGCCAATTCACCTCCGACCTCATCATCTCATTTGCGGCTTGTGCTTTAAAAGCAGAGGTTTTCGTTTATCTTTTTTAGAAAATTTTAATAAGCTAAATAAAATTCTTACAGAAAATCCTGAAAAAAAATCTATTCGAATTGTTGAGGGTCTGGATGATATTTGCGAATATTGTGAAAAGAGGAAAGGAAACAAGTGTGAAAAAGATCCAAAGGCAAGATTACTTGATGTGACTTATTTAGATGCGCTTGAATTGAAAGTAGGGCAAATGATTAGCTTAAACGAAGCAAAAGCTAAAATCCGATCTAACCTTGTTCTAGCTGGTTTCCAAGACATTTGCAAAGATTGTCCTTCACGCGAAGAAGGATTATGCGAACCAAATTTTGATGCGTTAGTGAAAGAAAATAAATGAATTACAAAAAAATCCAAACTGACATTGATCAACTCATTCAGCATTTTGGCGGTTATTGGTCGTCACTCGCCGCTACAACACGTCTGCTTGAAGAATTAGCTGAGTTAGCTGAAAGTTTAAAAGCTAATGATAATCACATTGGCGAGGAAATGGCAGATATTTTTTTAATTACTACTTGTTTAGCGAATCAGCATCATTATCAATTAACAGAAAAGAAATTGCTGGCAGTGTCGGTTGATTTCTTGGATTTACTTCATGAAGCAGGACATATTGCTAGAACAATTAATGCAACTGAAGGTCCAAAGAAACCAAAATCCACCGAAAAAATTATTCCGCTGCAGGAAAGCATTGAAAAACTTCATGCCGTATTAAAACAATTAGCGTTGCAGCATAATATTCAATTAGAAAATGAATTGAATGCTAAAATAAAAAAAATTATGATACGGGACAAAGATAGATTTTAAGGAATTTTATGCTTGAACAACTTCTTGATCAATTTCGACATATTGTCCAGTCATTCATCAATAATTTTCATTTTACTTTTAAAATAATTTTAATTTTTATTTTTATTCAGATTCTCAATAAATTTTTAAGTTATCGTTTAAATCAGTTGGGTATTTTGCCGAGAAAGGCGAGGGGATTGCCGGGTATTTTATTGTCGCCTTTTTTGCACGGCGATTTTTCACATTTATTTTTAAATATGATTCCGCTTTTTATTTTGATGAATTTTATTTTAGTGTTTGGCGATGAAAAATTTTTCATCATTTCTATTTTTATTATCATTATCGGCGGATTAGGCGTATGGGCGTTTGGACGAAAAGCATTGCACATCGGCGCCAGCGGATTAGTGTTTGGTTATTGGGGATATTTACTCACCAATGCTTTTGTACATTTCAGTGTGCTGACTATTATTTTAGCGGTAATTTGCCTTTATTATTTTGGCGGCATGGTCATTGGTTTATTTCCAAAAAGTAATGAAGAATCTTTTGAAGGACATTTGTTCGGCGCTGTTGCAGGCGTGATGGCTAGCTTTTTATTTTAAAAAATAAAATCGCATTAAAATTATGTTAAAATCATTTTAAGGAACGAGGCTGACAACTTTTTATCATAGTGAAAAGGATATTCAAATGAAAGCATCTGATTTATTTCTTCAATGTCTGCAGCAGCAAGGCGTGACCACTATGTACGGCGTTCCGGGTGAAGAAAATGCTGACATAATGATTTCTTTATTAAATTCGAAGATCAAATTTATTACCACTCGACATGAACAGACGGCTGCTTTTATGGCAGGTATGCATGGTCTTTTGACAGGTATTCCCGGTGTTTGCTTGGCAACACTAGGACCTGGTGCGACTAATTTAATTACAGGCGTTGCGCAGGCAAATATGGATCATGCGCCGTTAGTAGCTATTATCGGCCAAGCGGATACAGGGCGTTTGCATAAAATATCACATCAAAATATGGATTCTGTTTCTATGTATTTTCCTGTCACTAAATGGGCTACAACGATTCGTGAAGCAAAAGTGATTCCCGAAGTAATTGCTAAAGCGTTTAAAATAGCGGTATCTGATATACCAGGTGCGGTATTGATTGAGCTGCCGGAAGATATTGCGAAAGAGGAAACAAAGGCGAAACCGATACCGATTAAAGCTCATCATCTGCACAATGAAACCGGCACAACGGAATATTTGTACCGTCAATTTTTGCATTTGCTAGCTGACAGTAAAAAACCGCTGTTATTATTAGGCGATGGTGCTGTGCGCTATGAATGCGATGAAGAATTAAAAGAGTTTTTAAAGAAAACTCACTTGTACAGCGCATATACTTTTATGGGCAAAGGAGTGGTGAATCATTTATATGAACGTTCTTTGCATTGTGTTGGTTTGGGCATGAAGGATTTGGTATTGAATGCATTTGAAGCATCAGATCTAGTAATCTGCATAGGTTATGACATGGTGGAATATCCACCTGAACGCTGGAATATCGGACAACCCAAAAAGATTATCCATATTCATTCTGCCTCTGCTGAGGTAGATCAGCATTATCTGCCAGAATTAGAAATGGTCGGTAATATTAAAACTATTTTGCAGCAAATTAATGCGGAATTAATAGATATGCCACAGCATCATCTGCCTTATTTTGCGCATGAACAGAAGATGATTCAAGACGACATATGCAGCGATAAAGAAGATACGGGTTTTCCGATGAAGCCAAAGCGTATACTGAATGACATACGCAATATTCTGCGTGACGAAGATATTTTAATCAGCGATGTGGGCGCTCATAAAATGTGGGTGGCGCGTCAATACGGGGCTAGGCAGTCAAAAACATGTTTTATCAGCAATGGATTTTGTTCAATGGGTGGAAGTATCCCGAGCGCCTTGGAAGCAAAACGTTTATATCCTGAAAAAAATGTGATTGCCGTTTGCGGTGATGGCGGCTTTATGATGAGTATTCAAGCCTTGTTAACAGGCGCGCAGTTAGGCATAGGCTTTGTAGTGATACTTTGGCAGGATGATTTCTATGGATTGATTAAATGGAAGCAAGAGATGCAGTATCATGAATATTCACACGTAGATTTGAAAAATCCTGATCTGACTAAGCTTGCAGAAGATTACGGCTGTCATGCAGTGAGAATTACTGAGACAGCAAGTTTTGTGCCTGAATTAAAAAAAGCGCTTTGCATCAAAGACCGTCCGAGCGTGATCGTTGTGCCAGTGGATTATAGCGAAAACATGAAATTGTTTTATCATTTAAAAAATATGGCGAAGTGATCATCTTGAAAGGAAACATTAAAAACCAATTCACGTCACAGCCCATCAATTAAATTCCGATAATAAAGATTATCGGAATAAATGGAATATTTATATCATACCCTTTCATCTATTTATTAGATACAATGGAACAAACAACCGAAAATTTAGTGGTTAACTATGGTTATTACTCTTACAACAGGAACAACGTATGATCTCACCTGTAAAGATGATAGGTGTCGCTTGAACCAGTATATCCCTACGTTACGTAGACGTAAAAAAACTGATGAATTGAGTGCTATCTGTGCGCAGATAGAAAGCGAGACGATGGTCGACTCCACTGTTCTTGAAACTTATCGTAAGGCAAAGAATACTCATACTAAAGTAGTTGAGTTTGCAACAGGCTACTACACACCAACTGCTACTGAAAAATACCATACTAATAATCGATATAGTTTTATCAATGGACAATTTTATCGCTTACCTATGGCAGAAGATGATGCTTCTGTTGTATATGCCCTGATAGATAAATATGTTTACGAACGGCAAAGAAATGAACGAAATTCCGATGTTTGTTTGAATTTAAGACGTGCTATCAATAAATTTATTCCGGGTGCAATACGAAAATCAGATATTGAATTAAGAAAAATTTTAACAACGCATGAAACTGCTTCTGGAACTTATTATGGCGATTGTTTATCTGATGATTCAGACAGCGAAGCAGTTAAAGATGAGTTTTCAAATAAAACTCTGATAACGGATATTCATCTTTTCCCTAGATCTGAATATTATACTCGATTTCATGGAACAACTGCGTTTGCTATGAATGAACCAGCTTATTGGGGTACATATCATCGTAGTGAATCAAGTCGATTTTTTTCTATAGCTGGTAGCCGTAAGAATGCCCAGTTTTCAAGCCCATGCGTAAAGAAAGCTACAGGCACTCATTCATTTTATGCTCATACTGGTGGCTTTCATTCACCGTTTACTGTTAGTGAATATAGCGATGCATTTAAGTTAGAGAAACAAGTTCCTGAAGGAAGGGTTAATGTTCGCGATCATTTACTGCTATATAAAAATCGTATGGCAAAGGTCGTTGTTGCAAGTTTTGCCAGACTAGAAACAAATGAACAAAAAATGGGAATGTATAACGTTCGCCCGATTGTTTATACAGAAAATGATTTTCCTTGCATACTAATTAATTTGCCTGTACTTAATCCAGTTGCAGTAAAAACAGAAGCAACACGATATTGGGCAAAGCATCCAAAACCGTTCCAGAGATTATTACTATGTAGTTTTATCGCGCTTTTAAACGTAGAAGCAATGCGGGCAAATATACCAATAGAAATGGTATTAAGAGCAAGCTTTGGGCATAATTTACCTAGTGTGTGTGAAACAAATAATACCTTTCGCATCAATGTTGGTGTAATACCTAAATGCTACGCAGAATTAATCGGGAAAGCTTTGCATCTATTGAATCAATCTATTAATGCTATTACAGATAAGAGTTCACCAACAGCCCCATTTGATGTAAAATTTCTTGCACAAGTAAGACACTATAACGCAACAAAATTAAAAGAAAAAATTAAGAAAAATGATCGTTACAAAACATTAAGAGGTACAGGCGACTTTCAAGAAGCGGAACTTTCTGATGCGGCGTTTGAAGGCTTATATTCTCAATTTTGTTCTGCAAATAAAGAAAAAGGTACAAAAGGTAGCTCAAGGTTTCAACCCGTTATTTTAAAAGGTAAAACGATTTGGCAAGTCATTAGGCAAGCTGGTGACAGTATGGGTAAATCCGTCTTAGATGAGTGCTTCAGGCAAGAAGGTACAGAGGATTGGTTTGCGAATCAAGTCATGGAAGCCTTGCTTGCTGGTTCTACAAACCCGATTGAAACTGCTTTGAGTGAATTGTTAAAGTGTATTACTTATAATGCAAAAGTCACAATGAATTATAAAAAAATTCATAACGATTTGAATAAACCCAAAAAATCTTTCGCCAGCTTATCTTTTAAACGTTTCTATAAGGATGATTCAGATTTTTCTGAAATAACAAACATATTATTTGACGGGCTTTGCGCTGCAAGACCGAATAATGCGCTTTATAGTGAATTAGAACATGCTGGTACAAATTTATTTATAACAGCAAAAGGTAATCAAATTGTACAAGAGGCACCAGATTACGGCAGTGATTCTGAATTTGAAGACGAACTAACTGATGAAGAAATGCCAAAAAGATCGCATATTTCACATCGAAAGTTACGCGTTTGTGCTGGTATGAAAGCAATTTTGTTAGCTCAATATGGCGCACTTTCTTATTTTCATACTCAAGGAATAACACGCTATAGGCAAAATATCCAACAAATGTATTATGAGGTGGAAGATGCTTTGAAATTGGTTGATATTAATCAGCCTGTAATCAACAAAGTTAGATCTACCATGGGATCAAACATCTTGCACTTTGACCTAAACCACTGCAATGCGACCAATTCAGCGGATAACCGAACGCTGAAAGAAAAATTAGCTGTGTTTAATTCAGCTATCGTTATCCTAGACTATACAAGCGCAACAACATTGGCAGTAAAAGAGGCATTACGACAATGTTTTTCAAGAGAAAATGTTAAATTAGTTATGCTTGTTGATAGCGGCTTAAAAAATAATCAAGGCGGTCTTGATATTAATCCATATGGTGAAGTAAGAATCTGTGCCAGGAATAGGAAAATTGTTAAGACAGTCTCAGATATGGTGCGAACAGGTTTATCTAAGCAAGATAAACTAATGCCAAAAGCACATGAAAAAATACGCGCTTGTAAGAGAAGAGGACTGGCTTTTAGTTTATTCGGACTGTTTAAAACAGATAAAAGCAGGTTTCAAGTTATTGAAGAAAAACAATCTTTGCTTCCGCATCCCAAACCGTAAATTTTGCCACGAATAGGTCTGATACCTCAATTAGGATTTTTAAACCACATGATTTTTTTTGCCAGCTCATTTTCTGTATATTCTTTTTCGACAACAAAACCAAAATAGTGAATTGAGTTACGCAAATGACTCAATGCTTCCTTACCTTCGTCAGGATGAGTTGAACAAAATATTCCAGGAAATAGCGCCCTATTTTTCATAGGGCGTCGCTTAACTGGTTCAAGTCTTTCGCCTCCAAAAAGTATATGACGACAATCATCCTTGTCTAGACATTTTAATATGCTTGATCGTAAGCGATCAAGCAATTACATCTATTCAAACTAATTCGAATCTGGCAAATTGATTTCTCCATTAACCAACGGAGAAGAATTATGTCAGTTATTGTTTCA
>Ga0208373_1005118_pt1 | contig 11156 bp, 13 predicted proteins | sample RifOxyC2_FD_184036 | JGI IMG/M metagenome (GOLD analysis project Ga0208373, IMG submission 184036) | Soil microbial communities from Rifle, Colorado - Rifle Oxygen_injection C2 (SPAdes) | ecosystem: Environmental > Terrestrial > Deep subsurface > Rock core/Sediment | place: Rifle, Colorado... | reverse complement strand
CCCCGCCGATATGATTAAAAACGGTCAAATCGAACAGCTAAATGCCCTTCTGCACCGTCCGATCCCCTTTATCGAGTTTGTTATCTCCGAGATGATTGACGCTTACGATCTCCAAGACCCTAAAGCCAAAGAGACAGCACTGCATGAGAACATCGCATTTCTCAAAACCCTCTCTCCGCTTCTCCAAGAAGAATATCGCCCTTTTGTCGCTTCAAAACTGGGGATATCTCCCGCTCTCATCCAAGTAGGACACAAAAAAAGTACTACTCCTCAAGCGATCAATTTTTCCCATCACGATATTTGGGAATTAAGCTTTATCAAAACCCTTTTGGAACGTCCTCATATTGCGGATTCACTTCTTGATTTTATCGACGGAACTCTATTGCAATACCATGGAGGTGAGTTTGAAGCGGCACTCCAAGGACGCCATGATGATCCGCGCCTCAGTGCATTGATGATGGATGACCGTATACGGACATTTGAGGGGGATGAGGGGCTTCGAGCAGAGCTTATTACTTTCTTGAGTGCACACTATAACCGTGAACTCAAAAAAGTGACAACCCAAAATACGGTATCATTCGATCAAAAGTCATACTTAATACGTCAATTCCGTGAGAAAATCGAACGCCTTAAAAAAGGTGAACTCGTCCCCCTCACCTAAACAAGGAACACCATGAAAGCCATAGCCCTCTTTAGCGGCGGTCTTGATTCTACCATCGCGGCGAAACTCCTCATCGATCAGGGGATCGAAGTAATCGCCTGCAACATCAACACCGGATTCGGTTCGACGAAAGACCGCCTTGCTCACATGAAAAATATGTGTGAACAAATCGGTGCGGAGTTTCGAAGCGTCGATATCCGAGACGAATACATCCGCGAAGTTCTCTTTACCCCGAAATACGGCTACGGTAAAAACTTTAACCCCTGTATCGATTGCCACGCTAAAATGTTCGAAGTCGCGAAACGGGTGATGGAGGAGTGGGGGGCAAGTTTTCTCATCAGCGGTGAAGTATTGGGTCAGCGTCCGATGAGCCAAAATAGCGAATCATTGCAAAAAGTCCTCAATCTCAGCAATTGCGAAGGGTTGCTGCTCCGTCCCCTTAGCGCAAAAGCTCTAACCCCGACCATTCCCGAAACAGAGGGATGGGTGGATCGCGAAAAATTAGAAAACATCGTTGGACGCAACCGTGAACGTCAGATGGAGCTCGCCGTACAATTTGGACTCAAAGATTACGAAGCTCCGGGGGGCGGGTGCCTCCTCACGGATGAAAAATTCTCCAATAAAATCCGTGATTTTATAGCTCACGATACATTCACAGTAGAGGATATCCCGACACTCAAATACGGTCGCCAATTGCGACTCCCTGAGGGGGCAAAATTTATCATCGGTCGTAACGCCGAAGATAACGAAATATTAGAGAGAATTGAAAATAAAAAATTTGTACACATCGATACTGAGCTTTTCGGTCCCCACTGCCTCATCTCAGCCAATGCGAGCGATAACGATAAAGTGTTAGCGGCAAAACTGATGTTAGCGTATTGTAAACAGGATTTTGAAGGGGAACAAACGTTGATGTTTGGTGATGTAGAACTAACCACCGTGAGCGACATGAGTCGCCACGATGCTCAAAAATATTTTATTTAGCCACCGCGCAGCCGTAACCCGCTTTTTTAACCGCATCGCACATTGCTTCGGCTTTTGTGCCATCCGCCGCTGTCACTTCTGCTTTGCCATCTTTGAGATAAACAGTTGATTCTTTTACCCCTTTGACGTCATTCAACGTCCCTTTGACATTTTTCACACACGCAGGGCAGGTCATACCGCTGACATTAAGTTTTACAAGCTGATCGGCACTTGCAATCGCAACTAAAGCAACTAAAGAGAGGAGAACTTTTTTCATTCACGAATCCTTTAAATAATTTCGTGCTATTGTTTCATAGAACTGTTAAATTTGTGTTAAGTCTTAACACTGTTGTAACAAAAACCATTTAAACTATTAATATTTACTAAAAGGTTTGATTATGCACGGTATCGAATGGTGGTTGATTGTTTCTATAGCCTTTGCAGGAAGTTTCGGTCATTGTATCGGTATGTGCGGCGGATTTATCGTTGCTTACAGTTCGACCAAAATCGATGCTTCAATGAGCCGCAGTGCACAGATTATCCGTCACAGTGCCTACAACCTAGGGCGAGTTAGCTCGTATGTGATACTTGGAATGATATTCGGTGCTATCGGAGCACTGTTTGCCCTAAGTATGGAGATGCACGGCGCACTCTTTATCTTTGCGGGGATCATTATGATAATCACGGCGCTGGGGATGTTCGGAGTTTCCAAACTGATTCATGTACTGGAGAGAGGATTTTCAAGCAATTCTCTTTTTAAAACCCTCTTTTCCCGCCTTATCAAAAGTAAAAGTATCGGAAGTTTTTTCGCCCTTGGGGTGATGAACGGCTTTTTCCCGTGCGGATTTGTCTTTTTCTTTGCGGCCAAAGCGGCGGCATCCGCATCGATTATCGACGGAGGATTGATTATGGCGGCATTCGGTCTCGCCACCGTTCCCACCCTTCTCGCACTGGGTCAATCGGTAAGTTTTTTCAAAGAGATCGCGTTTCGCCAGACTATGAACCGAATCGCTGCGTTAGCAATCTTGATTTACGGTCTCTACAGTGTCTATTACGGGTTGGCCTACTTTTTTGATTTGCCGATTTAAAAGTTCTTTACATCCGCTCTTGAGTAGATTTTATAGATTGAATCGCCTCTTCAAATGCACTTCTATTTAATCCGAAACGCTCTATCAATTCCAACGCCGCACCGATTCCCTCTTCGCTAAACGTATCTCGCAAATTAACCGCCTGGGTTACAACTCTTAGTACCTGTGAATAAGGATTCTGGGTTGATGGGTTTGATATTTCTCGCAATGTATCAATAAGTGCTGTCTCAAAATTCCAATGTTCAAACATGGCTGCCGCAATTTCATAACTGCTTATCTCCAGATACTTTCGCTCAACCTCTTCTAAAGTTCCACCTTGGGAAATCTCTTGAGAAAAATGATCCAAATTACCGGATGCGATTACTTTGAGTGAGGCAACAAGCTTTCCAAGTTCCATTAAAAATGCACTGCTTTGAAGCAGCGGCAACATGCTCTTATCCACATTTCGATACCATTCTCGTACCAAAGACATTTGCAGTGTTGATACCCTTGTCAAATCCTCAATACCGGCAGAATAAGGGCTCAAATCAATCACAACCGATTTTTTGATCGCGCTCGCTGCCGCAAATCCCCTAATCATTGATATTCCGAATAACATTACCGCTTTCGTGATGGAGGATATCTCTTTACTCATCCCATAAAGCGGTGAATTAACCGATTTTAGAATATTGGCACTAAGCATCGGGTCATGTTCAATAACGCGTGAGAGTTCCTCAATATCGGTATCATTGCTCATACACATCTCTTGAATCCGCACAATGGAGACAGGCAGAGGGGGAAGACTTTTTATCTCATCAAGCATAGGTATAAATTCCTCTCAATTTTCATCTTATTATCGTGTAAAGCGGAGTGTACTCCGACTCATTTTAAAGCATTATTAGTTTGAGACAATTCACGCTATACTAATCGAACATTTTTTTTAAGGAGTCAAAATGGCGGGAGTAATGTTTTCATTTTACAATTTTGCATCATTGATCGATCTCAATATCGGAATATCGGATCGGTTGGATGAAAACCGTTCGGAGAGCTTTACGATTTTATTTTGCGATTTTTCGAATACCCCGCAAACGTTAGTCGAGGCTAATCTACAGAGTTTGCTTCGTACCTCCGATTCCATCGTCCACTATGAGCACTATTACTTTTTCGTAATGCCCTATACGGATAAATACGGATGCGGGATAGTTAAGAAAATGATTGAAGATCTCTTTGGCAAAGCTATCCCCTCAGCAGCAGTCTGCTACCCGTCAAACGGAGAGAACCCTGCCGAACTGTTCGAATCACTCCATGCCGAAGCAAAAAAGCTTCACAAAATTGATCTCGACTGCCTCTACAGTGCGGCAAATAGAGAACCTTAAACTCCTAGCGCTGAGTTACAATCGGCTTAAACATATGATACGGTGAGTTTTTATAATATGCTATTGCTTCGTGAATATCGCTTTTGCGGGCGATATTGCGATCATAAACATACACCGTATTGGTAACTTTTTCACAAGGCTGTGCTTTGCACGGTTCCACGTTCACTTCATGTACACTTGGTGCAACAGCGGCGTGCATTACGGCGGTATTGCTCTGCGCAGGTGACGAAGAAGACTCATGCGCAGAAACAGCCTGCTCTTCTTTTTTCTCGACAACTTTCGTTTTCATCTCAGCCGAAGAGCTTTCACATACCTTAGGGGTTGTTCTGTTAATCGGACGGACAAAAGCGTCTTTGCTAATAGCTTTCGCTTTTTTCAGATCGTGATACGCCGCTTTCGCAGATGGATATTTACCAACCGTTACGATATTGCACACTCCCTCTTTTTTCTTTTCAGATGAGAGGGCGCTTTTATGAACTTTTTTCTCAAAAGCGGGAGTGATCGAAGCCTCTTTTTTGGCACTGATCGTTTGAATCGTAAATTCCTCCGCGCTCAACACTACACTGACAACACTGAACATCATTATTAGGGCTAATTTTTTCATACTCTCTATATCGACACGATAGGAATAAAACTTTACCTATCCGCTCTTTTTTATCTCTCATTGACTTTTAAGAGCCCTAATCGTATAATGGCGCTCCAAACATCTTTGGGCCCTTAGCTCAGCTGGGAGAGCGCGTCGCTGGCAGCGACGAGGTCAGCGGTTCGATCCCGCTAGGGTCCACCATTCACTCTTTTTTCTCCCAATTAACCTTTTTGTACCAAACACATACTATAATAGCTTTACTATTTACCGAATAAGGAACCTTATGAAATTATCCCATGCACTTGCTACACTTGTATTAAGCTCTTCATTTATTTATGCAGCTCCCGCTACCCTCGCAACCATCAACGGTAAAGCGATTACGACAAATGACGCTAAAGCTTTCATGGCTAAAGCGGCACCGGGTATGAGTTTTGAGAAACTTGATCCAAAAATGAAACGTCAAGTAGTGGATCAGCTTGTCAATCAAGCCCTGATCAAAAATCAAGTATTGAAAAGCGGCCTTCAAAACACCCCTGCATTCAAAGCGCAATACGCAGCAATTAAAGATGATTTAGCGGTTGATATGTGGATGAAACAGCAGATGAATAAAATCAGCGTCACCGATAAAGAGACCAAAGCATTTTATGATGCCAACGGTGACAAAATGAAGCAAGGGGATAAAAAAGTCCCGTATGAACAAGTAAAAAAAGAGATTACCCAATTTATAAAACTGGAAAAATTTAAAACGCAGATGGACAAAACAACGGATGCCCTCCGTGCCGCGTCAAAAGTAGAAGTGAAACTCTAAACCCGCTTGAACCGCGCTCAAACCACACGATCTTTTCTTCTCTCGATAGGAGTTCATCTCTCCGTAATTGCCCTCGCCTCGGGAGGGTATTATATGGTAAAAAAAACGGTAAATTCACCCAAAGAGACAAGGGTTAAAATCCTTCTTGAACACTCCGATTTTCATCCTCAACAACCGTCTACACCGATCTTGACAAAGCCCTTAACCATTCCAGCTGTCATACCAAAAGTTACCCCTCTTCCTAAAGAGGTAAAAACGGCTCCCGCTCCGGTGCAAAGGGTACCAGCTAGTGTTCCGGTTCCTACTCCTGTACAAAGAACAGTCTTAGAAGTACCGAGCACTCCTGCACCGAAAGCTCCGCCACCCCCACCGCCTGTCAAAGAAGAGTACAAATATCCGCACAAAAGCAGCGTCGAATCCATATTGAAACAAAACATTAAATGCACTAAAAACATGAATCGATTAAAGCTGAGAGGAACCGTTGTTCTTTCATTTGATTTATCTCAAAACGGGGAGATACTTCATATACAAATCAATGAAAGTTCAGGAAGCGAGATACTTGATAGTTCGGTAGAGCAACAAATTAAATCCATCTCTCCTGCCTTTCCAAAACCCGAAGAAACGGTTACATTCAAGAAGGTTCCTTTCGAATTCAAACAATGCAAATAATTACCCTCTTTGGGCAAGTCCGAGAGCAAGAGATTTTTCAATATCATGGGCGTATGTCGGGTTATTCATCCGAAGGGTCTTTTCAAATCGCAATATAAGTTTAGAATCGGTGTGAGGATGGACACATAATCCTTCAAGTAAAAGTTTGTATTTGCCAACCGTATGCGACGTCATCGTCCCAAAATGGTTCAAAATCATCTCCACCGCATGATGTAATTCTCTGGCGCTTGAGGATCTATTTTTAATAATTTCGCTTAATGATTCAAAGGTTTCGATAGTACTCGGAGCTACTACGGAAACTGTTTTACCCTTACTGCTCCAGACGTACAAAGTAACAAGTAAAATTAAAACAAACAACAAACCGGCAATCGTGAGTATTAAATCAGCTGTGATCATTATTGGGATTCTCTTAAGTTGATATTGGAAGTATTGTAGCTAAAAACGGTTAAATGAGGATGACTCCCGCAAAAGCGGGAGAAAAAGGAGAGAATGAGCGGTTAAAGGATTACCATTTAACTTCGGTAGTCAACATATAAACATCTTTTTCTTTTGCGACGTCGATGGTTGCAGGAGCTGCTACTTCAGTTTTATCCGTGATATGTTTGCCGGATGCGATGAATGAAACATTTTTATTGTATTTATACGCTACACCCAAAAGTGTTTGTTTCATATCTTGCGATTTAGTTTTTACACCTGTACCCGCTGCAACTGCATCGATGTCACTGACATCATAACGAGCCAATACTGTCCAGTCTTGGATCGGGCGCACTTCCGCATTGACCGACCACCCTTTATACTCTTTGCCAGCTCCGACAGCAGCATTTTGCGCTTTATCTTCTGCAACATAATATTGTGCTGCAAGGAGGAATTCCGGTTGGTTATACACGGCATGGATACCGTAGATTGAACGGTCATATTCAGCTGTATCATCTTCAAGTACCGCAGCATCTTTATGGTTTTTAGAGATCATACCGTACGTTGAGAGGTTGGCATAGGTATCTTTAGTACGGTCATTTTTACCCACTTTTGTACCGCTTCCGAGAATATGACCCGTCAAACGCCATTCGAGTGAAAGATCGGTGCTGTTTTCTTGGTTCGCCGCAGCTTTATCGGCATGGTACCCTTCACCGTTAAATACACCGATTTCAGATGAGAACATATCTGTTTTGGTTTGGAGGTTGAACCCAAGGTCAGCCGAGTTGATCAAATCAGGACCGTTATCGGTTGCATTGGTTTTTTGCTCAAGAGCAACTTTGTTGATTGAACGATAGTGCCATCCGTTGTGCTCTTCGTAATCGATCCACGGGCGGTGAGCGATACCGATCTCTACACCGGTATACGGAAGCACTTGATCCAAATAAAGGTAAGCGTATTTAGCATACATATTAGCATAGCTGGTTGTGCCGGTAAGTTCTTTCGTTGTATCCATTGTTACACGAAAATAGTCTTTATCGTTAAAGTATGCTTTTACCTGCACGTAGTTACGACGAAGCTCAAATCCTCGTGAATCATTAACACTTGTACTGCTTGTACGTTCCGGACTGATAGACGTCATACCGAAGTAGTGGGTACCGCTAAATTCAAGTGTTTTCGCTTTTGATTTAACGTTTACGTATTTAGACATTTTGTCTTGGTATTCAGAACCTTTTGATTCGATATCACGAAGCTGCATATCAACTTCTTTCGCACTAACGAAATCACCCATCTCCACACGGCCTTCGCCCGGAGTTGTATAAACTTGTCCTGTTTTAGGATCACTGTAGAGAGTCAATGCATCGGCTGATGCAACACCACTGATCATCGCCGCAGCAAGGGCAGATAATACAACTTTTTTCATAAGAATCACTCCTGTTTTTTAGTGATGTCATTGTAGAAAAAATAGATTACGTCAATGTTACATTACAGAATGATTACGATAAGAGAAATGAATAAAAAACGCTTGTCTCAACGCATACGCAAGGAAAGACAAGCAAAAACTTAAGGAATTGAAGAAGGAGAAAGAAACGTTGGGTCTTTTAGGACACCTCTAAACACACCGAAGCGTCCTTAGAGGTATCCACCCCGAAGGGTGAATGGAATTAAATTTATTTACTTTCTGCCCAGTATTCGCGAACAAGGTTTGTTGTTTCAACCGGAAGTGGGATATAGCCGAGTTTTTCAGCCGCTTTATCACCGTTTTTAAATGAATAGTCAAAGAATTGGATAACTTGTGCATTGATTTCGGCTTTTTCTTTCGGTAAAAGGATATAAGTTGCCGCTACGATAGGGTAGGCAGTATCACCTTTTTGAGATACCAATGAACCGTAGAAGTGTTCCGATTTTTTCCAAGAAGCTTGTTTAACGGCTGCCATAAAGTTTGGTTTATTTGCTGTTACCCATTTACCGCTTGCAGTTTGAAGTGTTGCGGCTGAGAGGTTATTTTTCTCTTTATACGCGTTTTCGATGTATCCGATAGAGTATGGCGTTTGTTTGATGATGTTAGTTACACCCTCATTTCCTTTTCCGCCGACACCGGTTGCCCAACCGATCGCTTTACCAATACCGAATTTGCTTTTCCAGTTTTTAGAGGAATCGCTCAAATAATCGGTAAATACGTATGTTGTCCCTGATCCGTCTGAACGGTGAGCAACGATGATTTTTTGCGCCGGAAGATTTACCCCTGCATTATCCGCAACGATTGCTGGATCATTCCACATTGTAATATTACCCGCGAAGATATCAGCTACAACAGAGTTTTTGAGTTTTAGTTTCTCATCGGCAACACCCGGTAGGTTATGTGCAACAACGATAGAACCGATAACTGCCGGAAATTGTGTCAATTTTGCTTTATCCAACTCTTTCGGAGTCAATGGAGCATCGGTTGCACCGAAATCGACAACGCGCTCACTTACTTGTTTAATTCCACCGCCTGAACCGATAGATTGGTAGTTGACACGCGTTTTAGTCGCTTTTTGATAGTTATATGCCCAGTCATAATAACATGGTGCCGGAAATGTTGCACCCGCACCGTTGATTTTATCCGCAGCGATCATAGAGGTTGCCGCGATTGCCGCTATAACCAAACCTTTTGTAGCATTCTTTAGCATAATGGAATCCTTTTGGAATTTTGATGGCGGTATTGTAGAAGCCTCGGGTAACGAAATGATTACAAACGGCTGCTTCTCTTTGTAATCTCTCGGTTATAAACCATTGGTATAATCGCGCATCATCATTTAATCAAAGGCACATCAATGCTACCACGCTATGAAAATAAACTCAATGAAATTCGCGGGATGATTTCACTCATGCTCTCTCAAATTATCCAATCAAGCGAAGAGACACTCAAAGCATTTGAAACGGACAATGCGGAACTCTACGAAACATCACGCACCTATATCAAAAATATCCAAGTGGATGCCAACAAAATCGATAACGAAATTATCAAAACGTTTGCCCTCTTCGGTCCGGAAGCCGACGAGCTACGACTGTTGGTTGCGTATCTGAAAATGACCAACGAAATCGACCGCATCGGTGACGGTCTAAAAAAATACAGCAAGCGTCTGCATGACCACTGTCAGGGCGGATGCGACATGAGCGTCTTGAGCAATGCCATCATTCAGCTACACAAAACAACCATCAATGCGTTACAATACATAATCCAATGTTTGAATGCTATTGAAGTGTGTGACGCGGATGATGTTTACCGCAAAGTAATGGTCGAAGAGTCTAAAAATGACGATCTTTTTTCCATAATGGAAAAAGAGCTTCTGACCTTGATCATTGATGCAAACGAACTCGCTGTCGAATACGTCAAAGTTTTAGGTACATTACGCAAGCTAGAGCGTATCGGTGACCGTACCGTCAATATTGCCTCCCTGATGCTCTATGCACAAAAAGGCGGCGAATTAAAGTTACACAATTAGTGCGAAAAACGTACTTAGACTTACGGAAAAAGGAATCAATCGTGAACACGTTGATACTGATTGTCGAAGATGAACAAGATATTTTGGAGCTTATGGAATATCATCTCTCTAAAGAGGGATTTGAGACCATCGGCTTTCTTAATACCAAACATGTCGTTGATGCTCTTGAGGAAGAGAAAGTGGATCTGATTTTAATGGATCGAAATCTTCCCGGTGCCGAGGGGAGTGAGTTTGTCGAATCACTGCGCAAACGCGGTATTCAAACACCTGTTATTTTCGTCAGTGCCAAACACAAAGACGAAGAGATAGAGCAAGGCTTCGAGCGGGGAGGTGATGATTACATCACCAAACCTTTCAGTATGAAAGAGTTGATTTTACGGGTTAAAGCGGTATTACGACGTACGAAAAAACTCTCTTCTGAGGGCAATATCACCCATCGTGATATTGCCCTTAACCTCGCCGCACGTACCGTATTTATCGAGGGAACCCCTGTCGATCTGACTAAACTGGAATTTGATCTTCTTCATGCCCTCATTGTCAACGAGAATGTTGTTTTGGAGCGTGATTATCTCCTCGAACACGTTTGGGGAAGCGATGAAGTCTACCAAGACCGAACCGTCAACGTTGCTATCAACCGTCTCAAAGAAAAAATTGACCCCGATAAGTCCAAAGAGTATATTAAAACAGTACGGGGAGTCGGTTACACGCTGTGCTAAGAATCCATCAACTTTTCTTTCTTAATGTTTTAGGCCTTTTCGTCGCCGCACTTTTTGTAGCTTCTCTAATCAGCTATTTCACCCTCAAATCAATGATTATTCATGACAGTGAAGAGCGGCTGATCGAAAATATCAACCTGCTAGAGCCTCTGCTCACTACTACCAATGATTTTGACCGCTTTGTCGCGCAAGCATCAGGAAAAACCTTTCTTCGAGTCACGATAATTGCCGAAAACGGAGATGTACTCGCCGAAAGTGATGCCGATAAAGAGTCAATGGAAAATCACGCCGGACGTATCGAAGTAATGCATGCCATGACAGAACCCTATGGAGTAGCCATTCGCTATTCTAACACCATCAAAACCGACTTTATCTATGTCGCACACAAGATAAGCACTCCTGAGCGGG
>Ga0208373_1005117_pt1 | contig 11157 bp, 9 predicted proteins | sample RifOxyC2_FD_184036 | JGI IMG/M metagenome (GOLD analysis project Ga0208373, IMG submission 184036) | Soil microbial communities from Rifle, Colorado - Rifle Oxygen_injection C2 (SPAdes) | ecosystem: Environmental > Terrestrial > Deep subsurface > Rock core/Sediment | place: Rifle, Colorado... | reverse complement strand
AAAAGTTGCGATCTTCACAAAGACGAGGCGGAAAAGAATACTTGTTTGAGTTTGATTTTGGGAACAAAAGCGCGGGAGAGTGATGATATGGCAATATGTCTTACGGTTCCCGACGAAAGTTATCGTGATTCTTGTTTTTTTAGCATTGTCAATAAAAAAAATGACGCAAAATATTGCGACGAGTTGGGGGAATTAAAAGATAAATGTTTGAATATAGTTTTAGCCAATGAGGCCTTTCTAAAAGGCGATACAAGTTTTTGCGATAAAATTTCCGATCCGGATTCGCGAGAAAGTTGTTCAGCGGAACTTGGCGGGACCGATACGGATAATGATGGTTTAAGCAATTCTGAAGAAGAAAAATACGGCACAGATCCGAAAAATCCGGACACTGACGGAGATAGTTATCTTGATGGAGCGGAAGTGGAAGCAGGGTATAATCCGAAGGGAGAAGGGAAATTGTAAAAAATATCGATTCATAATCCATAATTTTATGTTTGACCAACAGCCAGACGACATGTTTGCCGGAACCGAGCCGGCGAAACAACAAACCTTAAATCCAAATCAAAGGCCGGCTAATCAAGTTGTACCCGGAAGAGTTGTTTCTCCTCCAATTCAGGGAATTACGCCGGCAAGCGCTGTTCCATCGCCGATTTCATCGCAAATTTTAGGCGATGAAGATCCCGGCATTGGCGGAGGAAGCAATAAAAAAGTTTTTCTAGCCATTATCGCGGTGGCAGTAGTTTTAATTTTAGGAATTGGCGGATATTTCGCCTGGAGACAATTATCAACCCCCTCAACTCAAGTTTTGGAGAGCGGACCGTCTATCAGCAATGTTCCGGCGATTACTGTCTCCGAAGAATCAGTCGCGCCACCAGAAACAGAAGAACCGATTGATACTTCAGCCGTAGAAGCCATAACGGAAGAAGAAGTGGGAGCGGTTGATGTGGACACCGATATGGACGGAATAATAGATGACGAAGAATTAAATTTGGGGACCAATCCGATGAAAGTTGATTCCGATGATGACGGATTAACCGACAGAGAAGAAGTAAAAATATATAAAACAGATCCATTAAATCCGGATACTGACGGAGATACTTATCTTGATGGCGAAGAAGCCAGGGGCGGTTATAATCCCAATGGTTCAGGAAAACTTTTTGAGTTGCCGGTGAATAGCGTGGGGAGTGAAGTAGTTGAATAATCTCCTACGAAATTATTGAAAAGTACGAAAGTTAGCAAGTTCCTCCCCTTTGACAGGGGAGGCGAGGAGGGGATGATTACTCAAGTCACCCTCCCCTAACCCCTCCCGTCAAGGGAGGGGAACACTGCTAATCTACTTATAGACTTACTAGCTAAATTTAAATATGTTTGGAATTGGAAAAAAAACTTTTACGCCGGTTATTGATCCCGAAGGAATTGCCATAAAGGTGATGCCCGAGGAGTTTTATTCTAAAAAAGGTAATATGAGTCGGCCGGCGAACGAAGAATCAAAAACGGCAAGTATTTTACCCCCATTTATTCCTTCTCCCGCGAGTCCTGTCTCTGCGCCGTTTGATCCTAATAGGCAACAACCTTTTACTCCGCGAGAGAAACCAACATTGATTATTATTTTGATTGCCGTGGCAGTCCTTTTGATTGGTGGCGCGGTTTTTCTTTTCATTCAAAGCATGAACATAGGTAAAGAACCGGTTAAAAGCGATCCTATTGTTGAAGAAGAGCCAATAAAAGAGCCACCCGCTCCTCCCGCGCCGATTTGCGGAGATGGTAAATGTGAAGATAGCGAAGATTCAGCAAGCTGTCTTTCCGATTGTCCGCTTCCGCCAGAGCCAGAGCCACCCGCTCCGGTTATTTTGCCTACAGCTCCCGACAGTGACAGCGATGGTCTTACCGATATAGAAGAGGAACTTTTCAGAGTAAAAGCGGAAAACGAAGATACGGACAGTGACGGTTATAGAGACGGGCTTGAGGTGATTAATTTGTACAATCCCGCCGGTTTTGCTCCGCAAAAAATAGAAGAGACAGCTTTAGTTGAAATTTATGAAAATCCAACATACGATTTCCAAATTTTTTATCCGGCAAATTGGTTGGCAAAAGCGCTTGACGAGACCAACGAGGAAATAATGATCACTTCAGCTACGGGGGAATTTGTTCAAATCATTGTTGTGGAAAATAAGGAAGGTTTGGCTCTCTCGGATTGGTATCTCGAAAAAGCGCCGGAGGTAAAACCGGCAGATGTGGGAACGGTTGCGACAAAAAGCGGATTATCCGGAATCAAAACTCCGGATGAATTGACGGCGTATTTTAGCATTGGAGATAAAATATTCGCCATCAGCTATAATATCGGAGTAAAAACAGAATTAAATTATAAAAGCACCTTTGAAATGATCATAAGAAGTTTTAAAGTCAATGTTCAGCAACTATGAGCCATGAAATTGAAGTGAACCAAAAAATTGGAAAAAAGATAACAAAAATAAAATTGGAAAAAGTTGTCGCGGAAGCGTTAAAAATAATTGGCAGGGAAGGCGGAAAAATTTCCGTTGCCATTGTCGGAGACAAAGAAATAAAAAAGCTTAACAAAAAATATCGCGACAAGGACAAAGTGACCGATGTTTTAAGTTTTGGCTATAGCGCAAGTCCGCTTCTTGGGGAAATAGTCATTTGTCTTCCTCAAGTAAAACGGCAGGCCAAAGAAAATAATATTGACTGGGAAAATGAATTGATTTTTATGTTAGTTCATGGAGTTCTGCATCTTTGCGGTTATGATCACGAGAAGAGTGAAAAGGAAGCGCGCAAAATGGAAGGCTTGCAGAAAAAGATTTGCGAAAAAATTATAAAATAATTTTATGCTAAGCCTAGCAAGATTTATTCGAAGTTTTCGTTATTCTCTCAAGGGTTTATCTCAAATTTTCAGAGAGGAACACAGTTTTCGCGTTCAAGTTTTTATAGGATTATTAGTTTTAATTTTGTCTTTGTGTTTTAATATTAAAGTATGGGAGTTGGTCGTAGTTGTTTTAGTAATGACTTTAATCTTTGTTCTGGAACTTATAAACAGCGTTTTGGAAAGACTTGTTGATGTCTTGAAGCCCAGACTTCATCCGTATGTGGAGAGCATTAAAGATATGATGGCGACAGTCGTTTTGATTTTTTCCATTGGCGCGATCCTGATCGGTTTGTTGATTTTTACGCCTTATTTCGTCAATTTGTTTAATAATATCAGCAAAATATCGTTTTAGATTTTAGAAAAGTCCACAAATCTACAAATCCTTTACAAATTCACAAATCCGCGAATTATAGTAAATGATGATTGCCAAATTTGTATATTTGTAAGAGATTTGTTGATTTGTGGAAATTTGTCAAAAGTTTTTTAATATCTTATAATAGTAAAATTAACTTTTCAGAAGTTTAATATGAGGAGTGAAATAATAACAGGTCTAGATCTTGGTTCAACTACCACCCGTGTCGTAGTTGCCCAAAGAGATGAAAATGGTTTGCCCAGGATCATTGCTGCCGTGGAAATCCCATCTGAAGGTATTTCCAAAGGGGCGATTTCGAGTGTTGAAGATGTGACATCAAGCATTGCTGCCGCCTTTGAAACTGCGGAAAGAATAACCGGAGTACCTCTTGAGAGAGTTTGGGTTGGTGTTTCCGGCGGTCATATAATTTTTCAAAAAAGCAAGGGCGTTGTTGCCGTAGCAAGGATAAATGGAGAGATAGATGAAGGGGATGTAGAGCGGGCGATAGAAGCCTCAAGAGCGGTTGCCTGTCCTCCTAATTTTGAAGTGTTACATGTTATTCCGAGATTATTTTCCATTGATAACCAAACAAATATTCGCGATCCAATTGGAATGAGTGGCGTAAGGCTTGAAGTTGAAACCCAGATTATTCAAGGAATGGGGACGCATCTTAAAAATCTAACCAAATGTATCTATAGAACCGGTGTTGATATTGAAGACGCGGTCCTTTCTATTCTGGCGGCCTCTGAAGCCATTTGCACTCCTCATCAGAAAGAACTTGGAGTAGCGGTGGTTAACATCGGCCGTTCTTCAACCGAAGTAGCTGTTTTTGAAGGGGGAGACCTTATTCATATCGGATTTTTGCCTATTGGCGGAGAATTTATTACTTCCGATATTGCAATCGGGCTAAGAACTTCTTTGGAAGCGGCGGAAAAAATAAAACTGGAATACGGCACGGCTTCGTCTAAAGATATGAACAAAAAAGATGAGATTAATCTGGGCGATTTTGATCCCACGGAAAATACCCTGGTTTCTAAAAAATATATTTCTGAAATTATAGAGGCTCGCGTTGAGGAAATTTTTGAAAAAGTTGACGAAGAGTTAAAATGTATTGATCGAAGCGGTCTTTTGCCCTCCGGAGTCATTCTGATCGGCTCTACGGCGAAACTGCCGGGGATTATTGAATTGGCAAAAAGAAAATTAAGATTACCGGTTGCTCTCGGATTTCCCAAGAAGATTATCAGCGTGATAGATAAAGTAAATGATATCTCTTTTGTTCCGGCTTTGGGATTGGCTCTTTGGGGAAATGCGGTTTATGATGATAGGGGGGGGAGAAGTTTTTTCTCTCGATTTAAGGTATTTGGAAAAATTACAGATAAAATGAAAAAAATGTTTAAATCATTGATGCCATAGAGATTTTGAAAAATCTTAAACTATTACTACAAACCTACCAAATTAGTGTATTTGTTTGTAAGTTCGTAGTCCGGATTTCGATATTTGAGTTTAGAATTTAAATTAATGTTATGCCAGAAATAAAACCGGAAATTGAAACGTTTGCCAAAATCAAAGTGATTGGCGTTGGGGGAGCGGGAGGATCGGCAATAAATAGAATGGTTAAGTCAAAAATCAAAGGCGTTGAGTTTATAGTTGCCAATACTGATGTTCAAGCGCTTCATTATTCAGAAGCTCCGGTCAGGTTGCATATAGGAAAAGCCGTAACCAGAGGGTTGGGGGCGGGGATGGATCCGGAGATTGGCAAGAAAGCGGCCGAAGAAAGCCAAAATGAAATCAGAGATGCCTTAAAGGGCGCGGATATGGTTTTTGTTACTTGCGGATTGGGTGGGGGGACGGGAACAGGCGCCGCGCCAATTATTGCTCAAATCGCTCGAGATTTGGGGGCGCTAACAGTAGGGGTGGCTACCAGGCCATTTGCTTTTGAAGGGGCGCAGAGAAAAATTAACGCAGACAGGGGATTGGAAGAAATGGAAGGCAAGGTAGATACCCTGATTACAATACCTAACGATAGATTACTTCAGATAATTGATAAAAAAACTACCTTGCTTGATGCTTTTACGACATGCGACGAAGTATTAAAAAGCGGTGTTCAAGGTATTTCGGAATTAATCACCATACCCGGGTTGATCAATGTTGATTTTGCCGATGTTAAGGCGATTATGAAAGATGCCGGATCGGCGATGATGGGACTAGGTGAGGCAAGCGGTGAAAAACGAGGCGAGGAAGCAGCTAAAATAGCTATATCAAGCCCATTGCTTGAACAATCAATAGAAGGAGCCAGGGGTATACTTTTTACTGTCACAGGGGGCGTAGGATTGGGAATGCACGAAGTGGCTGAAGCGGCAAAAATTATTACCGGATCAGCGGATCCGGACGCAAAAGTTATTTTTGGAGCTGTTATTAATGAAAATATGAAAGATGCGATAAGAATAACAGTTATTGCTACGGGTTTTAATGACAGAAAGAGAGCGGTAAGCGATGTGGAAAGTCCGGTTCGTCGCAGTTTTAACCCCAACCCTCTAGTCTCCGACAAGCGCAAAGAGATAGATTGGAGTTCGTCCGGGCAATTTCAAAAAAGACCGGTGAAAAAAATAGCTCATTTTGGAGATATGGAGGACGGTGGGATGGAAATGGAGGACAGTAATAAAAATCAGAATATAAAAAAGGCGATTGATGAAAAGGGAGGAGAAGGAGAAGATTTGGATATCCCCGCTTTTTTAAGAAAAAAAATAATGTAATTATATAATGCTAAAATAGCAAGATAATAAGACAGCAAGAGATGTTTACTCAATAGGGCGGAGGGAATAAGGTTTTGAAAATTAAAAGTTGGGTAATCTGTTGTTTTTATGTTATCTTGTATTTTATTCTCTAAATTTTATGATATATAGTCAAAATCAAATCAGTCAGATTAAAAAAAGGGATGGCCGGATTGTTGATTTTGACCAAAATAAAATCACCATAGCAGTTCAAAAGGCGATGGAAGCGGTGGGGGAGAAAGATCCGAAAAAAATACAAAAAATTTCCGATCAAATCGCCAAGACTTTAAATAATAAATTTCATCATCGCTCCATCCCGGCGATTGAAGAATTGCAGGATATTGTTGAAGAAGTTTTGATAAGGGGAAAACAAATAAAGGCAGCCAAAGCTTATATTTTATACAGAGATCAACATTCAAAAATTCGCGAGTTAAAAGCGTTGGTTGATTCAAATCAGATAATGGGTAATTATCTTGATAAACTTGATTGGCTGGTGAAGGAAAATAGCAATATGGCTTATTCCTTGCAAGGCTTGAATAACCATATCAGTTCGGCAATCAGTTCTCATTATTGGTTAAACAAGGTTTATCCCCCCGAAATAAGAGATGTTTTTTTGGATGGCGATATTCATATTCATGATATGCAAATTCTAGCGGCATATTGTTGCGGATGGGACTTGCAAGATTTGTTGGTTAGAGGGTTTGGCGGAGTTTCCGGAAAAATAGAATCAAAACCACCGAACCATTTAAGGACTGCTTTGGGACAAATTGTTAATTTTTTCTATACTCTTCAGGGAGAAGTTGCCGGAGCCGAAGCTTTCGCTGATTTTGATACTTACATGGCTCCTTTTATTCGTTATGATAAATTGAGTTATAAAGATGTTAAGCAAGCAATTCAGGAGTTTGTTTTTAACCTTAATGTTCCCACCCGTGTCGGTTTTCAAACGCCATTTACCAACATTACAATGGACTTGACTCCGCCGAGTACGATGGCGGAAGAGGCGGTAATTATCGGCGGCAAACCGCAAAAAGAAAAGTATAAAGATTTTCAGCCGGAGATGGATATGATCAATAGGGCATTTGCCGAAGTGATGCTTGAGGGGGACGCCAAGGGGAGAGTTTTTTCTTTTCCGATTCCGACCTATAATATCACTCCGGATTTTGAATGGGATAAAAAAGAGCTGGATTCGGTTTGGGAAATGACCGCCAAGTACGGTATTCCTTATTTTGCCAATTTTGTTAATTCCGACATGAAAGCCGAAGACGCTCGTTCTATGTGTTGCCGGCTAAGGCTTGATAATCGGGAGTTAAGAAAAAGAGGTGGAGGATTGTTTGGGGCAAATCCATTGACCGGATCAATCGGGGTCGTAACAATAAACATGCCGAGAATCGGTTATCTCTCCAAAACGAGAACGGAATTTTTTGAAAGATTGGCTAAGCTAATGGATCTATCCAGAAAAAGTTTGGAGATAAAAAGAGAAATTATAGAAAGTCTGACAGATAAAGGACTTTACCCATATTGTCGGCATTATCTCGCTCCGATAAAAGCCAGATTTAATGAATACTGGAGAAATCATTTTAACACAATCGGATTGATTGGAATGAATGAAGCTTGTCTTAATTTTTTAGGGAAAGATATTACCACGGAAGGAGGACACGACTTTGCTAGATCGGTGCTTGATTTTATGAGAGAAAGATTGATGGACTATCAGCTTGAAACAAACAATCTTTATAACTTGGAGGCTACTCCGGGTGAAGGGACATGTTATAGTTTAGTCAAAAAAGATAAAGCGAGATATCCTGATATTATTTCGGCTAACGAAAAGGCTGTCAAAGAAAACGGGGCCGTTCCGTATTATACAAATTCTTCTCATCTGCCCGTTGATTTCACTAATGATTTTATAGAAGCGTTAAAGTTGCAAGACGACCTGCAAACGAGGTATACTGGAGGCACGGTACTGCACGGTTTTATTGGAGAGCGTCTGCCTTCGGGAGACGCAGCCAAGAAGTTAGTCAAAAAAGTTGCTGAAAATTTCAAATTGCCCTATTTTTCTCTTACGCCGACATTCAGTGTTTGTCCAAAACACGGTTATTTAGCCGGGGAGCATAAGTTTTGTCCGTCGTGCGATGAGGAAATTGGGTACAAAGAGTAATTCTATAATTTTTAATAATTAATTTTAAAAATATGGAGGAAAAAGAACTAAAAAGACAACCATGTGAGGTCTACTCACGAGTGGTGGGCTACTTACGACCAACAAGCCAGTGGAACGACGGGAAGAGGGCGGAATTTGATGCGAGGCAGGCCTACAACAAGCAATTGCAAGAGGAATAGAACCTGATAACATGAGAATGTAAAAACATGGTAACATTTTGTGTTACCATGTTTAATATTAAGATAACATTATGCTTCTTGGCGGTTTGCAAAAACTAACCCTAATTGATTATCCGGATAAAGTCGCCTGTACTGTATTTACGGTCGGCTGTAATTTTCGTTGTCCATTTTGTCATAATCCGGAGCTGGTTATGCGCGAATCGCTAAGCGAATCGGAAGCGAATGTTAAACGAATAAGTGAAGAGGAATTTTTTGATTTTTTATCACAAAGAAAAGGAATTCTTGATGGAGTCTGCGTGACCGGCGGAGAGCCGACCATCCAGCCGGATTTGATTGATTTTATAAAAAAAATAAAGGAGATGGGATTTTTGGTGAAATTGGATACTAATGGGACCAATCCGGAAATGCTAAAAGAATTGCTTAATAAAAAGCTACTTGATTATATTGCAATGGATGTTAAAAATAATATCAGATGTCGCGCCTTCGTCAAAGACTACGGCGACGCACGGCAGATTCCAGATGTTAGAACTGATTATGTAAAAACGGCTGGAGTGGAAGTTAATATTGATGGTATAAAAAAGAGCATTGAGATAATTAAAAATAGCGGAATTGATTATGAGTTTAGGACAACGGTAGTGCCCAGCTTGCACAAGAAGGAAGATATTTTGGCAATAGCGAATGAAATCAGGGGAGCTAAAAAATATTATTTACAACAGTTTGAAAGCGGTCAAAAAATGCTAAATCCCGATTTCAAAAAAACGGTTTCTTACAGTAGAGATTTTTTGGAAGAGATTAGACGGGAAATCAAGGATTTTTTTGAGGTTTGCGAGGTGAGGGGGGTGTAATGGTTTGTTTTTTGAACTTAGCCCTACCTCGTGTTATAATAAGTGCGTAATCAATTTCAGAAAAATTGTTTAGTTTTGTGTTAAAATTATAAAGGAATTTTAAAAAACATTTTATTTTGTCTCATATTCTAGAATTATATTTCAAAACATTAAGTGATTTTTACCTCTTGATTTAAGAGGATGAAAGTTTAGTTTTGACATCTAATATCTAAGATTTGAGATCTTGCAAATATTATGTTAGAAAAAAAAGATTTAAAAAAGATATTCGCGATTACAATAATAATCGGGTTTTTGTTTGGAGGTTTGGCGGGCGGTTCGCTCGGAGTTTTGGGAGGGATTTATGGAGAAAGTCATATTATTCCGTGGTTTCAAGATAGATTTTTGGGAGGTAAAAATATAGGAGACGGTCAGGTGTTAAGTGAAAATAAAATACAAGCCGTAGTGGAAGACTCTGCCACTACCCAAGCGGTGAAAAAAGTTTCTCCGTCAGTTGTTTCCATTATTATTTCTAAAGATTTAAGTAAGTTATATAATTCCACCGGCGCTAATCCCTTTTTCCCCGGTTTTAGTTTCCCTTTTGGCTTTGGCTCCGGTTTGCCTACTCCCGCTACCCCGAGTGAAGGAGATGGTTCCGGCGAGAGCAATAAGCAAGAAATCGGCGGGGGAACGGGGTTTATCATTTCCGAAGATGGTTTGATCTTGACTAACAAGCATGTTGTTTCCGACAAAGAAGCGGAATATACGGTTCTGACAAATGATAATCAAAAATATGACGCTAAAGTAATTGCCACAGACCAATTTTTAGATATTGCCGTAATAAAAATTGAGGCAAAGGGATTGCCTATGGTGGAATTAGGAGATTCCGATACAATAGAATTGGGGCAAACAGTGATTGCTATCGGGAACGCGCTCGGCGAATATAAAAATACCGTAACCAAAGGAGTTATTTCCGGAGTGGGGAGAAGAGTAGTGGCCGGTAACAATAATGGAGGATCGGAAGTTATAGAAGAAGCGATTCAAACAGACGCGGCGATTAATCCGGGAAATTCCGGCGGGCCATTGGTAAATTTGGCGGGGCAAGTAATAGGAATAAATACGGCAGTAAGCGGAGAGGGGCAATTGATCGGTTTTACGATTCCAATAAATGTTGCCAAGCAAGCGATAGAAAGTGTTAAGGCGAATGGCAGGATTGTTAGGCCATGGTTTGGAGTGAGATATATTCTTTTGAACGAAAACATTGCCAAAAGCAATCAACTTGAGATAAATTATGGAGCGCTTGTAGTAAGGGGTAAGACAGATACGGATTTGGCTGTTATTCCCGGTTCGCCGGCTGATAAAGCCGGATTATTGGAAAATGATATTATTTTAGAAATCAACGGTCAAAAAATAGACGGGGAACATCCCCTGGCCAACGAAATAGCTAAGCATAAAATAGGCGAGGAGATAGAGGTAAAGATTTTGAGCAAGGGAAAAGAAAAAATGGTAAAAGTAAATTTAGTGGAATTTAAGGAATAATTTAATGACATTTAATGTCATTGCGAGGAGCGACCAAAGGGAGCGACAAAGCAATCCCCTTCTTTAAAATAAATAACCGGGGGATTGCCACGCCCCGACTAAAGGGTCGGGGCTCGCAATGACAGCCAGTATTTATGAAAGAAATCACCCAACAATTAAAAAATTTAATAGAGAAAATCTCTGTCGCCTGGAGGTTACTTTGACTTGGATAAAGATAAAGTAAAAATTATTGCTCTTGAAGAAAAAATGAACGAGCCGAATTTTTGGAAAGATACGAACGAGGCGAAAAAAATCACCCAAGAATTGAAAGTGTCAAAGGACAGAGTTTTAGCTTGGGAGAATTTAAAAAGAGAAGCGGAAGAAATTTTTGAATTGTCGGAAATTGTTGACGAGGAAAAAATGTTGGATGAAATTAAGAAAAAAACGGGAGAGTTGGAGAAAAAATATAAGAAGCTGGAGTTT
>Ga0208373_1005111_pt1 | contig 11166 bp, 12 predicted proteins | sample RifOxyC2_FD_184036 | JGI IMG/M metagenome (GOLD analysis project Ga0208373, IMG submission 184036) | Soil microbial communities from Rifle, Colorado - Rifle Oxygen_injection C2 (SPAdes) | ecosystem: Environmental > Terrestrial > Deep subsurface > Rock core/Sediment | place: Rifle, Colorado... | reverse complement strand
GTTTATATCAAATCCGATATTCATTTATTGCTACTTGTTGACAATCACTTGGCGGTAAGTATCGTAAGTGGCGTGAGCTGCTTTTTCCCAGGTGAACTTGGCTGCCTGAGCCAGACCGAGCTTAATCAGCCGTCTTCGGTCTTTCACCCCTGCGATTATACCAGCGGCGATTGACTCAATATCTTCAGGGTCGACTAAAACGCCTGCCTCACCGACAACTTCAGGGAGTGAAGAAATGTCTGAAGTAACGACGGGTGTGCCGCAGGCCATGGCCTGAAGGGGAGGCAAACCGAATCCTTCGTAGAAGCTGGGCAGGACAAAAACCTGCGCTCCTGAGTAGAGGACAGGCAGGTCGGCGTCGCTGACGTAGCCAGTCATAATTACACCAGGCACGGGTTTGGGGATTTCTCCCCAGCCAGTGCGGCCGGCAATCACCAAATGAACGTCTGGCAGTTGTTTCTTGATCAGCTGGTAGGCTCTGATCAACCCCGCCTGATTTTTTCTTGGCTCAAGGGTGGATAGAGAAAAAAGATACTCTCCGGGAATATTGTATTTGTGTTTTACCTGGTCGATCAACTCTAGTGGTTGTGGTGAGTAACGGTCTTCAACACCTTCAGGGATAACGACTATCTTTTCTTCCGGGACGTGCAGAATGGAGATTAGGTCGTCTTTGGTGGACTTGCTGACAGCAATTATTTTTTCAGACTCCCGGGCCACCCAGTGAAGGCGTTTTTTGTGCGCCTGGCGGATGTTTTGGGTGGTGGTTTGGGGATATTTAAAAGGGATCAGATCGTGGACTGTAGTGACTTTGGGGAGTGCAGAAGGCGGTTCAGTCCAGTCGGACGAATGAAAGATGTCAACCGAACCTATCAGCTTCTCGACAGGAAGAACATGAAGTGAGTTCCATAAAAAATCCAAGAAGGTCGGGGGGAATGGATATATTTTTGGAGTGCCCTTGAGCTTTCGGGCAAGGGACAACAGTTCGGACCTGCGACGCAGAGACCCGCCAAAGAGGATAAACTCATCGTCAGGGTAGAGCTTGGATAGACGCGAGACCAGGTTTTTGGTGTAGACGGAAACACCGGTACCGTAGATAGCCTGAGAAATATCAATGCCGATCTTCATAGGATTCTTACCTATTATATGCTTAATGAAATATCCAATAATCCAATGTCCAATTGGAGATGGTTCAAGGTTCTCGCACAAGGATGCCGTATTCTGTAACTGTCCCCAGATTATTGAAATTAGTCTCTTTCACTTTCCAATAGTCATCCGACAGGGAGGACAAAACGGACCTGGATGGGTCGGTAATGTCTGAGAGGTAATCAATATGGTAAACCCTGATTTTGCCGATTGAAGCAGTCTGAAATGCCCCGATCAGGTCAGGCCGGACATGGCCCAGAGAGTCTTGGGTGAGGAAATAATCTTGGTCGGGAGCGTAAAACTTCAGGGGAGCAAAAACTGTGGGAAAGTTCATGACTACCAAAGATTGCGGCTTACTAATAAACCGCGCCAACCCCCGCCAATCTTCACGCTGATTGGAAAGAACGAGGTGGTAGACAAATATTGAGATAGTCGAGAGAGTAAGGCCGGTAATAATAAACATCTTCCTAACAAGAGGTGGAAACCGAGCGATGCCAATGGCGGACAGTGACAGAAGAGCTGGTAAAAGAAAGAGATAGCGCCAGTAACCTAAGATAGGCGTTTTCAGACTGAGGAGAGTGGCAAACGCTAACGGGAAGAGTGCCCAATATACAAGAGGACGGGATAGTTTTTCCCTGATGGCGCCAAGTGCTCCAAGCGCAATAAAGAAGATGCTGGCAAGGCCAGCTAGGAAAAAATAAATAGTCTTGGGCAAAAAGGTGATCCTACCAAAGTAAAGTTTTAGGGGGATAAGAAGGAGAGATTTGAGGGTAAGAGAGCCGGAAAGATAGCTCCACCCCGGTAAAGATTGCAGAACATCACCCGTTTCCAACTGGCGCAGAAGTATTCTCACCCAGGGAAGAAATAATAGAACGGAGATGAGCAAGGCGAGAAAGAGTGAGACTGCCTTCTTTTTCTTGTAAACCAAGAAGGCCCCCTGCGCGGCCAGGTTAAAAAAGGCGCCGTAAAAGGTATATAGATTTAGAGTTGAAAAGAAGATATAAAGGAGAAAATTTTTTTTGCCGCCTTTGTTTTGGAAACGGAGGAGGGCTAACCAAGAGAGAGTGGTTAGCAGTGCGTTTAGGGCATACATCCGCAACTCCTGGGAGTAATAGATATGAAAGGGGCTGATGGCCAGAAAGAGAGCGGCAAGAGTAGCTATTGTCTGTTTCCGATTACCGAGTGCTTCTTTTAGAAAAAAGAACAGCGCAGGGATAGTAAGAGAAGCAAGGATTATAAAAGGCATGCGGATGAGCCACTCTGATTTACCCGCCAAAGGAAGCCAACTTTTAAGTAAAAGATAAAACAGGGGCGGGTGAAAATCGGTAGTCATCTTGGCAAGGAGATTAGACAGAGGAGTAGAAGCTATCTCAATGGAAGCTCCTTCGTCGAGCCAGAAACTTTGACCAGCCCCGATCAACCGAAGGAAAAATCCCAATATCGTTACTGGAAGAAGCATAAGGTATGATAACAAATATGGGTAAGTATCTGGTTACCGGCGGCGCCGGATATATTGGGGGAGTTTGCGTCGAGGAGATGATCAAACGGGGTGACAGTGTGGTGATAGTGGACAACTTATCGACTGGAAGAAAAGAGAATGTCCATCAGGGGGCTGTTTTTTATCAGGGTGATGTCGGCGACATGAGATTGATGGACAAAGTGTTCACCGAGCACCAGGTTGAGGTAGTTTTACATTTCGCGGCTCTGGCCCTGGTGGGCGAGTCGGTGAAGGACCCAGGTAAGTATTTTCAAAATAATCTGGCCCAAGGACTGAATCTGTTGGACAGCATGAGAAGAAACGGGGTGGACAAGATTATTTTTTCGTCTACCTGCGCCACGTACGGAATCCCCGAAAAAGTGCCGATGGATGAGGCCACCCCCCAGAAACCGATCAATGCTTATGGCGAGTCGAAACTGATGCTGGAAAAAGTTATCAAGTGGTATCACTCCGCATACAGTATGAAATATACTTTTTTCCGCTACTTTAATGCCTGCGGGGCAACCAGTCAAAGTCTGGAGATGCATGAGCCGGAGACCCATCTAATCCCGTTGGTGTTTGATGCCGCTACCGAAAAGAGAAAAAACATAACTGTATTTGGCACTGACTACAAAACCCCTGACGGCACTTGCAGGCGCGACTATATCCACGTGCTGGACCTCATAGACGCTCATCTGAGAGCAATCGACTACATGAATCAGAGCTTTGCCAATGAGTTTAATCTGGGCACGGGCAAAGGGTACTCGGTGATGGAAGTAATAGAGGCAGTTAAAAAAGTTACCGGTAAGGATATTCCGATGGTATTGGGTGAGAGGCGACCTGGCGACCCAGACTCGCTGGTGGCTAAAGCAGATAAAGCGATGAACGAGCTGGGCTGGCAACCAACCCATTCAAGCCTTGATCAGATCGTTGAGTCCGTCTGGAAAGCGGTGCAGAGCCCTCCGAAAAACAAGGCATGACGGTACACACTCTCTCAGTAATTATCCCTGTCTACAACGAGGAGGATTTCATTAGGAAAACCATAAAGCGGGTACTAGCCGTAAACCTGGGGAAAATTGAAAAAGAAATAATAGTTGTCAACGACGGGTCGACAGACGGGACGAGAAAAATTCTGGAAAAACTGCCCAAGAAGAAAAAGGGGGCGGTAATAAAGGTGATCCATAAAAGAAACGGCGGCAAGGGATCGGCAATTCGAACTGGGTTAAGGGATGCAGGCGGAGAAGTAGTTATCATCCAGGATGCTGATCTAGAATACGACCCACGCGATTATCCCTTACTTTTGCGCCCGATTGAGGAGGGAGACGCGGATGTAGTTTACGGATCCAGATTTATGGGAGACAGACCGCACCGGGTACTTTTTTTCTGGCACATGGTGGGCAACAACCTGCTTACCCTTGTCTCCAATATGTTTACCAACTTGAATCTTACCGATATGGAAACGGGGTACAAGATGTTCACCCGCCAGGTGGCCAGGAGACTCGATCTAAAGGAAAACGGCTTTGGCATCGAGCCGGAGTTTACGGCGAGGATTGCCAAAATGGGCTGCCGGGTGTTTGAAGTAGGCATCAGCTACCATGGCCGCGATTACAGCGAGGGAAAGAAAATCACTTGGAAAGATGGCCTATGGGCTTTCTGGTGCGTGATGAAATACAACCTACTTGGTTAGACAAGCCTTATTTGAAGCTGACTACCAACGGCTTCGGCATACTGGGCATAGCGTTTCAGGCTAATATTGAAATCTCCGGATTCCAACCGGGACACAGAGGCCTGTTTTGTTTTCATCTTCTTGGCAACGTCAGACTGGGTCATGCCTTTATTTAATCTCTTCCTAATAAGCTGCCCGATCAAGTCATATTCCGGCTTGAGTCTCTCGTACGCAGCCTTGACATCAGGGTCGCTAAATAGCATTTTGTCGAATTCTTTAAGTGTTTTCATATTGATAATATATCACGTTTGTTATATTATTTCAAATTATGCAGTCTTTTTATGGCGGTTACGATTTCCCTATAGGGAATTTTGTTACTTTTCTTAATAAAACCGTGAATTATGTAAGCCTTATCTTTTATCACGCCGTAGAGCAATCATATTTCTACATCTCCTCTGATTCTTAACTCCCATAACTGCGAATGGATCTTTTTGGAGTGTGGATTGCCGATTTGTGGACCGAATTGCTGAAGGAAACCAATCATACGCCTACATCTTGCTTTTTCATCGGGCCCTAAAGATAAAATGAATTTATCCAGCCGATCGTCTGTGATTATCTCCATGCCATTGATAAATGGTAACTGTATTCAGTATAATTCGGGTTTTTTACGGAGTCAAGTCTTTTGGGCGATGAGGATGAGGCTTTGGCCGAAGGGAACGGGAATGTATCTTTCCAGATAAAGGAGGGGGGTGATTAGGAGATCGAAAAGCCAGGCAAAGAGCCTGTCTGATGAATTATTGGCACGCACCAGCCATCCCCTCACAAACCAGAGAAAGAAACCTATGAGGTTGACATGTCTTAGTTTTATAATCCCAAACCCAGCTTTTTCGGCTTTTTTTGCAAGATCGGATTTGGTATAGCGGCGGTAGTGGCCCAGGGCCTCATCGAGGCTACCAAAAATCTCCGGTCCGGCAGGGACAAAAAGAAGCAGGTGGCCGCCTTTTCGGAGTAGTTTGAAGCAATTGTCAAAGGCCTTTTGATCGTCTTTTATATGCTCAAAAACATTGCTGGAAAGAATGGCGTCGAAATGGTTATGATATTTCTTTGGGGATTCAGTTTCTATATTGAGCAGCAGGGTTTTGACACCTATATTTTTTTTGAGAAATTCGATGTATTTAGGATTGTTGTCGGAAAGAACAAGGCTCTTTTGAGGCAGCAGCTCAGACAAACCCCCCAATCCTGCCCCGATCTCAAGAATTGTCCCATGCAGATATTGACTGAAGTTACCTATCAGCCAACGGTTGTACCGGTTTAGGGTGGTTGCTTGTTCGAGAATCCGGTTACTTTTGTCTGTCCATTTTAGCTTGACTGCTTTTTTCATTTTTTACGGAAAACAGCGCAAACTGAAATGCCTATGGGGTAGCTAAGAAACCGCATTAGCTTGATCTCGCTGACGAAAATTATCTTAAGAATTGAGTTGACTACATTTTTATCAGCAACTTTGTAGTTTAGGTCGGAGTCATACTCACCAAGACGGGAAAACAACGGAAGTCTGCCAAGCAGACGGATGGCGATGATCGCCGGCGAAAGGAAGAAATTAAAATAAGAAAGACGGGAAATTGATAACCCGCAGGAAACAGCCAGCTCTCTCATCATGTGACGGGTGTATCTTCTTTGGTGTCCCTGGCCGGTATCGTGCCGTGACCAGATAAACTGCAGCGCGGGAGCAGTGATAATTATCTTTCCTTCACTTTTTAGAACCCTCATGGCTTCGGTTAAGAATAACTGATCGTCCTTGATGTGCTCGATAACATCTAAGAGAAGAATCACATCGAAAGAGTTGTTTTTGAAGGGGAGTTTCTGGGCATCGACCTTGTAAACTTCATGACCGCGTTTTTGGGCATACTTAACAGCCAGCTGTGAATTGTCTACCCCAACTACTTTACTTTTTTTTAGAAACGACTTGACAAAGGTCATCGTTTCTCCCGTACCACAGCCGATATCCAGAACTTGCATATGTTTTTTTTGGGGAAGCTCCTGACGGAGGATTTCCCTTCGTCCCTCCCACCACCAATGGTGTTTTTCGATATCATTGAAGTATTCAAGGAGTTTCTCGTTCATAGCCTGTTTATTATCCATCTCCACCGTGGCATTTCTCAAGTCTTAAGTAATTGAGTAAATTTCACTGCCGACAGAGCGAGCGCAATCAGATTTGCTATCCCAATGGCAAGAACAGGAGCGAGCAGTCCAAACCGGTTTATTAGCAATAAATCGAGAATGACGATCAGGGAAACTTGCAGCGCGGTAACCTTGGCATAAAAATCCGGACGGTTGAAAGTGTAGATGATGGCAGGGGTGGTGATGAGAGAAAAAAGAAAGGGTAGCATAGCAGCCGCCAACAAACGAAAGACAACGACGGCTTCGAGATACTGCGCGCCAAAAACAATGAGAATAATGGGGCGGGCGAAAATAATGGTGAGAAGCATCAAGGTGGCTATGCCAAAGACGAAAAATAGCAGCTTCCTGCTGTAGGAGATAATTTCCCCTGCTGTGGTAAACCCTGAATAACGAGGGCTGATCACGGCACTCAAACTGCTAATGAGCAGGGTAAAAAGCAGGGTGATGCGGCTGGCGGCGGCAAAAATACCGGCCCCATAGCTAGAAACAAGAATATTCAGGAGGAGTATGTCGACCCGGCCAAAAAAAACAGAGAAAACCCGGGAGGCGGCGATCCATTTGGAAAAGGAGAGAATCTGCCCAAAAACGGCTTTATCAAATCTGTATTCGAGTAAAACTGTTTCTTTACCGAAAGTAATAATCAGGGCAAGAAAAGAGGAAACTGCGTTAGCCAGAAGAGCGGTGGAAATATCGAGGCGAGAGGCAACAAGAAGAAGCAGAATGAGAATGATCTTGATGCTTGAATCGATCATCTGGATAGCAGAATACTTCCAGAACTGCCTCCTGGCAGTAAAAAGGCCCTGGGCGAAGTTTGTTAGGATATAGATAAGGGTGACAAGCAGGGCAAGAAATATGTGCTCTGGCAAGGAGCCGGGGATAATGGCGTTGTGAAAAAGAGCTAGGCCGAGAAACACGAAAACAGAGAGGAGACAAATACCGATCTGGGCGATAAGGGCGGTGCTAATGATAATATCTTTTTTCTGCGGCAGTTTGGGAAGGAAATTGATGAGGGCAGGGGGAATACCCAGGTCACCCAGGCTATAAACAATGGTGGTTAGGGCAATAACGGCGGAGAATACACCAAATTTTTCCGGGCCAAGAACACGGGCCAGAATAATGGTGGAAACGAATCCGATGGCAGTGGTCGTGCCAAGGCCGGTAAAGCTAATGAGTGTGTCGCGGACAGTGGCGGTCTTAAACAGACGCTGTAGAGTATTCACTTCCCTATCTTATCTTGATTGCCAGGTAAACTAATTCTCTTGAACTATAGAAATAGCTCCAACGGGACAGTTGGTTTCGGCATCCCTAGCGGTGGCCTCGTTCTCACGCCCTATCTGGGCGTTTTTCTTAACCACAGCTTTTGCCGCGTCATAATCCATTTCAAAAATGTCTCCAGCTATTCCCGAGCACAATGCACAGCCGATACATTTTTCTTTGTCAACTTTTGCCTTTAACATATTTTTTATTTATATCATATGACTTGGTAAATTATATTTTTTTGTGTAGAATAATACAATCATGAAAGTAATATTCTGTTGTGCTGAGGATGAAATGCCTGGGGTGTGTTTTATTTCCGCGGTATTAAAAGAGAAGGGTCATACAGTCGATCTTGTCTTCGACCCAAAGCAGTTCGACCGAGCCTATATTCAAAGCAACAGGCTCGCGAAATACTTTAGGGATTTTTGGTTGCGTGAAAATATTGAAAAAATCGGTGAGCTCAAGCCAGACATTATCGGTTTTTCCTGTACAACCGCTCATTACCAATGGGCACTTACTTACGCGAAAGAGATCAAGAAAAGATACCCCAAAATATATACCATTTTCGGGGGTGAACATTCCACCGTAGTACCTGAGCTGGTTATCAAAGAAAAATGTGTCGATTTCGTTTGTGTCGGCGAAGGGGAAAAGGCAATGTCTGATTTGCTTGAGGCCCTGGAACGCGGGGACAAGACATACAAGGTGGGCAATATTTGGGCAAAAGATGAAAAGGGCAACGTCATTCAAAATCCGCTCCAGCCTCTAATACAGGATCTAGATGCCCTACCACTTTACGATAAGGAACTCTTTTTAAACAACTTGCCGCACAGCTATTATACGGAGCCATATTCTTTCACCAGCCGTGGTTGTCCATATATCTGTTCTTACTGCGGGGTCGAACGAATGAAAAAAATATACGCAGGTTTGGGGACTTTTGTCCGTCGAAATAGTCCGAAACGGGCGGTGGAACAATTGGTGATTTTTAAAAAATATGGAGCAAAGATGATCCTATTCGAGGATGACGTCTTTGCTATGAACGAGAAATGGATGAGAGAATTTGCCCCTCTTTACAAAAAGAAGGTCGGTCTGCCGTTTTGCGCTTTTGGCCATACTCAGCTACTAACTCCCAGTATGGTTTCACTCTTGAAAAAAGCTGGGTGCGATATGCTTTGGTTTGGAATCCAGTCAGCCAATGAAAAAATCAGGCGCGAAGTCCACAACCGGTACGAAAGAAACGATGAGATTATCCGTGCCTTCGACCTATGCCGGAAAGCGGGCATCAAAACAATGGTTGACCACATTTTAAATGTCCCTTATGAAACTGAGGAGTCTATCCGTGAAGCTTTTCAGCTATACAACCGGATTAGGCCAAATATTATCAATTCATACAACTTGCTCTATTTTCCAAAGGCAAAAATTAACGAGATCGCACTTAAGGCAGGACTTCTTACCGAAAAGGATATCGTCAAAATCAACCAAGGGAAATTTGAAAATTATCAGGGGGGTAATTACTCTGATCCGCGGAAGAACTTCTACACTAGATACGCTCTCCTAATATGTATGATCCCCTTGATGCCTGCATGGCTGGTTGATCGAATTTCAAAAAACGAGAGAGTGATCGCTCTTTTCGGCCGACTCCCATTAATTTTTATACCCATGGTTAAAGTTCTGACCAATTCATTGTCTGGGCGAGGATTCCTACCCTTCCATATCCTAAAAATTGAGATTTATAATCTCTCGAATTTTATCAAAGTGAAGTCTCGAAGATTCCTAAATCAGGAAATTTTTGCTTTTCGAAAGAACGAGGCTTGATTATTCCTTCTTAGATTAGGCTTTATCTTTCGCACGGTACCAATCTAGTAGATCTGAAAGAGTTTGTTCCAAAGGAATCTCTGGTTTCCAACCCGTAGCCTGAGTCAACTTAGCGTGAGAACCATAGAGGACAGGAGTGTCCGAGGGACGGTTCCTTTGGGGATCGATTTCATGGCGGATCTTCATTTTGGCAAAATCAAGAAGAATTTCAGGCTTAACCACAATACGCTTAACAGGAGTGCTTTTACCGGAACATATAATGTATCGCTCTTCGGAAACGCCTTTGTCGATGAGCAGACGATAAGCGTGGACCACGTCACGGACGTCGGTAAAATCCCGCTCCGATGAGAGATCACCTGTATAGACTACCGCTTCGCGCTCCCCTCTTTCGATAGCGACGATCTGGCTGGCCACATCTGGCGCGATAAAGCCAGTTCCCTGCCCCGGCCCAGTATGAGGCAGGGGGGTAGGATAAATAATATCGAAATCAAACGAGCGGACATACTCCCGAACCAGATGCCAGTTGGCCACTTTGCTGATTGAGTAAGGATTGATGGGATTGAGGGGCGAGTCTTCAGCGATGGGTAACTGATCAGATCGGAGGGGACCATGTTCGTCAGCGGTACCAATGACAAAAATACGCGGGCGATAACCTGGCAGAGAACGGACAACCTCGAGAAGGTTGACAGTGCCGATAGTATTAATTTCAAAAGTTAACTGGGGTTTGTCAAATGAAAGGCCTGGTTTGGGCTGGGCGGCCAGATGAAAAATAATGTCTGGGTGTAATCTTTGAATCAGAGAAAACAACTGCTCTTTGTTTAAGATGTCGCACTGGTAAATCCGGTCGGGTAGGCCGGAGTCAGGAATTAAAAGTGTAGTACCGGAAACCGTGAAATCATTTTCTTTTAGTTCCCGATAGAGATGTTGGCCAGCAAAGCCTTCTGAGCCGGTGATGAGAGCCTCTTTCATCTGTAGCGGACAGAATAAATGGTAAAGGCGGTGGTTTTGTCCAGGTATTTTATCTCGCTTACTTTTTGATCGGTTAGTTTTTGCAAATCATCAGACCATTTGACGAAGTAGTGGTCGGGGAAGACGATAAAGTCTGGATGATACTGACTAATAAAACCAGCTACGTCTGCTGTTTGTTTGGGGTAGACAAAATAAAGATTGGGTAGTGTCTTCCAGAAGGTGGAATCACCGATAACAATTGGGGTGATTTGTAGTTTCTGATATTTCTCAGATGGTGTTTTTTGCCAGAAAAGAAACTGGGTGTAGGGATAGTAGCCGTCCCATATGATAAGCATTGGCCTGTCTTGGGCTGCCTGAAAGTCCGAGAGTTCTTTAAAACCAGCTTCGAATGAGCGTCCGGCTAGAGCTGGATAAACATGGAAATAGCCAAAGAAGAAATACCAGATTGAATAAAGGGCGATGGCAGAAATAACGACGCCATAAATATACCTGAACCGGGGTTTAAATAGTTGGAACGAATCCACCAGTCCGAGAGCGCAGAAGTAAGTAAGGAATGGTAATAACGTTACGGCGCGCAGAAGATAGCCGGCACCGTCCTTGGTGATGGCGGCGGGGATGGGAGAAATTAATATCCAAATGAGAAAAAGCTTGCTGGTTTTTTTAT
>Ga0208373_1005110_pt1 | contig 11169 bp, 5 predicted proteins | sample RifOxyC2_FD_184036 | JGI IMG/M metagenome (GOLD analysis project Ga0208373, IMG submission 184036) | Soil microbial communities from Rifle, Colorado - Rifle Oxygen_injection C2 (SPAdes) | ecosystem: Environmental > Terrestrial > Deep subsurface > Rock core/Sediment | place: Rifle, Colorado... | reverse complement strand
TTTAAGTTCACGGTAATCTAGAAATTGAGATAATTAACTATATCGCTTGCATGAGCAAGCCACACTATTTAAGATAAGTTTATAATCATAAACCCGCATTTTTTGGGTGTATTTTAATTTTAATCTATATTTTATTTATAATAAGATTATGAATAATCAAAAACGTCAATACTTAGGAACTCAAAATTTCAATTTTCCTCTCCCGAACTTAATTGAAGTGCAAACTCAGTCGTATCAATGGTTATTAACCGAAGGTTTACGCGAACTATTAGATGAAATCTCTCCAATCGAAGATTTTACTGAAAAAAATCTTCTCTTAGAGTTTAATGATTATAATTTTGATAAACCCAAATTAAGTCCTTACGAAGCTCGAGAAAAAAATTTAACCTACAAATCTGCTCTCAAAGTACGTACTATTTTAACTAATAAAGTTAATGGAGAAGTAAAAGAAGGTGATGTTTATCTTGGTGAATTTCCGATGATGACTCCAGAAGGAACTTTTATCATCAATGGTGTCGAAAGAGTAGTTGTCAGCCAAATTGTCCGATCTTATGGAGTTTTGTTCACGGCTGAAGATAGTGCTGGTAAAAAATTATTTGGTGCAAAATTTATTCCATCTCGTGGTGCGTGGTTGGAATTCGAAACAAACTCACGAGATGTTATTACTGTAAAAATCGATCGTAAAAGAAGAATCGCTGCCACCGCTTTACTTCGAGCCATGGGTATGGAATCAACTGAAAAAATCATCGAAACTTTTTCTGATGTTGATGTTAATAGCAACCATAAGTATATTGAGGCTACCTTGGCCAGAGATCCATCAAATAATCAAAATGAAGGTTTCGTAGAAGTTTATAAAAAAGTTCGACCTGGTGATTTAGCTACCATGGAAAACGCTCGCTCATTCTTTCAATCAATGTTTAATAGCTTAAAAAGATATGATCTTGGAGCAGTGGGCCGATATAAGTTTAACCAACGTTTAGGAACAAATAAGCCAATCAACGCTGAGAATCGGCTAATTGGGCTCGATGATTTAGTTGAAGTATTAAAAGAAATCATCCGCTTAAATAATGATCCAAACGCCCAGGTAGATGATATTGACTCATTAAAAAATCGACGAATTCGAAGTGTCGGAGAGCTTGTGCAAAGCCGCGTTCGAGTTGGGCTTATGCGAATGGAAAGAATTGTCCGCGACAGAATGAGTGTTTCTGATTTGGAATCAGTTACCCCATCACAACTGGTTAATGCTCGACCAATTGTCGCTGCGTTGCAAGAATTTTTTGCTTCATCCCAGTTATCTCAATTCATGAACCAAACAAATCCTTTAGCTGAACTCGAACACAAACGATGTTTAACTGCCACTGGTCAAGGTGGACTTTCTCGTGAAAGAGCTGGCTTTGAAGTTCGCGATGTGCACACTAGTCACTACGGACGCATGTGCCCAATCGAAACTCCAGAAGGTCCAAATATCGGTTTAGTACAGTATTTGTCTTCTTATGCCAAAATTAACGAATACGGCTTTATTGAAACTCCTTATCGTATGGTTGAAAAGAAAGGCAATGCCATCCCTCGCGTTACTAATGAAATTAAGTATCTTGATGCAGCTCAGGAAGAAAAATTAATTATTGCTCCAGCCTCAGTCAAAATTGATAAAGATGGCCACTTTACTGAAGTCCGAACTACCGTTCGAAAATTTGGCCATCCTGATATTGAGCGAGTTGAAAAAATTGATTATGTTGATGTTTCGCCAAAACAAATTTTCTCAATTACTTCTAACCTTATTCCCGGACTCGAAAATGACGATGCTGCTCGTGCCTCCATGGGTTCAAATATGCAACGACAAGCCGTTCCTTTAGTTCGACCAGCTTCGCCAACTGTTGGAACAGGTATGGAAGCATTTGCTGCTAAAGATTCTGGCCAGTTGATTGTCAGCAACACCTCTGGAACCATAAAATCAATCTCTGGTTCAGAAATTGTTATTAAAGATGCTAGTAATAATGAGCAATCTATTCACGTTCAAAAATTTATCCGATCAAATCAGGGAACATTAATTAATCAGCGGCCAATTGTTACGGTTGGTCAGCAAATTCAAAAAGGTGATATTTTAGCTGATTCATCCGCTTCTGAAAACGGTGAACTAGCACTTGGCCAAAACCTAAAAGTAGCTTTTATGTCTTGGAATGGATATAACTTTGAAGATGCTATTATTATCTCAGACCGCCTAGTAACCGATGATGTTTTAACTTCTATTCATATTGAAAAATATGATATTGAAGTCCGAGACACTAAATTAGGCCCCGAAGAACTAACTCGAGATATTCCCAATGTCGGTGAAGAGGCTTTGCGAAATCTTGATGATCAAGGAATCGTCCGCGTCGGTGCTGAAGTTAATTCCGGACATATTTTAGTTGGAAAAATTAGTCCTAAAGGTGAAACCGAGCTTTCCGCTGAAGAAAAATTATTAAGAGCGATCTTCGGTGAAAAAGCCAAAGAAGTCAGGGATTCTTCTTTAAGAATGCCCCACGGTGAAAAAGGAAAAGTTATTGAAGTTAAGGTATTTTCTAAGGAGGAAGGTGATGAATTACCAGCTGGCGTTCACCAGATGGTTGAAGTAGCTGTTGCTCATTTACGAAAAATTTCTGTCGGTGACAAACTAGCTGGCCGTCACGGAAATAAAGGTGTAGTTTCCAAAATTGTTCCTCGTGAAGATATGCCATTTTTGCCTGATGGAACACCGGTTGATATTATCTTAAATCCACTTGGTGTAATCGGACGTATGAACATTGGCCAAATTTTAGAAACCACTCTTGGTTGGGTGGCTGAATCATTAGGCATCAAATTTGCCGTGCCAATTTTTAGCCGTGTATCTGAAAAAACTATCGAGAGTCAGCTACTTAGCGTCAATAAACCTGGTGATGGTAAAGAAATTCTTTACGATGGCCGCTCTGGCGAACCTTTTGATCAAAGAGTAACAGTCGGTATAATCTACATGATGAAACTTTCTCACCTGGTTGATGACAAAATGCATGCTCGGTCAATCGGGCCATATTCAATGATTACTCAGCAACCTTTAGGAGGAAAAGCGCAATTCGGTGGCCAAAGATTCGGAGAAATGGAAGTTTGGGCCATGGAAGCTTATGGCGCTGCTCACTCTTTACAAGAAATATTAACTATCAAATCTGATGATGTTTTAGGTCGATCAAAAGCATATGAAGCTATAATTCGAGGTGAAAATATTCAAAAGCCTCAAATTCCTGAAGCTTTCTCGGTTTTAGTTAAAGAAATGCAAGGTTTATGCCTTGGAGTTGAATTATTAAAACAAGAAGATATTGATGAAGAAACTATCAAAACTCTTTCCTTAACTGATATTGATGACGCAGGCGGTAATCTGGAAGAATAATTTATCTAACACTTTAATTGTTTAAAAAATAATTATGCCATTAAATCAAGCTAAAAATGTCAAATCAAATGTTCTAGATTTTGACGCTGTCCGACTGACAGTAGCCAGCTCAGAAAATATTCTGGAGTGGTCATCTGGCGAGGTTTTGAAGCCTGAAACTATTAATTACCGAACCCAAAAACCAGAAAGAGACGGGCTATTTTGTGAAAGAATTTTTGGACCAATCAAAGACTATGAATGTTATTGTGGAAAATACCGCAAAGTCCGATTTAAAGGTGTAACTTGTGATAAATGTGGTGTTGAGGTTACTAAATCATCGGTTCGTCGTGAAAGAATGGGGCATATTGACTTAGCAGTTCCAGTAGCACACATCTGGTACGTTCAAGGTGTACCATCGATTCTTAGCCTAATCCTCGACCTCTCAGTTGTCGACCTCGAAAAAGTCGTTTATTTTGCTTCTTATGTAGTTTTGGAAGTTAAAGAAGATATTAGACAAATGGCTCTTGAAAACGTTGATGATGAATTTAATTCTATTAAAAATAAAAAAAGCCAAATTGATGAAATTGAATTAAAATCTTTAGAAGATAGTGCCAAAGTAGTTAAGAAAGAATTATTATCACTTGCTCCTGGCCAGATAATTTCTGAGAACAAATTTTATGATTATTCATTAAAATACGGCAATCTTGTTGAAGTAGGAATCGGCGCTGAAGCACTACTTACCTTGCTTAAAAATATCGATGTAGACACCGAAATTCGTAAAACCAAAGAGCTTTTAGAAACAACCTCAACTTCAGCCAAAAAACGATTAATGAAAAAGATGAAAATATTGATCGATTTTAAATACGCCAAAATTCTTCCTAGCTCACTCGTTTTAACTAAATTACCAGTTATCCCGCCTGATTTACGGCCAATGGTTCAGCTTGACGGTGGCCGATTTGCTGCTTCTGATTTAAATGATCTTTACCGCCGAGTATTAAATCGTAACAATCGATTAAAAAAGCTATTAAACCAAGGTGCACCAGAAGTAATTACCCGCAATGAAAAACGTATGCTTCAAGAAGCAGTTGATGCTTTAATTGACAACAATGCCAGACGCGGAAAAGCAGCAGCAGTGGCTAGCGGTCGCCGAAAATTAAAATCTTTATCTGATATTCTACGCGGTAAACAAGGACGATTTAGACAAAACTTACTTGGTAAACGAGTTGATTACTCCGGACGTTCAGTAATTGTTGTTGGGCCAGAACTTAAGCTTCACCAGTGTGGATTGCCAAAAATTATGGCTATGGAGCTTTTTAAACCTTTCGTTATCGGTGAGTTATTAAAAAAAGGTTATGTTCACAATGTCCGAAATGCTTCTAAACTAATTGAATCAGGTGAAAACTTTATCTGGGACATTCTCGAAAAAATTACCAAAGAACACTATATCTTACTAAACCGTGCCCCAACCTTGCACCGGCTAGGAATTCAAGCTTTTCAACCAGTTTTAATTGAAGGCAAGGCTATACGTATTCACCCGTTAGTTTGCGCTGCATTTAATGCTGACTTTGACGGCGATCAAATGGCTGTTCACATTCCACTCTCAAAACAAGCCCAATACGAAGCTACGACCATTATGAAATCCAGTAATAACTTATTGAAGCCAGCTTCTGGTGAGCCAATTGTTGGACCAACCAAAGATATGATCATGGGATGCTATTACTTAACCTCGCTGGCTGAAGGTATGAAAGGTGAGGGTAAAATTTTTGCTGATCGAGATGAGGCATATATGGCATTTTTAGATCATGTCATTAATCTAAGATCAAAAATTAAGGTTCGATTAAACAACGAAATTGTTGATACGTCGATTGGTAGAATTATTTTTAATAAAATTTTACCTGATAATATTCCTTTTCAAAATAATGAGCTAAATAAAAAAGCTCTTTCTGCTTTAGTTGCTCTGTGTTTCAAACAGCTTGGGCCAAAAGAAACTGCTCAAATCGTTGATAAAATTAAAAATATTGGATTTGAATATGCTGGTTTTTCGGGTATAACTTTTTCAATTAAAGACATTATTTCTCCTGTCGAAAAAGAAAGTATCATTAAAGAATCAGAAGGAATTTTAGATGAAATCGATAAACAGTATCGCCGAGGTTTAATTACCGAAGAAGAACGTTATGCTAAAACAATTGAATTATGGATTGAATCTGGAAGCAAAGTCGAAGCTGCTCTTTCTAACTATTTTGATGATAAAAATCCAATTGTCCAGATGTTCAAATCTGGTGCTCGTGGATCGATTATGGCTCAGTTAAACCAAATCGGTGGTATGAAAGGATTAGTTGCTAACCCAACCGGCGAAATTATTCCTATTCCAATTAAAAATAATTTCCGAGATGGTCTTTCAGTTTTTGAATATTTCGTTTCAACTCATGGATCCAGAAAAGGACGAACTGATACTGCACTGCGTACCTCTGAAGCTGGTTATTTAACTCGACGTCTGGTTGATGTTGCTCAAGATACTGTTGTTTCTGAACATGATTGTGGAACCGAAGAATTCATAATGCTACACCAAACCGATTCATTAGAATTTGGTGAAAAATTTCTTAATACTATCTCTGGACGAGTGCTAGCCAAAGATGTTGAAGGTTTTGAGCGCAATACTTTAATCTCTGAAGAAATTGCTAAAATCTTAGTGGAAAAAAATATTAAAGAATTACCGGTCCGCTCAGCCTTAAGATGCCGTAGCGACTGGGGAATTTGTCGACTCTGCTATGGAGAAGATTTAGCCACCGGCGATATGGTTAAGCTAGGTGAAGCAGTAGGAATCGTCGCTGCTCAAGCCATCGGCGAGCCTGGCACACAGTTAACCATGAGAACCTTCCACATGGGTGGTGTGGCCTCCAGTCGAGGTGATATCACCTCGGGCTTACCTCGAGTCGAAGAACTTTTTGAGGCCAGACTTCCAAAAAGCCCAGCTGCTTTAGCTGAAATTGCTGGAAAGATCGAAATTCGCGAACTTGAAGAATCAAAACAAATTTGTATCTCGAGCTTGCAAGACGTGGTTGAAGAGATTAAAATCGACAAAAAGGCCACTCTCGAAGTACAAAACAGTGATAAAGTTCACTTAAAGCAAACATTGGCCACAAATTCGGATGGTTCCGAGGTTGTAGCCACCATTGCCGGAATAATTAGTGTTGAAAAAAATATTATTAAAATTTCAGGTAGAAAAAAATTCGAAAAAATTTATGAAGTTGATCCAAGAATCGATCTTTTAGTCAAAGATGGCGAAATGGTTGAAAAAGGCACGGCCTTAACCGAAGGTCATATTGACACTAAACTACTTCTTGACTTAAAAGGTCGCGATGAAATCGAAAGATACATTTTGAACGAAGTACAAAAAATTTATGCTTCACAAGGCCAAACTATCGATAATAAGCATATCGAAATTATAATCCGTCAGATGGTATCCAAGGTCACGGTCATCGACCCAGGAAGCTCACTTGAATATGTTGGCGGTGAAATTATTGATCGTTCTGATGCAGAAAAAATAAATGCTAAAATCCAAGAAGAAAAAGGCGATTTAATCCAATATTCAGATTGCTTATTAGGAATTTCCAGAGTTTCATTAAAAACTAAAAGTTTTCTTTCAGCAGCCAGTTTCCAAGAAACTACAGGTGTACTTATCAATGCAGCAATTTCTGGAAGCGTTGACCGATTGCGGGGCTTGAAAGAAAATGTAATAATTGGTAAGCTAATACCTGCGGGTACAGGATTCAGAAACAGAGACTAATAATAGACTTTAGAAACGAATTACAAAAATGCCAACAATTAATCAATTAATCAAAAAACCAAGAAAAAATATCAAGCACAAGCTAAAAACACCGGCTTTAAAAACTACTTTGAATGTTTTTAAAAGACGAACCGTGCCTTCTTTAGGCCCTCAAAAAAGAGGCGTCTGCACCAAGGTTACTACTGTTACACCTAAAAAACCTAACTCTGCTTTACGAAAAGTGGCAAGAGTTCGACTTACCAACGGCCAAGAAGTTTTTGCTTATATTCCTGGCGAGGGTCACTCACTTCAAGAACACTCTGTCGTTTTAATCCGAGGTGGCCGTGTTAAAGACTTACCTGGTGTGCGATATCATATTGTTCGCGGTAAACTAGATACTACTGGTGTTGAAAAGCGCAAGCAAGGAAGAAGTTTATATGGAACCAAAAAATAATAAATTTAAATTATGAGAGGTAAACAAGCTAAAAAAAGAAAATTAGATCCTGATGCAAAATATGGTTCAGTAACTGTTTCTAAACTAATTAACTATATTTTGAAAGACGGTAAAAAGTCTGTAGCTACCAGACTGGTTTATAGCTCACTAGAAAGTTCATCTGAAAAATTACAAAAAGATCCATTAGTTGTACTTGATATGGTGATCAAAAACGTTGGACCATTAGTGGAAGTTAGATCCCATCGAGTTGGCGGGGCAACTTATCAGGTACCTATTGAAGTATCCAAAAATCGCCGATTAGCTTTGGCCTTAAGATGGTTAATCCAAGCCACCAAAGATAAAAAAGGGGCTGATTTTGCCACAAAATTATCAAATGAGATGATCGCCGCTTATAACAACGAAGGTAACGCTATCAAGAAAAAAATTGATACGCATAAAATGGCTGACGCTAACAAGGCTTTTGCCCATTTCGCAAAATACTAAATCATGAGACATCCTATTGAAAAAGTTAGAAACATTGGAATTATTGCTCATATTGATGCTGGAAAAACTACCATCACTGAGCGAATTTTGTTTTTGACTGGCAAAAAACATAAAATCGGTGAGGTTCATGATGGCCAAGCAACTATGGACTGGATGGCCCAAGAACAAGAACGCGGTATCACCATTACATCGGCTGCTACCACCTGTTTTTGGTCACTATCCGATCAGTTAGAAGACAAATATCAAATTAATATTATCGACACCCCGGGCCACGTCGACTTCACTGTCGAAGTTGAAAGGTCACTGCGCGTTTTAGATGGGGCTGTAGTCATATTTGATGGAAAAATGGGTGTTGAGCCTCAGTCCGAAACCGTCTGGCGTCAAGCTGATAAATATCATGTGCCAAGAATTTGTTTTATTAATAAAATCAACCTTCTTGGAGGTGATTTTGATATGTCTCTTGATTCAATTCAGAATCGACTTTCGCCAAATGGCGTGGCTATTCAGATACCGATTGGCACTCAAGACGAACACAAAGGTGTAATTGATTTAATTAAAAGCAAAGCCTATTACTTTGATTCTGAAGATAAATTAGAACTACGTGAAGATAAAATTCCAGCTGAATACCAAGAAAAAGCTAAATTATTAAGAAATGTTCTGATCGAAAAAGCTGTTGAATTTGACGACAAACTTTTAGAACAATACTTAGAAGGCAATGAAATTTCAGAAGCTGATTTAATTAAATTAATTCGTCAAGGCACATTGGAGGGCAAATTGTTTCCTGTTCTAGTCGGAGATGGACGAACTGGCATCATTAAATTACTTTTAAACGCTGTTATTCAATTTTTACCAGCACCAACCGAAACCCCAACTATTGTCGCTACTTCAACTAAAAATGCTGAAGAGCAAATTGAAGTTTTACCTGACGATAAAGAATCCGTAGCAGCTTTGGTCTTTAAAATCGCTGCTGATCCATTTGTTGGTAAATTAGCATTTATAAGGGTTTACTCTGGAACCGTCACTGCTGGTAGCTATGTGCTTAATACCACTAAAAATAAAAAAGAAAGAATCGGGCGTTTGGTTCGATTACACGCCAATCATCGAGAGGAAGTTAGTGAAATCCCAGCTGGTGAAATTGCCGCAGCAGTTGGCTTAAAAGATGTGTCAACTGGCGACACACTAACTGCTGAGTCAAGACCGTTAATTTTGGAAGGTATTGAGGCTGCCGAGCCTGTGATCTTTATGGCTATTGAGCCCAAAACCAAAGCTGATCAAGAAAAAATGGGCATCGCCTTAAGCCGTCTTTCCGAAGAAGATCCAACACTAAAAATTAGAACTGATGAAGAAACTGGCCAAACCATTATTGCTGGAATGGGTGAGTTGCACTTAGAAATTATTGTTGATCGAATGAAACGTGAATTTAGCGTTGAAGCCAATATCGGTAAACCTCAGGTTGCCTACAAAGAAACTATCTTGAATGCAGTTGATCAAGAAGGTAAATATATCCGTCAGAGTGGAGGCCGCGGTCAATATGGGCATGTATACATCAAACTTTCACCAAATGAAACAGGCGCTGGCTTTGAGTTTATTAATTCGATTGTAGGTGGTACAATTCCTAAAGAATACATTGCACCTGTTGAGCAAGGTGTCAAAGGTGCCATGACTAAAGGAGTAATTGCCGGATATCCAGTTGTGGATATTAAATGTGAGTTATATGATGGTTCGTACCACGATGTTGACTCTTCAGAAATCGCCTTTAAAATTGCCGCAGCTATGGCTTTTCAGGAAGGCTTTAAAAAAGCTAAACCAATCATCCTTGAGCCAATTATGAAGGTTGAGGTCACGACTCCTGAAGATTTCTTTGGTGATGTTATGGGTGATTTAAATAGCAAACGCGGCGCCATTCAAGAAACTAGTGATCGCGGTATGGCCAAAGTTATTGACTGCTTGGTACCTTTAGCTAATATGTTTGGCTATTCAACCCAACTTCGGTCAATGACACAAGGTAGAGCCAACTATTCAATGGAGTTTGATCACTATGAACAAGTACCATCAAATGTCCAAGAAATGATCATATCAGGAAACAGTAAATAGCCTAGAATGTTGACAGATTGCGATCTGTAATTTATAGTAATTCTAGTAACTATCCAGTAACTAAATTATCTGATACCTAATAGTACAAAATTATATTTATTTATTAACTACCAAATATTATGGCAGAAAAATTTGAAAGAACAAAAACCCATGTCAACGTTGGTACAATCGGCCATGTTGACCATGGAAAAACCACTTTAACTTCAGCTATATGCCATGTCCTCTCAAAAGAGGGTAAAGCTCGAGATGTTAAATTTGAAGAAATCGATAGCGCACCTGAAGAAAAAGCGCGTGGTATTACTATCGCCACTTCTCACCAAGAATATGAAAGTGAAAAAAGACACTACGCTCACGTCGACTGTCCAGGACATGCTGATTATGTAAAAAACATGATCACTGGTGCTGCTCAGATGGACGCGGCAATTTTAGTAGTTTCTGCACCTGATGGCCCAATGCCTCAAACCCGTGAACATATTCTTTTAGCCTATCAAGTCGGTGTACCAAGAATTGTTGTTTTCTTAAATAAGATTGATATGGTTGATGATCCAGAATTAATTGATCTTGTCGAAGTTGAAATCCGTGATCTTCTAACCAAGTATAAATTCAACGGTGACGAAACCCCAATCGTTCGCGGATCTGCTCTAAAAGCTCTTAATGATGATCCAGATGCTGTTAAATCAATTAAAGAGTTAATTGACAAATTAGATGAATATATCCCTGATCCTGTTCGAGACATTGATAAGCCATTTTTAATGCCTGTTGAAGATGTATTCTCAATCAAGGGCCGCGGAACTGTGGCTACCGGAAGAATTGATCGCGGAATTGTCAAAGTTGGTGATGAAATTGAAGTAGTTGGTATCAAGCCAACTACCAAAACTACAGTTACTGGTGTTGAAATGTTCCGAAAATTACTTGACCAAGGTCAAGCTGGTGATAATGTCGGTGTTTTACTTCGCGGAGTAGAAAGAACAGATATCGAAAGAGGTCAAGTACTTG
>Ga0208373_1005109_pt1 | contig 11171 bp, 9 predicted proteins | sample RifOxyC2_FD_184036 | JGI IMG/M metagenome (GOLD analysis project Ga0208373, IMG submission 184036) | Soil microbial communities from Rifle, Colorado - Rifle Oxygen_injection C2 (SPAdes) | ecosystem: Environmental > Terrestrial > Deep subsurface > Rock core/Sediment | place: Rifle, Colorado... | reverse complement strand
AAACAAAAGCTTCTGCTGTAATCCTTCCCGCCTCTAAAGCGCATCTTCTTCCGGAAGGTGTAGTTGCTTTAGCATCTGATGAACCTTATATGAGTGTAGCTCTTCTTTCGAAATATTTTGCCAAACCGATACGCAGCAGTGATACACCTCCTGTAATTGGAGAGGGGACAGTAGTTTATCCGAGTGCCCATATCGAGAACGGTGCTAAAATCGGAGCAAATTGTACGATTATGAGCGGTGTTTATATCGGTGCTGAGAGCGTTATCGGAGATGATGTTATCCTTTATCCCAATGTGAGCGTTTACCGTGATTGTCTGATCGGCAATCGCGTCATGATCCATGCCGGAACGGTTATCGGAAGTGACGGATTCGGATATGCCCACACGAAAATGGGAGAGCATATCAAACTTTATCAAAACGGCAATGTCATCATTGAAGATGATGTCGAGATAGGGGCTAATTCAGCGGTTGATTGTGCGGTATTCGGTTCAACGATTATCAAGCAAGGGTCAAAAATTGATAATTTGGTTCAAATCGGGCATAACTGTGTGGTCGGAGAACACTCTATTTTAGTCTCCCAATCAGGTCTTGCAGGTTCTACAACGCTAGGACGCAATGTTGTCATGGGTGGGCAAAGTGCTACGGCGGGTCATTTGAGTGTCGCACCGTTTACGACGCTTGCCGCACGCTCAGGTGTTACTAAAAGTATCATAAATAAAGGGGTCTATAGCGGCTTCCCGTTAATGGAACATAAATTGTGGCTGAAAATGCAGGCAAAATTGGCTAAAATAGTAGAATCTTAAGCTGAGGGATAAGAAATGAGAATTATCATTGCAGGTTTGCTTATTGCTGCGTCACTGCTTCGTGCAGAGGGTGAACTTGCGACTGATATTCGAATGCCTGATATTGTCCTCGATGCTATTAAGCATTGTGAGTGTCTCAAAGAAGACGGCCAATGTGTCCCTCATGTTATTCGTATCAATGCTATAGAAGAGGCAGAGCGTGCCAAAGAGGCAGGTTTTGCCGTTAACGGACACTTGATCAAATGCGGCTCAACCGAACAATGCAGCGCTCAAGCTCAGGCATTGATTGATGGGGGAATTGTTAACCTCGATCTCGGGCCTTACCAAATCAATTACAAATACCACCCTAATCCTATGGTACATGAATTCTTTGAAGAGAGTTCCGCACGGGAAAAAGCGAATGGAATTTTGACTCGTCTGGTAAAAAGTTTCGGATATTCATGGGAAACATTAGGGCGTTATCACCATTTTAGTGCGGTTGATCGCACCAGAAATGAGCGCTACTACCGCAAAATGTATGCCTATATCTACGGAAATAATACGAACGCTCAATAAAGGGCTTTTTTAAGATTACTTTAGCCAAAATCGGCTAAACTCTTTACTATACAGTTAAATAGGAGAGAGTATGAGTTCTGCAGTAACTATTATTAAAGAGATCCCTTTGGATGGGACGAAAAAAGGTATCATCACTATCAGTAAAGTAGATGAACCCTACGGTACCGGAAGCGATAGTGTTGCAAGTATCGGTATTTCATTAGCAGGTGATGCTAAAAATCCGGAGTGGAAAGTTCATTTGCCGATGGGAAATATTGATGCAGTTATTGAGGCATTGAAAAGCATTAAGTAAACAAAGTCATCCCCGACTTCGCTCGGGGATGACGAATAGACGTTATTTTTTAGTCGTTACAAACGTTGCAATACGTTTGATCCCTTCACGAATACTTTCGATATCCGTTGCAAAACTAAATCTAAAATACCCCTCAGAACCGAATCCTACGCCCGGAACAACTGCAACCCCTTGCTCTTCAAGCAACTCTTTGCAAAATTGCATCGAATCGTTGCTAATCTCTTTAATGTTCACAAACAGATAAAAAGCTCCAGCTGGTGAGAGAACAGAGAGCCCCTCAACTTCATTGAAAAGTTTTACCGCTTCGTCACGACGTGCTTTAAACTGGACTCGCATCGTTTCAATATCACTGTCTGCTGCACCGTTTAAACCGACAATTGCCGCTTTTTGGGTGATGCTATTGATATTTGAAGTGCTTTGACTTTGGAGCTTTTTGGTTGCTTGGATGATTTCAGTATTGGCTGCTGCCATGTATCCAAAACGCCATCCTGTCATCGCTACCGATTTAGAAAGTCCGTTGATGGTGATAGTGCGTTGGAACATATCATCACTGACCGCAGCTGCAGAGGTAAATTCACCATCATAAATCAGTTTTTCATACATTTCATCGCTCGCAACGATAACATTTGTCCCTTCTAACACTTTTCCAAGAGCGGTAAGTTCTTCACGTGAATAGACAGCACCGGTCGGATTGGACGGAGAAGTGAGAATCAACATTTTTGTTTTAGGTGTTAATGCTGCTTTGAGTTGTTCGGGAGTGATTTTAAATCCGCTCTCATCGTCGGTCATTATTTCGACGACACTTCCTCCGCAGTACATGACTAGTTCTGGGTAAGTAACCCAATACGGAGCAGGGATAATAACTTCATCTCCACCTTGGATCGTACAGGCAAAAAGATTGTAAAGAGAGTGCTTTGCCCCATTATTACTGATAATTTGGTTTGGTTTGTACTCTAAGCCGTTATCACGTTTGAGTTTCAGAGCAATAGCCGCTTTGAGCTCAGGAATACCGTCAACAGCAGTGTATTTGGTAAACCCCTCATTAATTGCTTTGATGGCAGCATCTTTAATCACTTGCGGAGTGTCAAAATCAGGCTCACCGGCGGAGAAACTGAGGATGTTTTTCCCTTGTGCTTTGAGTTCTTGCGCTAACGTAGAGATAGCAATGGTAATCGATTCGGAGAGTATATTGACGCGATCGGTTAACATGGGTGTACCCTTATAAAAAATTTCGGAATTATAACACGGCTGGCTTTAAATTTTACATCAACTGTTGATTTAAAAACTGCGGTTTTCCGGTATGAAACCCTTGTGCATAGGTAATGCCCAAATCGGTTACATTTTGTAAAATTTCTTCGCTTGAGACAAACTCGGCAACCGTGTCGATACCGATACGATGGGCGAAATCGACGATTGCTTCAACGACGATACGATGGCGCGGATTTTCATTGATGGATTTTATAAGTGAACCGTCAATTTTGAGAATATCAACGTTGAGTTTGAGGATATTTTCAAAGTTGGAATAACCGGTTCCGAAATCATCAATCGCAATCTTGGCTCCCATCATTTTCATACGAGTGATAAAGGAAGCAACTTCATCGAAGTTCTCAATCCCCTCAGACTCTAAAATTTCAAAAATGACCCGATCTGCGGTACCGGTTTGCCGGAGGATATTTTCAATGGTTGCGACGGTACGGGCATCTAAAATATCACTCCCTGAGAGATTAATAGAAAATTGCTCATGCCGCGCGGCAAAGAGGTTACACGCTTGATACACAACCTCTTGGGTAATGTGATGGTAGAGTTTGGTTTTTTGGGCAATCGGTAAAAAATCATACGGGGCAATCAGTGAACCGTCTTCATTTTTGATACGTACCAACGTTTCGAATTTTTCAATTTTTCCCGTTAAGATAGAAACAATCGGTTGATATTGGCAGACAATACGGTGCTCAACTAGGGCTTGACGAATTTGAGCCGACATAGCAATATTGGCTTGGTATTGTTGCTCAATCCCCTCAGACTGGTCATATACTGAATAAGGTTGTTTTGCACTTCGTGCTTTGTTGAGGGCTACATCGGCATGGATTAACGGTTTGTCACTATCAATGGCAATGCCTACAGTAGCACGAACGTGAACCGTTTCCTCTGCAATCATAAAGAACTTTTCACTGAGTAAAGAGAGGAGTATTTCGATGTCATGACGAAATTCAGCGTGGGTACTTTCCTCTTTCATACGAAATGCAAACTCATCTCCCCCCATACGGTAGGGTTTGAGTTTCATTTCACTGAGCCAATGAGCAATTTGACTCAAGAGCCAATCTCCAGCATCAATACCGAAAAAATCATTGATCTCTTTAAAATCATCTATATTTAAAATGGCAACGGTATTGATATCTTTTAGCTGTAAATCTTCTTGAAGTTTGATTCGATTGGGGAGAGAGGTAAGATTGTCGTAATATAAATGGCGTATTGCTTCACGGGTTTGTTCTGTAATTTTGATTTCAAGATTTTTATTAATTGATTCAATTTCCTCTGCGTAAGCAATAACGCTCTCTTGCATTGTCTCAAAAGAATGAATAATCTGGGTAAATTCACGCTGAGTATAGGGGATGTCAAAGATTATTTTTTTTCCGAGTTGAAAGTTTCGTACTTTATGAGCAATCAGTTTAATGGGCAATAACAGACGATTTATCCAGAGCATCATAAGCCAAAGAATAGCGAATACACTTAAACTTATCCAGCCGTACAAGGTGTAAAAACTATTCATGGCATTCGTGAATTCTTCTCCTGAATAGGTCAGTGTGATTGTTCCGATCACTTTAAGGGAGGATGGTTCCATCAAGTTCTCGGTAATTTGAATCGTTTCATACGATGAAGAGGGGTCGTATTGATGATAATTCAGGATCACTTTACCTTTTGAATCTGAAATCTTTAAGGCAATGACTTCATTGCGTTGCGTAATAGTAGAGAGCTTATCTCCCAAGTCGTGTATACCTAAAAATAAAGCGATAGATACCGCAGGATTAACCGTATCAATAAGTAAAGAGGCTTTCTCTTTTTGGGAATTCATGGTTAAATCTCGAACAATAAAGAAAGTGACTAAGGTGATAGTCGTAAAAATAATGAAAGTTACAAGGGTAAGTGCCGTAAAAAGTTTAGTGGAAAGGCGGGCATTTTTAAAACGGTTCATTCGACAAGTCTCGCAATCTGTAATAAAGTATCGTTAAAACGAAATTTACCCTCTTTGAGGGTGTTTTTATTGATATAAACAATGGTAGAACGCTCTATTGCAATGGAGCCAAGTATACCAAATTCTAGGTCATTTACATCATAGGAAAAAGTTGGAATCGTGTTGGCTATTCCCCAAACAGCCACTTTTTTGACTGACTGAGAAGTACATTGTTGAATGACATACACAAATGCGATCTCTTTATTCAGCATCAGTTCATCTACCGAAAATGGGACAGCAGTAAAAGAGATATTTGAGACTTTTTTATTATGGACTCTATTGATTTCATCCGCAATCACTTGGGCAGTAGCTTTTCGATTCGAATCGTATACAATTGCCATGATTATTTTAGATGAAGGTGCTTTAACCGCTAACTGTGTATCCAGTGCCATGATTTTCGGGAGCATCCGAATATGGGTGTTCACTAAAAACGATGGATCGGCTGCTGCGACAAAAAAGCCGATGAATAAAAGAAACAGAATTCGCATCAAAATTTCCAACCGCTTCTTATCCAAAAAGTTCGACCCTCTATCGGGTAATCATCCGGATAGGTAGATGGGGTAGAGGGGTAGCGGTAAATGGCGTTCGTAACATTTTTAAGGGCACCTTGGAGATAAAATCCGCTAGAATCCTCCCAACCCAAAATCAAATCAAGTGCCGCAAATGACTCCATCGCTTTTTTGCGTGAATCATTAGGGCGTCTTTTTTTTTCGCTGCTGTAACGTCCGACAACTCCTGCATTGATTTCAGGGGTAAGCGCATAGGAAAAAGCCCCCTTAAACATATGGGACGATGCATAAGTAAGATAGTCGGTTATTTCAGAGCCTTTGAATGTTTCCCCCTGAATATAGCTATAAGAGAGTGCCAAAAGATCGTTTTCTCCGATACTTCCGCGAAATTCCGTTTCCAATCCTAAAATATTTCGCTTACCGATATTTTGATAGATTTTAGTAGTAGTATCGGGGGCGATTTGGTCTTTGTTCTGAAGATAAAACAGATTAATACCAAACGTAGACGCAATAGTAGGTTTATAGAGGTATTGCGTTTCATATGACATCACATGCTCAGGTTCTAACTGGGGATTTCCGATTTTTGCAGGATGATTTTGAGTATACATCTCTCTAAATGAGGGAAGTCTAAAATTATTTCCTACCATAAGTTTTAGGATATGTTGGCGATGGGGTTGATAAACTAGCGCTCCTCTGGCATAAGGTTGAAACTCTATATGGGAAGCTTTGGTCCCCCCCAAATAAAGAGAAAAAGCTAATTGATCATTTATATCCAGTGTATCATTGAGATAGATATCATCCGTATGGCGATATGCAGAACCGACATCAATAAAAGGGGCAATGAGAGTATAATCGACCAGTGTTGAACCGCCTGTTTTATTGGTAGTTACGGTTGACATATCAATAACATCTTCATATTTTGCACTGTAACCGATAGTTATTTTATGATTTTTGATCCCGGTATAGACGGTTGAAATAGTGGCATAGAGCAGACGTGTATTAAAATCTAAATATGCCCAATATCCGGTGGGAAAGGTAATAAGACCGTACGTTCCCGGAGGGAGCAATCGCGACTCCTCTTCCCATCCATCCTCCATTATTCCCGCTTTGACATTCAGAGCTAAAGTATCGGTCATTTTATGGGTATAAGCGCTTTCAATATACCAAGAAGGGAATGATTGCGTTCCATCGATATTGGGCAATGCATTCAAATTACCAAAGGCACTTCCGGTCGTAAATTGGTTGAATCGCCCTTTAAGAGAGAAATCTCCGTACATATAGGAGAGCCCAAATCCCACTTGGCGGCTCTTAAGTGACGCTAATCCTGTGTTTCCGTATTTATCGGTGACATTAATAGGAGAGGTCACATCATTATTTTGGTAAAAAAGATCCGTGGAAAGTTTCCAATTTGATGCACGATGGGTATACCAAAACCCCGCTTGTTCTGATGAGTCGCTTCCGATACTTCCGAAAATAACGCCATTACGCGGTTCACCTTCATCTTTTGCGTAGGTGATGACATTGATGGAGCCTGAATACCCGTTTACCCCTTCGATAAAACTTCCTGAGCCACGTACGACCTCGATTCTCTCAATAAGCTCAATCGGAAAATCCAAATAAGCGCTATAGCTGTCAAAGCTGCGGTCATTGACGACGACTCCGTCAATAGCCAATTTGGTTTGACCGAAAGCAAGTGGATTCGAACCGCGTATAACGGTTGTCCGATTATTGGTTGTATCTCCCATCATGTCGATTCCGGGAATAAGCATGAGCGAATCTTTCAGAGTGTGCGCTCCAAAAGAGACAAGATCTTTATGATTCCATACCGATAAAATAAAGGGTTGGTAATCGATGTTACGGTTGGTTTGGGTCGCCTGTTGCTCTGCATACGTCATATCCTCCGTTAAAGAGGTAAGCAGTGGTAGATCAGATGCTAGAAGGGTTAGGGGAATAAGCGAAAAGGAAACGACAAGAGGTAAGAAATTCACAAATATCCTAGAATTTAAGTTTGCTATTAGAGAAAGAATAATGAGTATGGTACTAAGTTGGGATTGTTATTAATCAAATAAAATAGTTCGGTTTTTACCCTCTTTTTTAGCACGATACAACGCATTGTCAGCCCGACCGACAAAATCATCATACGTATCGCCGGCATGGTGCAAGGTAGCACCGACACTGACCGTCATTTTAATTGTTTTTCCTGAGTATATAAGATGGGTTTGTTCGATTTTTGAGCGAATTTTATCGGCGACATCAAAAGCTTGTTCCCTGTCACATCGGCTCAATACGACCGTAAACTCTTCTCCACCGTATCGATAGACTTTATCTCCGCCTCGAATAACAGATTTTATACTTTGTGCGAAGAAATAGAGTACTTTATCTCCCGCTAAATGGCCATGCTCATCATTAATACGTTTGAAATTATCGGCATCAATCATCAGTAATACGATCGGCAGCGATTTATTGACACCGGCTTCGATTGCACTGTTCAAATCATCGATCAGTCCTTTGCGATTGGTTACACGGGTAAGCGGATCAGTAGTGAGCTGTAAAACGGTTTCTTCTAATTGGGCCGTTAGATCATCAATTTTTTGCTGAGATTTTTTGAGTTCAAGTGACATATTTTTACCAAGTTCGCTCAGTCCGTCGACAAAATTAGCGCATCGAACGATTCCATCTTCCGCCACTTTATTAATGTAACGCTCTTGCATCTCGGCAACGTGGGAAATATCGTTATGCGTTTCGACGAAAGAGGCAATCGATTTATGGGCGATATCGAGGTAGCGGCTCAAATCTTCGTGTGTTACCTTGGTTGATATATCTTTTTCTTGTGCTTTTATTAGGGAAGAATCTGCTTGTAAATTAAAAATTTCATCAAAATATTTTTTATAATTTTCAGGAAAAGGGAGAAGTTTCAACGATCTAAGTGTACCAATAGTTTGATCATGAATTGAAAAGATTTTTTCATAAACTTTGGTATCACCCATTTTGTATCCTAATAATTTATATATCTTGATTGTAACATTTTAGTTTGAATATTATGCTAAGACGGGTGAATTTCAATAGTATAGCTGTACGCTTTAGAATAAATTCGGTACAGTTGATCCGTTGTAAGATGGATCTTAGGCGCTAAATGTTCGATAAGAGTTTGAATATGCTCCGTTTTTTCCAGCTTTTCAGTAATGAGCAATAACTTTCCAAAATACCCTTCACGTTTAAGTAAAGCATCGAGAAGTTGTTGCCCGAGATGGACTTTTTGGACAATATCATTCATATTGAGATGCAAATAGGTATCGATCAGTGAGAGACTTCCGGCTAAGAAAGCTTCATCGGAGAGTTCAGGCTTCCCTAAAGCACTGACCAGTTCTCGCATCATATTTGCCCTAAATTTTGCCGCATCGATAATGGCTTCTTGAAACCTTTCCTCATGATGTCCGGAATATAAAAAGAGCCCTAGCCATGAGCGTAGACGCGAAGGACCTAAAAGGTTTAAGATTTGTCTAATACTCGTTATTTCGTGTCTAAAAGAAAATTCTGCAGAGTTAATATAGCGTAGCAGATTAAAGGTGAGTTCTGGATAAGATGAAAATTTCTCACATATTATATTCATGTCGGTCGTTGAATACAACGTATTAATAACATCAATTGCATTAATAACGGACGGTTCTATCTTTATTCCGCTGATAATCGTAGGTTTTTCGAAAAAGTAGCCTTGAAAATAGTCAAATCCAACTTTAATACACTGTTCAAATATCTCTATATTTTCTACTTTTTCAGCCAATAATTTAATATCATAAGATGAAAATTTTGCAATAATTGTCTCTAGTGTCATACCATTGAGCGCAAGCAAATCTATTTTAATGACATCAACGTAGGGGAAAAGTAATTTAAAATATTCGATGTTCTCATTTTCACAAGAGAAATCGTCCAGCGCAAATTTATACCCTAGTTCATGCAGCTGACGAACTTTTTCAATCACTTCAGGGGTAACTTTGGTATATTCCAAAATTTCAAAAACAAATTTGGATTTTGGAAGGGACAAAAAGACATCGCTGAGGATGATTTGCTCATCCACATTGATATAACCGATTTTATTACCGAGAATGGATGAGAGTCCGATATTATGGATGAGATTGATAATAACACGTGCAGTTGCATCGGCATTATTTGAAAAGACGGCTTCACTCGATTCAAATGTACTTCGATAAAGAAGCTCATACGAGACACACTTTCCGTCTCTATCGAATATGGGCTGCCTTCCGATAAAAATATCTGTTTCAATCATATCACTGCCTACTATACTATTTTAGAATGCTCTATCCGTACGTAAGCTATTATATATTTAATCTTATTAATTTCTATATTTATTTTAACCCTTGTGAACTGTAGACATTGCGAGGATTCCAAAGGATCCATCCGCAGCTTCCGAAAGCTTCACTGGCAGCGATCTGTTCTCGAATCTCTTTGGCACCGTAAATACGGCGATCAAACGCATAATCGCGAAATGCCTGTAGCCATGGACGATACGCCAGAGGGGATGTTCCCGATTTTTCAAGTGCTTTATCGAGAGATTGTTTGACGACCTCATAATTGGCTTTGACCGGATCGGGATGTCCGGGGATACCCGCATTAAAACCTGATGGATAGAGCATCGGCGAGAGATAATCGACATACGGGGAGAGAGCATCGACACGCTGACCGATCTCGATATCGGCATTATGCCAACTGACGTATCCGAAAATATCGGCAGAGATAAAGGGTACGAGCCGCTTCTAAAAAGCCTGAAATGGCTTTTACCCGTTCCGCCTGGGTGTTCTCGACGGAAAATTTGACCCCTTTGGCATCAGGAAAACGGACGTAATCAAATTGAATTTCATCAAATCCTGCTTTAGCCGTCTCTTCGGCAATGGAGATCATATACTCCCATGAATCTTTACGTGAAGGATCGATCCAGTAAAGCCCCTCTTTGTCTTTGAAGAGACTCCCGTCACTTTTTCGAACGCCCCATTGCGGGTAAGCTGTGATGAGCGGAGTGTCTTTAAATGTGACTATCCGTGCAATGGAGTAAATTCCCTCTTTTCGAAGATCCGAGGTGAATTTTTTAATATCTTTAAATAAAATCAACTCTTGAGCACCGATTTTATTCGCAATTGGATTTGTCGTAGCATACGCGATTTGTCCGCGATCCATTTTTATATCGATGACCAAAGCGTTAATTTCAGTATTACGGATGATATCTTTTGCATTTCCCATAATACCGCCGTGAGTTGCCCCGAAACTGGAGAGATAGAGTGCTTTTGGCTGGAACGGCTGCAGGTACATTCTTCCGCCGCTTTTATAAAACTTTCGTTCGTACCCGATGGCACGTGCCCCGATTATAGGAGATGTCGGTACTTTGAACGCACCGTTACAATCTGTTCGGTATTCTTTAGAACCGGAGATAATAATAGCGTTTGGAATAGGTTTTTGGGTTGTTTTATCGAATACGGTACCGATTGTGCTCGCACCCCATGTTAGCGTAGCTAATGTTACTAAAAGCGTCAATGCTTTCACTCTGTTCTCCCTGTTGAATCAATTGCCGTATCGTAGCAAAAAATAGTCCAAAATAGGGAGGTTTGAAGCGATAAAATGTTAAAATGTATTAATACAATACCAAAAAGGTAATATCCATATGTCATTTACGACTTTAGGGCTTAGTGCCCACCTTCTCGACACCCTTGCAGAATTAGGGTACCGTGAACCGACACCTATTCAAACGCAGATTATTCCTCTTGTTTTGCGTG
>Ga0208373_1005108_pt1 | contig 11174 bp, 11 predicted proteins | sample RifOxyC2_FD_184036 | JGI IMG/M metagenome (GOLD analysis project Ga0208373, IMG submission 184036) | Soil microbial communities from Rifle, Colorado - Rifle Oxygen_injection C2 (SPAdes) | ecosystem: Environmental > Terrestrial > Deep subsurface > Rock core/Sediment | place: Rifle, Colorado... | reverse complement strand
GAGCCGATATTTTTCAGAAATGTTGTCATTTCGGAAAGATTTTCTGTTTCAATCAATTTAGCGGCTTGATTCAAAGATTTTACGAACTCACGAGCCGGTTCGAGCCAAGACCAGTTCTTTTTGTTCAAAATCGGTGATTTTTTCGTTTAGCTCGACCTTTTGTGAAATGAGAATGTCCTTTTTGGCGGCGTACTCTTTTTGAGTAAGTGCGTCATCAAGATAAATATCTAGTAACTTTTGTAATTTCATCTCAATTTGTGCTAATTGTGTTTTGAGATTTATCACTTCGCTTTGTGTTTGTTCTTTTGCTTGAGTTTCTTCTGTATCTAACGCCGCCAAAACTTTCTCAGTGTCTTGGCTCATTTGTTTAATTGTTATCTCTTTGTCATAAAATAGGCTTGATCCACCTATATTTCTCTTCTTGGGTTGATTTTGGCATAATTTTTGGCATATGCTCTAGATTATATCAAAAGTGCAATATGTGTGTGCACATTACCTGCAGGGTATTAGGTAACAGTTGGAACACGACTCAGCGTTTTAGCCAAATAAACATTAGGTGAAGTAAACATTTCAGGTGAGGAAAATCTAACACAAAATTCACTCACATATTCAGGTAGGTATTCAGAGCTTGACAAAAATTATATAAAATGCTATACTATGTTAGTGTTCTTTATTAGAACGATTCCAGTAAAAAAACCTAGTCATCTGTTGTGACTATGTTGTTACTTCAACCCCGCCCCTTTAAGCGAATGGAGATGATACATGTTAGTTTTGATAGTTGTTGTCGTCGGCGCCGGCCAAACTATTGATATGGATATGGATTTTGTCGGGGCTTGCCAAGCCGGCTTCAAAGCTGATTTTGGCTCGTCCGAAATTGCCAAGGAGCTTGGCTACGGTATTTGCGACCTCATTGTCAGTGGTCGCCGACGCGAAGGTAAGTGGAGGTGTGACGAGGGCGTACCTCGGCCGGAAAAACGTTACTCAGTCAAAAAAATGATTGAGAAACAATCCGGCTATGACGCCAGAGACACACCGAAACGACCGGCTACATGGTACGCCTGGCGGACTGAGGAAGGCGAGTTGTGCATCGCCTTCAACGCCTTGTTCAAAGACTTTGAACAAAGTGTGGTATGGCAGGTCGCCGAGGATGAAAGCGAATGGGTGGTTTGGAACACCTACTCAATCACCTCTCCGCCACACAAGACGCGATGGACCAAGGCCGACGAGGTGAAATTCGGCTGGCTAAATATCGGGCCAGTTGAACCAACGGTTGAGGCACTGACCAAAAAGCTGGACCAACTAGTCCAACTCAAGGTGATATCCTCACCAACCATTGCCGAAAGGCCACAGGACCCCGAGCCTTAAACTCCGGGTCCTTTTTCAAATTTCTAACTTTAACTTAAATAAATTTATGGAGCGCAAGACCAAATACAATCTTGGAAAACGCACGGTTCGCCCGAAACTCCCCTGCTTTTAGTATCAATATGAATAATTTGAGTTGTGCTTTTTTCACCAGGACATTGGCCAGCTGGAGGTGGTAAAATTTTATCACTAGCTTCATCAGGAGTACATTCTCTGATAACACTAAAACCTTCTCCTCTTATTTTGCTTAAAAGTTTTTGAGTTTTTGTCTGACAACCAGTAGTAGAAAGACTTTCACCACAACTAAAATCTAAAGCTGACCCAGTATAATGGTCTGAGCCGGCTGAGTGTCCTGAAACAGCAAAGCCATCTGTCATTTGGCATCCTGCAGGCAAACCGTCGCAAGTTGATAATGTCGCATTAAATATCGTAACCCTGTTTATCATTTTTATAACATCTCTCATAAACCCTGGGGTGGCACAAATTCCTTTCACACAACGATCGCTCCTAGTACCTTCAGTTTTATATTCCATTAGATTTATTTTATTACCGTCTTTATCATCAAATTCCGATATTTTATTATACAAAGTCGTTTGCAACCCACATTCACAATTTAGGGAGGTTGCTGCATGCCACTCCATTAGCCAAACTAACATTAACATTTGGTCATTACTGGAAAGATCAGGATAATAAAAGCTATTAAACATATCATTATAAAAATCTTTTTTACCCAGAATATCGTTTAGTTTTTCATATCGATAAGCATCCTCACGATTGCAATTACAATCATTGTTTCCAGGACACCATAAAAGAGGCATCGGAATTTTTTCACCGGTTATTGGATGAGTATACAGCTTTTTAGCACAAGAAGACTGGGTAATATTTTTTGTTTCCGATGGTTCACCTAAAAAAGACAAACCATGTCGACAAACTCCTAATGGTTCGGGTGCTGGTTTTGAATCATCAGCGCCAGTTGCAGCCGGTAAAAGATTTATTCCCACAAAACCAATTCCAATTAAACCAACTAGTACAATTATAATAAAAGCTACTTTACTGCTAACACTAGTTTGAATTGTTTTAGTTTTTAAAAAAAGCTTTTGTTTCATACTTTTTAATTATTATTGGTAAAAATTACGACATTAAATAAAAAATAAATACTAAAATAAATCCAATCAAACTAATTTTTAAAAATAACAGTCAAACTTAAGAATTAACCTTTAACTTTAACACTACTTCTAAATTTTAAAATATATATTAATCATCAACCTATTTTACCATTTTTATAATTTTCAGACTCAATTTCATTATACTTTTTATTTAGCATTTTAACAAACAACAAAAACATAAATTGAGTAATAAAAATCATCGAAAAAACAATTACAAACCAACGAAACGGATACCATTCATCATTTGGAACATAAGGAAAACAAGATTCAAAAATACAGCTAACATTATATTCACCTGAACTAAATATTTTAAGAAAAATATAAATACCAGTTGCTTCAACTATACTAATTACCCAAGCAAAACTAACTTTTTTTCTAATTAAATATATTGTTAATATTCCCAAAGGGACAAGAAAAAAATGTTCTAAGGAAATTAAACGAGCAGGCCAAAGCAAATCACGATCATAAAAATATTTAGTAGTGCCAAATAGATGACCACCGGTAAATAAACGTGAAAAAAAATCCACTAACCAGATAGTTAATGGAATAACTAATAAATTAAGCTGGCTAACAATTATGCGTGAACTTTTAGCCAACATACCAAAACCCATAATAATAAGACCAACATAACAAAACCACAAAACCCATTCCGGCTTTCCACGGTACACTGCATACTCCATGGCAAAAATCCCATAAACAATAAAAAGCACAGCTAAAGCATTTAAAATATTCTCTTTTAACTTTATTTTATTAATTGCTATCATTATAATAATATTGTTCTTTTGGCATATTAGGTCAAAAGCATGGATTTTAGGATTTAACGGATCACTTGATTTTAGATATCCAGTGTAACGATTGGTAAAACAACTGCCATTGTCAGTCTTAATAGCTCTGATTCTAAAATTAGCCACTGCCACTACTGTCTGTAAAAAGTCAGTGGCTTCGCTGTTGCCCATATTATTGTATATTTTCAGGTATCTCCACCTAGAAGCGCAGTCTATGGCTGTAAATTGATAAATAGTTCAAAGGAGCAAGTTTTGTTGTATAATACCACACTAAAAAATCACCGCCGGTCTAGTAATTTTTTTATTTTCAAATTTTAATCTAAACCAACCCGCCAACAAGCTCATCAATCTTTTTAAAAATCTGCTTATTGTCACTATGATTATAAACACTTAAATTTTTTTCGTACTTGGGCAACTGCTCAATAAAATCATCCAACACTTTCCGACTAAACCGATGAGTAAACCGGCCATAGCCCATCTGCTGTAAATACTGAGCATTGATAATCTGCTCAATCTGCCGGCCCAAGGGGATCGCCAAATAAGGCTTACCTAGATACAATGATTCACTGATCAAACTTAGCCCAGCGTTGCCAATGATCGCCCGACACCCAGCCAAATATTTCAGCCACTCGCGCGAGTCAAAACTTTTGAAAGTGATATTGCCTTCACGACTGTCTGAACCGGAGCCAAAAAATACAAACTGATGATTAACACTCTTAAGCGTCCTAATCAGACCGTCAAATTTTGAAGTTTGATAAACTAAGAAATAATCGCCTTTTGACGACTTAAGATCCAAAACTTCTTGCCGAACAATCGGCGGGAATAAAAATGTGTCTTGCCGTTTGATCGGCGTCTGGAAAAAGCTAGTCACCAAATAATATTTTGCTCCCCAAACCATTGATTTGATAATTAATCTATCCGCCAGTAAATCCTTTTTATATTTACTATTGACATTAATCTTGGTGTTAGTCAGCTGATGTTGATTATCAATAGAAATCAGAGGCAACCGGTTGAGCTTGGCTAAAATGGCGACTAACGGCTCAAAATCAGTGATAACAATATCAGGATTAAACTCTTTAAATCGTCGGCTGATCTTGGTCCAATTTCTAGACTGTTTGGCCAGCTGTTTGATGTTGGCATATATCGTCCCCAAATATACCACCTTATTATCCTTGTAGCTCAACCCTAATCCAGGCACCTCAAACACCTCAAACTCATCCGCCAAGAAAAAAACTGCTTGACCATAAGTAAAAATCAAAATATCATGGCCTTGACTAGCTAAATATTTCAAAATTTCCTTGCTCCGCGTTGAGTGGCCAAACCCTTGACCTGATATGCCATATATTATCTTTGCCATAAACTTTTGTAAATAATAACCTATTTGTCATTTTAACACCTAAGTGATAGGATAACAATATGGAAGAAAAATCAACACAAAATATAACATCGACACAAGCTGAAAATGACGACAATCTCCTGGATTCCACTTTACGCCCTCGGCAATTAGACGAATATATCGGTCAAGAAAATATCAAAGAAAATTTGAAGATTTTTATGACTGCCGCCAAAGACCGAGGCGAGGCGATTGAACATGTTTTGATTTATGGTCCACCGGGACTGGGTAAGACGACCTTGGCTCACATCATTGCCAATGAGATGAACAGCGATATTAGAGTCACTTCTGGTCCGGCGATAGAAAGAAGTGGTGACTTGGCGGCGATTTTGACCAATATGACTGAGGGCGGTATATTATTTATTGACGAAATCCACCGTCTCAACAAAACCGTGGAAGAAATCTTATATCCGGCGATGGAGGACTATGTCTTAGATATTATAATCGGCAAAGGACCGTCAGCACGCACCCTGCGACTTGACTTGCCAAAGTTTACCATCATTGGCGCTACCACCAAAATCAGCGGACTGTCATCGCCACTTCGCGACCGCTTTGGTAATATCTACCGACTCAACTTTTATAATCCTGATGAAATCAAACAAATCATTGATCGGTCAGCCAAAATCTTAAATGTTGACATTGACAATATCGCCGGTCAAGAAATAGCTAAGCGGTCACGCCAGACCCCGCGGATTGCCAACCGCCTACTCAAACGAGTCAGGGACTTCGCCCAAGTCAGAAAAGATGGTACAATAAATAAAGATATTGCCGATGAAGCGCTTAAAATGCTCGCCGTTGACAGTGCCGGCCTAGACGACATGGATCGTCAATTTCTACTTACAGTCATTCATAAATTCTCGGGCGGACCAGTCGGCCTGAACACTATTGCTTCAGCTATTTCCGAAGAAATGGACACGATTGAAGATGTGATTGAACCGTTTTTGCTCCAGCTCGGTTTTATCAATCGCACTTCTCGTGGCCGAATCGCCACTGAATTGGCTTACAAACATCTAGACATTACCCCACCAGCTAACCTCCAAGACAAACTAATATAGTTCAGTATTATCACATATATGATTATCACCATCTCAATTTTCTATTATCTATATCTGGTGGCAGTATTAGTATTTACGATTTTCAGCTTGTTCAATATTTATCACTTAATTCGCTTTGGCTTTTTAAGTCTAGCCAATATTTTGATAATTATTATTTATCTGGCAATTTCGGCCGTCCTGATATTTTCGTTCATGATTATCCTGCTCCAATTTGACTGGACCACCCCACTAATTGATCTAGGAAATTTTAGTCTCACTCAATTTTAAAAATATATGATCAGAAAAGATACTATTCCCAATCAACAAATCGGCGAAGAAATAATCTTCCATTTGCGACGACATTGGTTTATCTTTTTTAAATTGTTTCTACTATTTGTAATCCTGCTTATAGTACCGGCAGTTTTATATTTTCTGATGTATAATATTTTGCTAGGCATTATGGCAAGCGCGATTGGCCAGCCATTTATCACTGTCTTAGTTTTTATTTATTATCTGATTTTGCTAGTATTTATGTTTACGGTTTGGACCGAGACCTATCTTGACGTCTGGACTGTGACAAGCTATCGGATTATCAACCGCGAGCAAAACGGATTGTTCAATCGGGTCGTATCAGAGCTGGACTTATACCGAGTTCAAGATGTCACCGCCGAACAAAAAGGTTTTTTTGCCACCATTTTACATTATGGCGATGTCTATATCCAATCAGCCGGAGCCAAGGAGAGATTTGTGTTTGAACAAATTTCTGATCCTTATCGCGTTGCTAAAATCATCCAAAAATTAGATGAACGAGCTAAAAAAGAATTTAATTCCGACCGAAAGATTTGATTATAATTTACCGCCGGAATTAATCAGCCAAAAACCCACAAAACCGCGAGACCAAGCGCGGTTATTAATTTTGGATCACAAATCAAAGAAGATACAACACAAAAAATTTTATAATATTGTTGATTATTTTAATCCAGGCGATGTTTTGGTCCTTAATGATTCCAAAGTAATTCCAGCGAGACTGATCGGCCACAAAGAAACAGACGGTGAGATAGAAGTATTTTTACTTCGTAAAATTAAAAGTCAAACTTGGCAAGTATTAATCAGGGGCAGAATAAAAGAAGACCAAAAAATTTCCTTTTTTCCTCCCCATCCTTGTATTAAGAAAGTGGCTGAGTGGAGATCAAAAAAAATATTTGCCACAATAGTTAAAAAAACAGATAATGAAAATATTGTAAAATTCAATTGCAGTGACAAACAGCTGTTCTTAATCGGCGAAACTCCCACCCCGCCATATATTAAAAAGAAAGCCAAACTGGCTGACTATCAAACTATTTATGCTAAAACCGCCGGCTCGGTTGCCGCTCCCACTGCCGGCCTTCATTTTACCAAGTCACTCCTAGCCAAGCTAAAGAAAAAAGGAGTCAAAATTGAATATATCACTCTTCATGTCGGACTGGGTACATTCTCGCCGGTCAAATCACAGTACATTCAAGACCACCAAATCCACAGTGAATGCGCCAGCATAAATAAATCTACCGCCGACCGATTAAACCAAGCCAAAAGACAAGGCCATAAAATCATCGCCTGTGGCACCACCACAGTCCGCGCCCTTGAAGCCTTCACAAAAAAATCTCCCTCCTTATCAAGGAATGGGCTGGGGGAGGTTTGCTGTTATCATCTAGTTCCAGACAATAAATTGGTCAACATCTTCATCTACCCCGGTTACAAATTTAAATTCATTGACAGTATGATTACCAATTTTCACCTGCCCAAATCGTCACTCATCATGCTGGTCTCGGCCTTGGCCGGAGAGAAGCTGATAAAAACCGCCTACCAAAAAGCAATCGCCAAAAAATACCAATTTTACTCCTTCGGCGATGCGATGCTCATCATCTAACGCAAAACACAGAACTTAAAACGCAAAATATATATTATATGATATAATTAAGTAAACTAAACATTAAACTTAATTTCTTATTTCTTTAATTTTTTAATTTATTATCCTCATGTTCTGGCTCCCCATCACTATTGTGGCCTATTTCCTCAACGCCATCGCCGTCACTATTGACAAATTCCTATTGACCAAGAAGATCCCCAACCCGGCCGTCTATACTTTTTTTATCTCTGTCTTAAGCTTAGTTGCGCTAGTCTTAATACCGTTTGGCTTTAAGCTATATCCACCAATCCAAATTATTATTGCCCTGATCGCTGGACTACTGTTTACTTTTGCCCTGCTATTTATGTTCATCGCGCTTCACCGTCACGAAGCTTCTAGGGTGACACCATTTATGGGCGGACTCCAGCCAATTTTTGTTTTTATTTTGGCTCTTATCTTTCTGGGTGAAAAGCTAGATATTAAATCCTTTATTGCTTTTTCTGTCATCATCCTAGGTTCAGTTATTATTTCTTGGCAGCCAGGCAAACCACACAGTAAAAGTTATATCATGGCTATCATCTCTACCGCTCTATTTGCTGCTTCCTATACCATCAGTAAATATGTCTATGTCAATCAAGATTTTATCTCCGGGTTTATTTGGACAAGGGTCGGAGCTTTCATTGGCGCCATAACTTTGCTATGCTATGCTAAGAATCGCCGAGACATTATCACTGGAGTCAAAAGCCCCAAAGCCAATGCTGGTAAATTATTTCTTTTCGGCCAGGTCAGCGGGGCAATCAGCTTCATCTTAGTCAATTACGCAATTGCAATATCGGACAGCGTCGCTCTAGTCAATGCCCTGCGTGGTATTGAATACGTCTTCTTACTCATCTTTGTCATTGCCTTATCAAAAAAGTTCCCCCACTTCCTAAAAGAAAAAACATCACTCCAAATTTTAATCCAAAAAATTACTGCAATTGCTTTAATTATCGTCGGTTTATTTATTTTATTTTACTAATACTATGATCAGATCAAAAAAACTTATCTTTATGGCTATTGTACTTGCCGTCATCTTGATGCTGGCGATTGTCACCGCCTACTTTCTTGACTTCACACCAGCCGAGACTAAATGGGGCGTCACTTTCAGCCCGTACTATGCCGCCGAGGAGTTGGATCTTGACTGGCAAGAGACCTACCTAGCGATCTTGACTGACCTCAATGTTGATCACATCCGGCTATCTGCCTATTGGAACAGTATTGAACCGGAACAAGACTCATACAATTTTGACGATCTTGACTGGCAGATAAACGAAGCGACCAATCGCAAAGTGGAAATGATCATCGCTGTCGGCCGCAAGCTTCCCCGCTGGCCGGAATGCCACAACCCAAGCTGGATATCTGACTTAAGCCAAGAAGATATTCAAAGCCAACAACTGGAATATATTACTGAAGTTATAAATCGATACAAAACCAACCAAAGGATAAAAGTTTGGCAAGTAGAAAATGAGCCCTATCTGAAGCTTTTTGGCGAGTGCCCACCCTTGGATAAAGAATTCTTAAAGCAAGAAATCGCGCTTATCAAAGAGCTGGACGATCGACCGATCTTAATCACTGATAGCGGAGAATTAAATAGTTGGATTCCAGCCGGACGGGCTGGTGGCGAAATTCTCGGCACCACTCTGTATCGCGTGGTTTATAATCCGACCTTTGGCTACTTCAAATGGTTTTTACCGCCGTCATTCTATTATTACAAAGCCAAGATTGTAAAATGGCTTACTCCAACAGACAAGGTGATTGTTGCTGAGCTTCAAGCTGAAAGTTGGCACCCGGAAGACAAAAATTTGACTCAAATGACTGAAGTAGAAACCTCCAAATCAATAAGTTTGGAACAACTACGGAGCAATATTGAATTTGCTAAACAAGCCGGCTTTGATGAAGCTTATTTATGGGGTGTTGAATGGTGGTATTATATGAAAACCAAAAACAACTACGATAACTTGTGGCTGGAAGCCAAAAAACTCTGGCAATAATTGTTTTATTTTAAAAAAATATTTGTAGATTTGTACCAAAATTCGTATCTTCGTGGGAGAATAAAAAAACAGCCCAATCTGGACTGCCAATATCATAAACATACAACAAAATGGAAGGAAACATCTTTCCATTTTGTTTGTTATGAATAAATTGAGAAAATTTTTATCTTTTTTTCTGTCCCACTTTTTGAATTGGGGACGAAGTTTTAAAATGTTTACCTTCCTAAACACTTCTATACTCAGTATATCACACCCGGCACAAAAAGTCAAGAGGATAAGTTGAAATTAGAAGAAAAAAATGCTAATCTTAAAGCAAAATAAATCTATTTATGACTAGTCCATTAATACTCGCATCCAAAATCGCCAAAAACACCATTTACCAAGTCATGGGCAAAGCTCTTGGCACTATTATCGGCCTAATGGCAATTGGCATGATGACCAGATACCTTGGTCAGGCTGGTTTTGGCTACTATACGACCATTATTGCCTTTATGCAGTTTACCGGGGTACTGATAGATTTTGGCTTGCAAATGGTCAGTGGTCAAATGATCTCACAGCCAGACGCTGATGAGAACAAAATATTTAACAACATCCTGACTTTGCGCCTTGTTTCAGCTGTTGTTTTCCTGGGATCAGCCGTCGCAATTAGCTGGCTCTTACCTTACCCAATGATTATTAAACAAGGCATTACTATTGCCAGTTTGTCCTTCTTGTTTTCAGCCATAATATCGGTGATAATCAGTATTTTCCAAAAGAAAATTGATATGGCCAAAGTGGCAATAGCCGAAGTCTGGAACCGAATAGTGATGTTGCTTGGGGTTTGGCTGGCTGTGAGCTGGAGTTTAAGTCTACTATATATCGTTATGGCGGTTGCCATCGGTGGACTGGTTAATCTGCTAATCTTGATATATTCAGCCAAAGGTTATGTAAAAATCCGGCTGGCATTTGACCGGCAGATTTGGCGTCAGATATTTATCCAGTCGTGGCCACTGGCGATCACTGTCGCTTTGAGTCTGATTTATTTTCGAGCTGACACGATTGTGATGTCGCTGTCACGCCCCCAGAGTGAAGTCGGCCTCTATGGCGCCGGTTATAAAGTGGTGGAAATTCTGGTTCAATTTCCATATTTGTTTTTGGGACTAATCCTGCCAATCTTAACCAAGTTTTTTGTGATCAACAAAAAGATATTTGACCTCACCGTCCAGAAGGCATTTGATTTTCTGGTGATTATCGCCTTGCCAATGGTATTTTCGGTTCTGGTGCTAGGAGAGAAAATAATGGTCTTTATCGCCGGTGACGAATTTATAATTTCCGGTATAATTTTAAAGATTCTAATATTTGCGGTCGCGATTATTTATTTGGGGGCGCTATTTACTTATACTATTGTCGCCTGCGGTCAGCAAAAACGACTGATAAAATTTTATCTATTTACCGCTGTTTTGGCAATTATCTTATATATCATTCTTATCCCTCGCTATTCATATTGGGCAGCCGCGCCTCTGACAATTATGACCGAACT
>Ga0208373_1005107_pt1 | contig 11175 bp, 13 predicted proteins | sample RifOxyC2_FD_184036 | JGI IMG/M metagenome (GOLD analysis project Ga0208373, IMG submission 184036) | Soil microbial communities from Rifle, Colorado - Rifle Oxygen_injection C2 (SPAdes) | ecosystem: Environmental > Terrestrial > Deep subsurface > Rock core/Sediment | place: Rifle, Colorado... | reverse complement strand
TTTCCGCATCCGCTTCGCTGAATAACTTTCTGAGTATTTTGATTTCTATGCCGTTTCGCGTGGCAGGAAAGCCGGTGCCCATATCATCGAGTCTTGCTCTGAGCTTCTCGTACAGATCGTTCATCGTTTTGGTCTCCCTATACCCACACGTAGGATCCATCCAGATCCTTTCTAACCCGGCCTTGTTTTTCGGCGTCCTTGATGATTTCCTCGATCTGCCTTTCAGACAATCCAAACTTCTCCTTGAGCGAAGCGACGGAGAGCTCCCCCGGAATCTGTCCAAGAGCGTCAAGCGGTTGTGACTTGTTGATCGACGTATCTTCACTCCGGATATATTTGCCCAGCGTGTTGAAATATTTCCGAACCGGCGGCCTTGCGACCCTCGACGCCTGTGGAACTTCATGGGATTCCGGTTTAGTTGCCGGTAATTCATCCGGAGCTTCTGAAGTTTTAGAAGTCCTTAGCGCTTCCGTCATCGGTTCCCGTGTTTCGCCGGATAACGAGGGTTTTTTATCCGTCCTTGTCGGTCCTGACATTTCTGCTTTTTCCCCTCCAAAGCTCTCGCTCAGAAGCACCCGGACTCGATGGAAGTTCGATTCTATGAAGGCTTCCGAACCCGTGATCTCTATCTCCTTGGTCGTCGAATTGAACTTGATGTTGGACATTTTACTCATACCTCTTCATGCTTTCGTTATTGGATTTATTATAAGTTTATACGTATGCCTTATGACAATGAAAAACAAAAAACCCTGTCCCCGTGTACAAGACAGCAGTTCGCTCAAAGGCTCTGTTCTTAATCCGATATCATCACGCTATTGGATTGGAATGCTTTTACGAACTTGTGCTATACTATATGCAGTTAATAAAAAAATCAATACAAAAAGATAAGGGATGAGGATAGATGCCCGCAATGTGGAAAGAAATCATTTCACCACACAGGGAGGGTCATTTCAACGGGTATAAGAAGAAATGGAGCCGAATACTCATCCCGATTATCACTGTGAGCCTAGTTCTTTTAATGCCGCCTCTGGTGCCGGAGGCAAAGGCTGAAACAAGGGTCACGATAACAGTTGCCGCGGGCGGCGTTGCCTGTGGTGCATATTTCTTCTTATTTATGCATACTTTAACCATGTCCTATTCTAACGAACACTAACCGGCAGCGACCCGGCAGCAAGTAATGGATCAAACACGGTGCGCAGCCTCGGCCAAAACATGAGCGGCCCACTGGTTAAGGCTTTTGCCCTCGCTTTCGGCCACCATTATCGCTGCGGAATGTATTTCCGGCGGCACTCGCAGCAATATCTTGCCGGAGACCGGTTTATTGGGCTGTTGTCCAAGTTTGGCGCAAGCGGCAAGATAATTGTCAACTGCCTCATGGAATGCGGTTTCAAGCTCTTCAACAGACCCCCCGTGAAACCCAACAATGTCACGTACACCGACCAGATGACCGACAAATATCCGGTCGTGGGCGTCATACTCGATACGTGCGGCATATCCGTTGTACTTCATGGCGTTCATGGCTTCACTCCGATAGATTCAAGAAAATGTCTGGCGTCTGCCACCCTGTACCTTAACGAATCCTTTTGAGGATGAGGACGATGAAAGTAAGCCCGTTTCCCGTTTTTCTCAAAGGTAACGGAAGAACCGGAACCTTCCACCACAACACATCCCACGGCAACGAACAACGCCTCTATCCTCGACCATTCAATGTTTCCATTGACGGGGTTGGTAAATATGGCTTCAAGGGTTTTCCTGTGTTTGCCAGTCATGGACAAATGATAACACAATATGATATCATGTCAACGCTTTTTATGGCCCAAAAAATTTCCAAAGTGGTAAAGGAGTGGTAAAAAGTGGCCAAACAAAGAAACAAGGGGCTACGGCATTTCTCCGCAACCCCCTGTTTTCATTTGGCGCGCCCAGGAGGATTCGAACCTCCGACATTCAGATTCGTAGTCTGACGCTCTATCCAGCTGAGCCATGGGCGCAGAATTTCTTTTCAAGCAATGGCGGAGAGAGCGGGATTCGAACCCGCGGTACACCTTTGAAGGGCGTACAATCGCTTAGCAGGCGATCGCTTTCGGCCACTCAGCCATCTCTCCGTGGTCTTTTTTACGCGGGAGCAGGACTCGAATTAACAATCTAACTATTTAATATCAAAAAAATAAATTAGATGTAAATTTTTACGATGCCCCCAAAAATACCCCCAAAATTTAAAATAACCACCATCTTTTCGGTGCGCAAGTTACCATCACCCTTGACAAGATGCAAGCCCATTTTGGGGGAATTTAGACGGGACAGTAAAACACTATGCCACATGCCGTCTTGATAAAAAGGTTATGGACCTGGCTTCCTCTTAAAACCCATCTCAGAAGCATTCTGAGGTCGGTTGTCAATAGTGACGAACTCGTAAAAAGTCACGTGGCGATTCTGACGGTGTAGAGCATATTTTCAATCGCCGATTTGAAAATATAGTTGAGCTGGTGCCACTGGCTCAGAAAATGTTCTTTGACATCCCCTATTATAGAGCGGATCACGGTAGAAACCGCCCCGGGGACTGGTTTGAGGGCATCCAGGACCATCTTCACCCTGGCCGCCCGGAAAAGATTGACGCCGATGGCCTTTAAACGGGCGCAGTAGCCCACAGCATCCAGACCCCGAACCCGGAGATGTTTGATCCCGGTCTGTTTGTCCATCCCGGAAAAGGTCGATTCAATCCCGGAGCGTCATCGGTACTTCTCCTTGAACTCCGGGGTGTGCTCCCTGGTCCGCCGGGCGGCGATACGCAAGGTTTTGAGATCAAAGCGGAGATAATGACACTTCTTTCCCGGTTTGACCGGACACCGCTCCCGGAGGGGACAGGCGCCGCAATGCTCCGAATCAAAGGCGACGCTGCAGGTGTTTTTCCTACCCTGCTTGAATCTCACCGGCGCATGCCCTTGAGGACAGGCGGCGATCTTTCCGTTTTCGGTCTGCGTAAAATCGCCCAGATTGAGGGTTTCTCCATTGGGCGTCCCCATCGCAGGGGAGATGATCTCAACGTCCATCTCTTTGGCCTTTTCACCGTTTTCGTCACTGCCGTACAGGGAATCCGCCAGAACCTCTTCCGGGGCAAGCCCCCTCTCTTTTGCCGATTCCAATGCGGGGATCAGGGCATGGGCGTCGCTGACATGCGCCGGTTCCACCTCCACATGGGTGATGAGATTCAGAGTCCTGTCTTTGATCTGTTCATCTTTCGAATCACAGTAAGTCTCCATCACCTGCGCATGATACCCCTGGCCCTTGTGACCGCTGTACCTGGCGTCCGGATCAGACGGATTCTGCAACGAAGCGGAGGAAACTTCCTTGGGGGATTTTACCTCCACCCCCGCCGGCTGATCGTCCTGCTCCTCCGTCACGCGGCACTGATCCTTCAGAACCCGAACCAAGGTGTTGTAACTGTGCAGAGAGTTGACTTCCCGGTTTTCCCGGAATCGCCGGACCAAAAAAAAGAGGTCCCGGGCCACCCTCTCCAGGGTCTTTCCCGATTCAGAAGGCTTCACCAGGGAAAAACAGCCCAGGGCCTTCTGGGTCAGGTACCGATCGACCAGCTCTTTGTCAATCGTCTCGAAAATCTCCGGCTGCTGCCGCTTCAGATTGACGAGAAACACATGGATGCTCCGGGAGAAGATCCCGATCCTCCCAAGACGCTTCATGTTGGAGCGGATATGCACCGAATCGATCCGCTGCTTGGAGGTGTCCACCCGAAACGCCTTCGCCAAAAGCTCAGTTGTCCGGTTGAACAGCTCAACGTCCAACCCTTTGGCCATCACCAGATGTCGTAGCGTCCAGAGGGTCTTGAGGGACAGGTACTTCGACTCGTCCGATTCGCCGGGAATGTCCAGAGCGTAATGCCACTTGATGTTGAAGGAAAACTCGTCTACCGTCTCCTCGTCCGTCAGGTCGTGCATCTGCTGGAGGATCAACCCGCCCAAGGCGGCGTATAGCTCTTTCGTCGGTCGGCCCGAGCCTTCGGAAAATAGGGGGCAATCTTATGGACAGGCAGCTCCCGGAGGATGTGTTCTCTGAAAACACCGGCCCAGGATTCGGTCAGAAGCTTCTTCCTTTTCGGTCCCAAATAGTCCCAGGGATCGAAAAGATAGTCCGTTTGGTGATCGCGCGTATGAATCATGTAATTCACCTGCAAGCATTTGATATTTTACGTGATTCATACCATTTCAAAGAACAGATGTCAAGGGAAATATTGCAATATTGTAAATTATTTTAAGGCGTTACACTAATCTGACTTCCTCACCTCTTTTATTCTACGGGCCACTCTGCCCAACTTACCTTATGCAGGACGAAAAGGGTGGTGGAAGTTGACCAAGCTGAATCATGCAAGCCCTCTCGCTTACGAAGTTAGACGGTCCTTCCTTCCACCACAACCACGTTTTCGCTTTATGCTGCCGCAGCAACAGGTTCCAGATCCCTAAACTCTCGCTTGTCCCGTAACAGCGCAAAGATCACTTTGATCAGCTTGATAGCCACTGCGCAGAGAATCTCTTTCCACCTCGGTTTTTGACCGACTCTGTTATTTGCCTCCAGTTTCCGAAGATAGTATTCTTGAAAATATTTACTCAGCACCACCACTCTCATGCTCATAAAGAAGAGATACTTCCGCAAGAGCCACCGCCCCTTCTTGGAGATGAACCTACGCCCAGTACGAGACCCTGAATCACTCTCTTGGGGATCATATCCAGTATACTTTACAATCTGGCGGGCATTATGAAAATTCGCAGGGTCCCCCAGCTCTCCCAGAAATACGGCAGCAGAAAGAGGGCCTATGCCCGGAATACTCATCAGATAGGTTGATGAGGGTATCTCCTTCACCATGCACTTCAACTGACGGTCCATATCCTTGAGACTTAGAACCGTCCGCTTCACTTCTTCCAAACACATCCTTACCCGGTATCGGTCAGCGCTGCCAATCTGCTTTACTCCAATGCTATTTTGAGCTGCCTCGTAGAGTGCTTTTGCTTTCTGGGCAGATCCCGCCTTCTTTCGTGAACTTTGTGCAATCAATTCTCCAAGCGTCGACACCTTCATCAATACAACATTCCGGGGAAAAGGGCACTGTTCGAGGATAGTCCACAAGCTTCGTGACCCCATTGCCCAGAATATCTCATGCAGTTCCGGGAAATAATCGTCCAGGGCAGCATGCAAGGAGTTCTTTGCACTTACGCCGTATCGAAGGAGTCTCTCCCGTGCTTTCGATAATGTCCTCAGCTGTCTCAACGGCCCATCTTCTATAACCGTGTCAATATATTTGCCCTCCCTGGTGATGTTAGATATGGTTAATGCATCTCTACGGTCACTTTTTGCAGAGGAGCTCTCATCTATCTCCCTATGATGCTTCAGTGCCGTAGTCCGCACAAATCGCACCTCATAGCCATGATCTTTCGCAAAATAGGCAAGCTTCCGCGCCAACCCTGCCGCTGCAAACTGCCGGTCAGAACCTGGTACAACCAGCGTTGCCGGGAACAGTGGATCATCATTGCCCCACAACCCTTCATCCCTTAAGTACGATACCCACTCAGATACAATTGCACGAAGTTTCTCCCCCACGGGAAAGAAGAATGTATTGAAGGTCTTGCTGAATTTCGTTCTTACCTCTCGGGCATCCTGGTTGACAATCCCGCCAATCAGGTCAACATGCTTCAGCTTCAGCGACGCAATGGCTGTCCCTCGCGCCGGTCAACAAAGTAAATGCGACTAAGGCCCGATTCCGGTGCTCAATTTCAGTATTGACCGGCATTTTACTGATGACATGCTTGATTTGCTCCACCGTTGGAAATGCTTGTTGTCGCTTTGCAGTGGCGATGCGGGTGTCTTTTTCAGACAAATTGTAATACTCGGCATCGGCATATTGAACGCGCGACTTGTAGCCGGGTTGCCAAGCCAGCCATTGAAAAAAGCGTTTGAGTTGAGTAGGGGTCGCATGCAGGGTCGCCTTGCTTAGTTTTTCCCCGGACTGCTGCCCCTTCTGCTCAGCAAGATAGTTCTTAAAAGCAATGGCCTGCTCGAAGTGAAATGCCTTGAAATCGCGATACCGAGTATGTGCCTCAAAGCGACTTAGGGCTTTCGCGGCTGCATCAACCGTCGGTTCGCTGTGACGCTTGGCCTCCTTGAGAAAAGAGAGATATTGACGTTTGATCCGTTCATTGGCTGGGCAGTGCTTTTTCATGGTCTCATGTCCCCTATATCAAGTCACTGTTTACGGAGGGCTTAGCTCCCTCCCTTAGTACGCGCCCTCGGTCCCAAAACCGTTGACCGAACAGTGAATGATGCGCGGGTTGATTCGGCTCAGGGTCGCATAGTCGATCTGCAGCCGTTCGAGCACACCGGGACGGAAATTGTCCATCACGACATCGGAGATCTTTACCAGGTCGCAGAAAATATTACGGCCAGCCTCGGTCTTGAGATTGATCACGATGCTCTGCTTATTGCGGTTGAATGTGAGGAAGAGCCCGCTCAGGCCATGGTAAGGTGCCACAGAAGGATTACGTCCCAGATCGCCTTCCTGTGTTTCCTCTTTGATCACCTCGGCGCCCAGATCCGAGAGCACCTGGCTGCCATACGTGCCGGCAATGACCTGGCCCAACTCCAGTATTCTCAAGCTCTCGAGGGGATGCGACATCTCATCTCTCCTTCACAGCCCGAGTCCCCGTGCAATGATGTTGCGCTGAATCTCCGAGGTTCCTGCGCCGATGGTGGCCGCGCGCGAATCGCGTAAAAACCGCTGCATCGGATATTCCATGCAGTAACCGTAACCGCCGAGAATCTGCAGACCCATGTCGGACACCGCCTTGTAGGTCTCACTGGTGTAAATCTTCAGCACTGCAGCATCCTGGCGGGTCGCTTTTCCCTCGGACATCAGCCATGCAAACCGGTAGACCATGGTGCGCGAGATATCGAGCATCATCTTCATGTCCGCCAGTTTATGCGATATCGCCTGAAACTGCCCGATCGGCCGCCCGAACTGTGTGCGGGTCTTGGCGTACTCGAGAGCGAAGTCAAAGGCGGCGGTAGCCGCGCCGGTACGCACGGCTGAAAGGCCTAGCCGCTCATACCAGAGATAGGCATCGACCGCCTCCCATCCGTTGTCCACCTTGCCGAGCACCGCGGAGGCCGGCACTTTCACATCGTTATAAAAGACCTGCGTCGTGGCGATGGCGCGCTGGCCCAGCGTCTCGATCTTTCGCACTGCGATGCCGGGCAGCTTCGTATCCACCAGGAAGTTGGTGATGCCTTCCTGTTTCTTCGCTCCCGTGGATGTCCGCGTGATCAGCAGACAGTAGTCGCTGATGTTCATGCCGGAGGCGAATACTTTCTGACCGTTGATCACGTACCCGCCATCGGTAGCCGTTGCACGGGTAGTCAAAGCCGCGGCGTCGGATCCGGAGTGCGGCTCGGTCAAACTGAAGCAGAACGACAGCTCTCCGCGCGCGAGCCTTGGAAGCAGGCTCTCCTTTTGCTCGCGCGTGCCGTCCCGCATTATTGCGTAGCCGCCATAGGTCAATGTCCTAAACAGCCACACTGCAAGCTCTTCGAAATGCCTTCCCGTCTCCTCGAGCAGAATGGCGAGGTCTATGGCCGACCCGTCGGAGCCGCCGTACTCGGCTGGAAGTATCAGGCCGAACCAGCCGTGTTGCGCCAGCGCCTGATACGCCTCGCGCGGCGGAGTCGCATTGTTATCGCAACGCTCGGCGTACTCGGGAGGGCAAATTTCATCCAGCAACTTCGTGAGATGGGCTCGCAAGGTTTCTTGATCCTGGGTAAACGAAAAATTCATACTTGGTCCCCTCTCTCTAATTATTGTTATTTTACCACACACGCGCCCATGGTCGCTCTATACATTGTCGTTTGCCACAAATCAATCGAAATCCAGCCGTTAAAGGATTACTGTTCGGAAGGATGTATCTATGTCAGAATTGCCGTATGCGTTGTTACAGGGTGACGTGAACATGTCATTCACGCCAATGAATATGCTATCGTGCCGTTCTGGTTTTTGCTCAGCACTTTCCCTCTGCCTTCCAAATACTTAACATGCGCTAAGGTTTCCCCGAAGGCAAACCACTTCTGTTGCACTGGGAACTCCTCCCATGTCTTGGCGGTGATGTCCCAACTAATGTAGGGGGCAGTCTGGAGAATGTTCTTCTCACCATCACAAAGGGCAACCAGCATTTCATTCAGCCGGGCACAGTGGTGTTCCTGCAACTCCTTTACTCTCCCGCGCAAATCATGGGCTAGGCGGCGATGCCCTGTCAACACGAGTTCCACATCAAGGGTGTTGACCTTCTCCAGGCTGACCAAGTACTTTCCCAAAAGGATGACCGCCTTGAAATACTCCTGACTCTCACGCAGTGCCCCAGAGGCGCTCTTACGTTCCGATTCCGATTGTTCCCATTCCGCAATTTTCTGCCCAAGAGAAACCAGTTCATGGATCAATACCTGCTTTGTCTTGGATTGATCTTTCATCGCGTCGTCCTCTGTTTGATAAAAGGTTAAGACTCACAACAAACCCTGTCTTTCCCGTTCTTTTTTCCCTGGTACATGAGCTGGTCAACCCGATGAACGAGCACCTTCACATCTTCCTGAGGCTTATATTGAGCAAGACCGATGATCACAGTCACATGGACGTCCTGGCCTGACACGGGGGAGAAAGTCTCCTTTTTGAACTCCGTCCGGATTCTTTCGGCGGTAACAGCGGCATCCGTGCTTGCTGTCATGGGCAGGAGAATTGTGAATTCTTCACCGCCGTAACGATAAGCGAAATCCGTCTCGCGCATGCATCTTTTGAGAACTTGGCCCAGTCTCAATAAGACTCGGTCTCCTTCGACATGGCCGTAAATATCGTTGAACCATTTGAAATCATCGAGATCGGAAGCAGCAGGGTCAAGGGCTGTCCATAGCGGTCCGCTCGATCTATCTCAGTCTTGAGTTGAAGATAAAAATATCTGGAATTGTAGAGCTGTGTGAGATCATCGATAATACTGAGCTCCCGGTATTTGTTTTCGCTTTCCCTGAGCGCCTCCTCTGCCTGTTGGCGTTCGGTGATGTCGCGCGCCGAGGAGAGTGCGCCGGTCACCTGTCCATTTTTACCCTTGAGCACCCGGCAATACCAGGCGAGCAATCTCTTTTCCCCATCCTTGCGCCTCTGATAGCTTTCAAGATAGATCACGTCTCCAGAGCCTTTGAACAGAGGCCGCATAATGCTGTAGGCTTCCTGTTCTCCTTCAAAGTAGAAAGCGGCTTCCTTCCCGATCACATCTTCACCGAAGAAATCCATGCCCGGTTTATTAGCCCAAGTATAGACCCTATTGTTGTCCACCTCCATGATGATTTCTGGCAAGGTGTCCAAGATTGCTTCCTGACGTGAGAACAAGGCTTGCAGCGACTCCTCTACCCGCTTGCGTTCCGTGATGTCGCTGTCGGAACCACGATAACCCAGGAACGTGCAGTGAGCGTCCAAAACCGGAACCCCGTTCGTTGACACCCAAATCAGCTGTCCGTCCTTGGCCTGTATGATGTCCTCAAGATCATGGAAAGGTTCTCTCCGAACGAAGATTTCAAAAGCCGCCGCCTTGTTGGAATCACGCTCACCTCCGTGAAGGAGATCATAAAAGTGCTTCTTGTCAACAAGCTCCTCCGGTCGAAACCATAGTACCGCATACGACACAGGGCTGACGTAAGTATACATCCCTTCGGCATTGACTTCCCAGTGAACCGTCCGGCTTTGCTCAGCGAGTTGATTGAAATGTTTGTTAGCTGACTCAGGGCTGTTTCGTGCAATGCGCAATTCGCGGTGTTTGCCCGACAAAATCAGAAACGACGCTGTCACGATCAAGAAAAGTAACGCAGGCAAACCTATCAGCATGCCAAGAACGAAAGAGCGATATTGTTCATAAAAACAGAGACGCGGATGTAAAAGAACCGCCTGGGAGCGGAGTTTTTCGGGGAAATCGATGCCGTATTCTTGCAGCACCCTGTCATCGAAGATCAAGGCATTAGGACTCTTCAGTATTGGCGGCAGATCTACAATCGGCTTGCCGTGTAGATAGGCCAAAAGTAAACGCGCTGCGCTCGCGCCCTGTTTCTGACCGCTCGTCACAGAGCCACCCAGTACGCCTTCGATGATATAAGCATCTTCCATGCTGATGATAATGCGTCCCGTGCCCGTGAGGCGCTTCATGATGTCCCGCAGGGGAAGCACTTGGTCATTTTCATCGGTCATCCCCCCCAGGGTCGTCAGGACGATATATTTCCCCGGTAGATTCTTCAGCCGCTCCAAGATGCGCGCCAATCTCTCCTCGGCGATGAATGTCACGCGCAGACGATAGGGGATCAATTCGCTGCGAAGCTCGCTCTCGATTGCCCGATAGGTGTTACTGTCATCCCCGATAAAAATAAGATCATTGGCATTCTTGTCCACGTGGAGGAGCCATTCGATATTGGGCCCAATCTCTTTACGTTCGAAAACTCCGGTAAAAAGGGCGGGATCGAGACTGTTTTGCATACCGTAATCATTCACCCCGGAAAAGAAGACGGGTACGCCGAGAAAGATGCGGGAGAGGTGGTCACGCGCAAACAACAGGGCGTTATCGTCGGTGACATAGATCGCCGCCGGCTTGTAACCCGCGTACTTCAAGCGCAAATGACGAGCCAACTCGTTCGCATAAGCCTCATCATAGGCCCGTCTTTTCGTATCCAGATACTCGGTGCTGACGAGAGGTTCAACCTGCGCATCGGCTGCAAGCGTCTGCATGAAACCCACGTGCTGACTATGGGTCCACTCGTATTCATGCGCATAGGAATGCAGCACAAAAATCTGACTCGTGGGTGCGGCCTGCAACAGTCCGGCCGCAAAAAGGCAGAAAGCCAGAGCCCAGCACGATGCTCGAATTATTGAACTGAGACGTTTGACGACAGGAACTATCATCGCGGTTTTTCACACACCGGAGGCAGTATAAGTAATATGGCGGCAGCATGCAAGCGCCAATGAGACTTCACTGCAATTCAGACAGTAAATTAGGCTAGTGGGGTTGTCACCGGGTTTCAAGCGTAGAAAATGTTTGCAACCGCAGTGAAGGATATTGGTTACGTTGCCGGGATCATACATTACGAAGGTAGAACGTC
>Ga0208373_1005106_pt1 | contig 11177 bp, 7 predicted proteins | sample RifOxyC2_FD_184036 | JGI IMG/M metagenome (GOLD analysis project Ga0208373, IMG submission 184036) | Soil microbial communities from Rifle, Colorado - Rifle Oxygen_injection C2 (SPAdes) | ecosystem: Environmental > Terrestrial > Deep subsurface > Rock core/Sediment | place: Rifle, Colorado... | reverse complement strand
CGACAGTCATATCCGTCATTACCTGATGCGCCACGAACAAGCGGCGGCGCATGCCGCCGACGGCTATGCCCGGGCAACCGGAAAAACGGGAGTATGCCTTGCAACGTCCGGTCCCGGCGCGACGAATCTCGTTACCGGAATCGCCACCGCCTACATGGATTCCACCCCGATGGTCGCGATAACCGCCCAGGTGAACAGCGATCTCTGGGGTCGGGATGCCTTTCAGGAGACGGACATCATCGGGATTACGATGCCGATCACCAAGCACAGTTTCATGGTGCGGGATCCCAATCAGCTTGCCTCTTCACTGCGCAGTGCCTTTCACCTGGCCCGCTCCGGCAGGCCCGGACCGGTTCTGCTGGACATCCCCCGGGACATTCTCGGCGCCCCCGCCAGCGGGAACCCGCGAAACGTCCCGGAGAACGCGCCGCTGCCCGCGGAAAACGGTGAGGCGCTTGCCCGGATTGCCGAGGCGCTCAATCGTAGCGAACGGCCGATCATCCTGGTAGGGGGGGGAATCAAACTTGGCGAAGGCTGCGAACTGGCAACCGCTTTCGTTCATAAAACAGGTATTCCCTTTGTTTCCACAATGATGGGCATCGGCTCGATAACATCCGGCAACGGCTTCAACCTCGGCTTCATCGGCACCCACGGAAACGAGCTGGCAAACAGCATGATTCACCAGTCCGATTTTATCCTCGCCCTGGGCGCCCGCTTTACCGAGCGGAGCACCTCCATCATTTCCGGATTTGCGCCGCTGGCAGCGGTCGCCCAGATCGACATCGACCCCACCTCGATCGGGAAAAACATCAAGGCCGATTTTCAATGGATAGGCGATATCAAAAACGCCCTTGCGGGGCTCGCCAAGCTTGTCGTTCCCCGCGACCGGCCGGAGTGGGAAAAAAGAATAAACGAGGAGCGAGCGCTGCAGGCGTCAAAAGGCAATGAAGACGGTTGCGGGGAAGCTGGTTCCCTCATTCGAAAAATCCAGGCCGCAATGCCCCGGGATGCGATTGTCGTTCCCGATGTGGGGCTGAACCAGATCTGGACCGTCCGCACCTGGCAGTGCCATGCTCCTCGAAGTCTTATTACCAGCGGCGGCATGGGGACGATGGGATTTTCCGTTCCCGCCGCGATCGGCGCAAAAATCGGCGCACCCGACAGGGAAGTCGTCGTTATCTGCGGCGACGGCGGCTTTTACATGAATATCCAGGAGTTGGCAACGATCAGCTCGTATGGCCTGCCGATCAGGATAGTTGTCCTCAATAACGGTCACCTCGGAATGATCCGGCAGATGCAGGATCTCTTTTTCGAATCGCGCTTCACGACAAGCGCCCTTGGCGACAAGGTCGATCTTGTCGCCGTTGCGCGCGGGTTCGGCATTCCGGCGGAAAGGGTCCCCGTGCATGGAGATCCGGAAGCAGCGATCGCGCGGATGAAGGGCGCAGATGGCCCCTATCTCCTGGAGGCGCTCATCGATCAGGACACCTACGTCTATCCGATCATCCCCCCGGGTAAGTCAAACGTGGAGATGATCTCCGGGAAATGAACAACGGGACGGGCACAACGAATGATGAAAACGAAGTTTAATGTTCACAAAACGAAGTTTAATGTTCATAAAATTGGAGGGACGCGCTCCGTCGCGTCCGGGGCAATTGTCGAAATCCCTCAAAATTTCGCAATGTAATGAAGCGATATTGTTAATATAAATTCTATTTTCATGTAAAGGAGGTTGAAAAATAATGGCGGTTCAGGAACATATCATTTCGCTGCTCGTCAACAACCAGCCCGGGGTTCTCTCCCGGATTGCCGGCGTCTTTTCCAGCAAGGGCTATAATATAAGGAGCCTCTGCGTCGCCGAGACGACCAATCCCGATGTGTCGCGGATCACGCTAACGAGCCGGGCAGACAGGGATTTCACCGACAAGATCAAAAAACAGCTCGACCGGCTGGTGGACATCATTTCGGTAACCGATCTGACCGATATCCCCTCCGTGAAGCGGGAATTGATGATCATCGGTCTGCGCATCAAGGAGGAAAACCGTCAGGAGATTCTCCGGGCGATCGATCTTTTCGGCTGCAAAATCGTCGCGATGAGTGGCGATTACCTGATTTTGGAAATCACGGCCAATACCGATAAGACAGCGGCAATATTGAAGTTTTTTGAGCCGTTCGGCGTCGAGGAGATGAATCGGACCGGGGCGATCGCCGTTTTCAGGCAACCGGCCGATTAGGAATATATACTGTTCCCATAATTTGAAACGAAAGGAGAAGAATATGGCAAAGATCAATTTTGGCGGCGTTTGGGAGGATGTTGTTACCTCTGATGAGTTCCCTCTGGACAAGGCGCGGGCCGTCCTCAGCGGGGAAACGATTACGGTTTTAGGTTACGGGGTGCAGGGACCCGGCCAGGCGCTTAACCTCCGGGACAACGGCATCCGGGTGATTGTCGGGCAGCGCGAGGGAGGCGCTACCTGGCAGAAGGCCATTCGTGACGGTTTCGTTCCCGGAGAGACCCTTTTTTCGGTCGAGGAAGCAACAAAGCGGGGAACAATTATCGAATATCTGCTCTCCGACGCCGGGCAGACACAGATGTGGCCGATGGTCAAACCTCTGCTGACAAAAGGGAAAACCCTTTATTTCTCGCATGGTTTCGCGATTACGTACAGCGAGCAGACCGGCGTGGTTCCCCCGGCGGATATTGACGTAATCCTCGTGGCGCCCAAAGGTTCCGGCCGTTCGGTAAGGAACAATTTTCTCGACAAAAGCGGCATCAATTCCAGCTACGCCATCTTTCAGGACGCCTCCGGAAAGGCGACGGAAAAGACCCTTGCCCTCGGCATCGCCGTCGGCTCCGGCTACCTTTTCCCGACGACGTTTGAAAAAGAGGTCTTCAGCGACCTGACCGGCGAACGGGGCGTTTTGATGGGATGCCTCGCCGGCGTCATGGAGGCCCAGTACAACGTGCTTCGAAAAAACGGCCACAGCCCGAGCGAGGCCTTCAACGAAACCGTAGAGGAGCTGACCCAGAGCCTCATCCGCCTCGTCGCGGAAAACGGGATGGACTGGATGTACGCCAACTGCAGCACGACCGCCCAGCGGGGCGCCCTCGACTGGAAGGGATGTTTCCGGGAAGCCGTCGCCCCGACGTTCGACAGGTTATATGAAAGCGTCCGTTCCGGAGAGGAAACGAGGGTTGTCCTTGCGGCAAACAGCGCCGCTGATTACCGTGAAAAACTCAACGCCGAACTGGATACGATGAAAAACAGCGAGATGTGGCAGGCGGGCGCTGCCGTCCGCGCACTCCGTCCGGAAAATAGGAAAAAGTAACGGAAGCCGGAAAGCGAAGCTTAATGTTCATAAAGCGCAGCTTAATGTTCACAAAGCGCAGCTTAATGTTCACAAAGCGCAGCTTAATGTTCATAAAGCGCAGTAGGGGCGGGTTTGAAACCCGCCCTTACCAACAAAGCGAATGTGCTTGCGCCATTGCCCCTGTTCTTTCGGGGGCCGATTCAGAAGATATCGATCAGAGGTCGTACAGGGTCTCGTCAACACGGGGAGCAGCCCTTTTTTTGCCGACGCCTTTTTTATTGAGCAAGACGGGCTCTTCTGCCTCCAGAAGCGGTCCCATCTCCTCTTCAATGCGGTCCGGGTCTTCGCCCTGTTCGAGGCGGTTCAAGGCATCTTCCATCCCTTCACCGAAAGAGATTCCCGCGGCTTCGCTCAACTTCCTCATCAACTGAGCCGCCTGGCGCGGATCGTTTTCGTCCATTTTTTCAGCCTCTCCGGCGAGCATCGCCATTGCCTTTTCCATCTTCGCTTCGTCTAACTGAGGCATCTCCTCGCCGGATGATTCTTCCTTCCCCCGGCTTACCCTTGCAAAGATAGACAGTTGCCGCTTCAGGCGGCCCCGGCAACGCGGACAGGCGGGGGTTGCCTTCGTATTTACGCCCCGTGAAAAGAAATTGAAGACCGTATTGCAATATTCACAGTAAAATTCATAGATTGGCATATTTAATAGTTCCTCCTGTCTCGTCGGATGGCGTGGCGTATAGCATAAATAGGTCTTTTAGTTAACAGGCATAAAAAATATGAAAGGCATGATTCCATCAAAACTAATATTTACGGCCCTCCCGTTGCAAACAGGGCGGAATTTTACTGTCTAAATTATACAGATATTCGCAACTTAGGAAGCAAATCGCTTGACAAGGCCCTGCTTCCGGCGTATATCCTCGCAGGGCCGGCTGGCTTTAAGCCGCGGAGCGTGACGGGTGCCGATGGTTGCGGCGCTTGACGGAAAATCGTCGTAATACCGTTTAATGTTCAGAAATGGCGATGGTAATTTTCAGATGAAAAAACAGGGACAAAGAAAAATCCCGCCCGTGCAGGGCAGAAGGTGAGAAATGACAGAGGCTTATAAAGAAGATCAAAATCAGAGCGAAAATAACCAGACAATGGGGTTGGAGAGCCCCCTGCGCAAGGAAGATGAAGAACAGGCAGAACCAGAAAATCCGCTTGCCGCGGTTACCCTTTCCGACCTTTCCCCCCGTCTGCAAACGGCCTGCGCGAAGGCCGGCTGGGCAGGGCTGCTTCCGGTTCAGTCTCAGGCGATTCCCTATCTTGCTGCCGGCCGGAATCTGATGGTGCAGTCGCAAACCGGGAGCGGCAAAACGGGCGCCTTTCTGCTGCCGATTATCGAAAGAATAAATCCGCAAAAAAAGGCGTGCCAGGCGATTGTTCTGGTTCCGACGCGGGAGCTTGCCCTGCAGGTTTCCCGGGAAGCGGAACTTTTAACCGGGGAAAGCGGATTGAGAACAGCCGTTGTTTATGGCGGCGTTAAATACGAACCCCAGCTTGAGGCCCTCGGCGCCGGGGCGCAAATTGTTGTAGGAACGCCGGGGCGCATCCTTGACCACCTCCTCAAAGGCACCCTGACCCTTGATCAATTGAGCATTTTCGTGTTCGACGAGGCGGATCGGATGCTTTCGATGGGTTTTTATCCCGACATGAAGAGGATTCAGCAGTTCCTTCCCAAACGGTCCCTTAACGGGTGCATGTTTTCCGCAACCTTTTCGCCGTTTATTATCCGGCTTGCCGAGGAGTTTCTCGGCAAAGCTGATTTTCTCAGCCTGAGCCGCGACCACATCCATGTGGCGAATACGGCGCATATTTTCTATATTATTGAGGGAGTGCAGAAGGAACGGGCGCTGATCCGAATCATCGAGATGGAAAATCCGATTTCGGCCATCATCTTTTGCAATATGCGCTCGACGGTTCATTTTGTCACCGTGGTGTTGAAGCGGTTTGGCTACGACGCCGACGAACTCAGCTCCGATCTTTCCCAGGGCGCCCGGGAAAAGGTCATGGAGAAGCTCCGCAAGGGGGGACTGCGTTTTCTGGTAGCGACCGACGTGGCAGCCCGGGGGATTGACATCCCGGCGCTTTCTCATGTCTTTCAATATGAGCCGCCGGAGGACCCGGAACTGTACATCCACCGGGCGGGAAGAACCGGACGGGTGGGGGCGAGCGGCACCGCAATTACGCTTGCCGCCGGAATGGAGCAGTTTACCTTGAGGACTATCGCCCGCAACTTCAACATAACAGATATGGAAGAAAGAAAACTCCCCGGGGACGGGGATGTCGCGGAGATCGTCGCCCAGCGGGTCATCGCCGGGCTGGAAGCCGATCTCCGGCTGCGCGACAATCTCGAACGGGAAAGAATGCGACGCTTCATCCCGTTGGGAAGGATCCTTTCCGAAGCGGAGGAGGATTCGCCCCTTATCGCGATGCTTTTGGATGATTACTACAACAGGACGCTGCACAAGGCCCCTCAGACGCCTTCCGGAAGCGGGGAAGTCGAGACAGCGTTGACGTCTCCTGCTGACGTCGGGGAAAAACGGCCACGGACAAGGAAACCCCGGCGCAGTTCATCCGGGGAAAGGCACTCGGCAGCTCGGAGATAAACAATTTGCAAACATTAAGCTCCGCTTTCTGAAGGAAGGATTTAAATAACGAAAATGAGAAAAGAAAATATACGTAATATCGCCATTATCTCCCACGTTGACCACGGCAAGACAACGCTTGTGGATTGCCTGCTCAAACAGACCGGTACGTTCCGGGAAAATCAGGTCATCGAAGAGCGCGTCATGGATTCTCTCGATCTCGAAAAGGAGCGGGGAATAACCATCACGGCCAAAAACACGGCGATTCTTTACAGGGATGTGAAGATAAACGTCGTCGATACGCCCGGCCATGCCGATTTCGGCGGTGAGGTCGAACGGAGTCTCAATATGGTTGACGGGGCGATCCTCCTCGTTGACGCAAGCGAAGGCCCGCTGCCCCAGACCCGGTTTGTGCTGAAAAAGGCCCTTGCCCGCAGGCTGCCGATTATTCTTATCATCAACAAGATCGATCGCCCGGATGCGCGGATCGAGGAGGTGATAAACGAGGTTTACGACCTTTTTATCGATCTGGACGCAACGGAGCAGCAGATTGAATTTCCGATTCTCTACACGAATGCCAAAAAGGGTTTAGCCCACAACAAATTAGGTGATGATTCCACTGATATGACCCCGCTGTTTCAGGCGATTTTGACGTCCATTCCGGGGCCCGAGGCGGATGATGAGGCCGTGCCGCAGTTTCTGGTGACGAATCTCGATTACGATTTCTACGTAGGCCAGGTGGCAGTAGGCCGCCTGATGCACGGCGCTTTGGAACTCCGCCAGGCCTATACCCTCTGCGGGGAAAATGGGGCTCTGAAGATGGTAAAATTTTCAGCGCTCTACACGTTTGTCGGGATCAAGAAGATTGCCGTGGAGAGGGTGGAGGCGGGAGACATTGCCGCCTTTGCCGGGGTCGAGAATTTGAACATCGGGGACACGATCTCTTCCCAGGAAAACCCCCAGCCCCTGCCGCGAATCAGCGTGGACGAACCGACGGTGTCAATGCTCTTTTTTGTCAATAACGGCCCGATGGCCGGCCGGGAGGGGAAGTTTCTCACCTCCCGCCATATCCGGGACAGACTGGAGCGGGAGACCCTCCGCAATGTGTCGATCCGGATAAAGCCGACGGATCGGGCAGATGCATTTGAGGTTTGCGGGCGGGGGGAATTGCAGATGGCGATCATCATCGAGACAATGCGCCGGGAAGGGTACGAGTTTATGGTTTCGAAACCCCGCGTCATTACCAGGGTGGAAGGCGGCAAGGAACTGGAACCGGTGGAACGGGTCTTTATCGACGTCCCCGAGGAGTTCATCGGGGTGCTTTCCGAAAAAATAGCCGTTCGCAAAGGGAGGATGGTCAGTCTCGTCAACAAGGGCAGCGGCAGGGTGAATCTCGAATTCATTGTCCCGTCGCGCGGTCTGATCGGCTTCAGAAGCCATTTTCTGACGGATACGAAAGGCTCCGGGGTAATGAACACCCTGCTTGAAGGCTACGAGCCCTGGGCTGGCCCCATCCCCCAGCGGATCACCGGAGCGCTGGTCGCCGACCGCCCCGGAAGAACTACCGCTTATGCCTGTCACGCGATGGCCGACCGCGGCGAGTTGATTATTTCCCCCGGCACGGAGGTTTACGGCGGAATGATCGTCGGGGAGCGGAACCGCACGGTGGATATGGATGTCAACATCGTCAAGGAGAAAAAACTTACCAACATGCGAGCCTCAACCTCCGATCAGACGGTTATTTTGAGACCGTCGCGACTCATGTCGCTTGAGGAGTGCATCGAGTTTATCGCCGAAGACGAACTGATCGAGATTACGCCGGTGAGCATCCGCCTGAGAAAAAGCGATCTTTCCGCCCATTCCCGGTCCGTGGTGAAATAACGGTAAATTATTCAAGATGATGGCTGTAATCTTTCAGAAAGGGAAGAAGAAAGTAATATCCGTGAAAGCCGACCGTAAGTTTATTCTGCTGGAGGTGAGCAATGAAATATCCGGAGATTGCGTTTGAACCTTTTTTTACCTGGGTGAACCGGCCGCGAATTTTGTACGCGCCGGGCGTCCGCAAAGAGATTGGCTTTGAGATGTCGCAACTGGGCGGAACGAGAGTCGCCCTCTTCACAGACAAAGGACTGGTCAATGCCGGCGTCGCGGCGATGGTCATCGAGGAGGTTAAAAATTCCGTTCTGGAACTGGCCGGTGTGTTCGACGGCGTTCTGCAGGATGCCCGGATCGAGGTGATCAACGCCGGAGCGGCCTTTTACCGCAGCGTCAACGCGGATTGCCTGATCGCCGTCGGCGGCGGCAGCGTCATGGACACGGCCAAGGCGGTGAACATCATGATCGGCAGCGGCGCTACAGATTTTCAACCCCTCGCCGACCAGGCGGGGCTGTGGGAAGGAGCAACGCCGCTTCCACCGCATATCGCTTTTCCCACCACGGCGGGAACCGGCTGCGAGGTAACCAGCGCGATGGTTGTTCTCGACACCAGGGCAAAGGCGAAGCTTTCGGTAACCCATCCCTACTGCAATGCCGATATCGCGCTGCTCGACCCGGAGCTGACGTTCAGACTGCCTCCGAAAATAACCGCGTTTACCGGGATGGACGCCCTTACCCACGCGATTGAAGCGGTGCTCTCAACCGGCGCCGAGCCGATTGCCGACGCGCTTTCCCTGCACGCGATCCGTCTGATTTTCAAATATTTGCCGGTGGCGGTGCGCGACCCCCAAAACAGTGAAGCCCGGGGCAATATGATGCTTGCCAGCACGATGGCGGCAATGGGGTTCGGAAACACGATGACCGGGGCCGTTCACGCCCTGGCCCATGCCTTGGGCGCCCTTTATGGAATCCCTCATGGCCTGGCCAACGCGATCATGCTGCCACACGTAATGGCGTTTAATATCATTGATGAAAGAGTGGAAAGATTCCGGATGCTCGCCGACGCGATGGGGATTGAGGTGGGAAAGATGGAATCGCGGGAGGCCGCGGAAGCGGCGGTTGACGCGGTGCGAAACCTTCTGGCGGCTATTGGCCTGACCGAGACACTGAAGGATTTCGGCGTTCCGACGGACCGGGATGCCTTGCAGCCCCTGGTGGAACTGGCCGCCGCCGATGGGCAGATCGGTTACAATCCCCGGTATGTTGAGGAAGACGACATTGTAAATCTCTATCAGCAGGCCCATTAGAAAGGAGAGAAATCATGCAGTACTGGAAAGATCCACAAGAAGCGGTAACGGCGATCACGAAGCTCTTCGAGAATGTCGCAAAGGACCCGGAGCTGGGCGAGTCGATGAAAAAGGTCAATCAACTCATACTTTTTGATTATACCGAAAGCGGTCCCGGCTGCGCGGTCTGGGTTGATACCAGAAACGGGCAATACGCGTTCGGCCCGGGCGATCCTCCGGGCGCGCCGGATTTGACGATGAGCCTCTCCGCCGATGATGCGCATCTGTCCTGGTCAAACAAGCTCAATCCGGTAATGGCGATAACCAGAAAGAAGATCCGGGTGAAGGGCTCCGCGACCGGGCTTTTGAAGCTTGCGCCGAAGCTGAAAAAGGTTGCCGTTATCTACGAGCAGGTTTTGAAAGAGCTGGGCATGGAAGACAAAATCATTAAATAATGGGGTATGAGCGATGAACGGAAAGCGAAGCTTAATGTTCGGCAATACCGGAAAGATCATCAACATCAATCTTAGTACACGCTCGATCGCAATAGAAACACTGCCCGAGGCCTGGTACCGGCTCTATATCGGGGGCAGTGGACTGGCTGCCAAAATATTCCAGGAACGGGGACGTTTCTCTCTGGATCCGCTGGACCCGGAGGCGATGCTGATCTTCATGAACGGCCCATTTGCCGGTTTGAAACTGTCCGGGGCGAGCCGCGGCAGTGTCGCCGGCTGCTCCCCCCTCACCGGACACTGGGGAGATTCCTCCTGCGGCGGTTATTTCGCCCCGGAGTTGCGCTATTGCGGCTTCGACGGTCTAATTGTTACCGGGAAGGCGGCAGAACCTTCCCTGATCAGCATCGAGGGCGAGCAGGTCGCACTTCTGCCGGCGGCCCAGTATTGGGGACTCGGCACAGAAGCGGCGACAAAATCGCTCCGGGAGGGTTTCGGCAAGGACATCAGGACGATGATGATCGGCCCGGCCGGAGAAAACGGCGTGAAGTTTGCCAATATCATTCATGATGGGCAAAACGCGGCCGGCCGGGCGGGGTTCGGGGCGCTGATGGGGGCAAAGAACCTTAAGGCGGTCGTCGTCAAGGCGCGCAAAAAAGAGATGGCGCTTGCCGACGCCGATGGGTACGAAAATCTCCGGGGGGATCTGAACGGGCGGATAAACGACGCGTTGGCCTCGAGTGTCTTGCGCGAAAACGGCACGGCGGCGAATCTGATCGGCGGTGTTTACAGCGGCGATGTCCCGGTAAAAAACTGGACTTCCAATTTCTGGGAGGAGGCCGCTGAAGAACTTAACGGGACTACCCTGACGGAGAAATATCTGACGCGGCGCTCCGGATGCATGTACTGCGGGATTGCCTGCAAGCGGATTGTCGAGGTGAAGGACGGGCCGTTTGCGGTGCCGGAAGGAGGAGGACCGGAATACGAGACAATCGTCGCCTTCGGCACCCTGCTGGGGTCGCTGGATTTGGCCGCAACCTGCAAGGCCGGGCGGCTCTGCAACGATTTCGGGGTGGATACGATCTCCTGCGGGGCGACGATCGCCTGGGCGATGGAGGCCTTTGAAAAGGGCGATCTTACCAGGGAGGACACAGGCGGGATGGAGCTGCACTGGGGAGACATGGCGACGGTGCTTGACGTTCTGCTGCCGGCAATCGTCAAAAAAGAAGAGAAATTGGGTGCACTTTTGGCGGAGGGCAGCCGGGAGGCGGCCCGCAGATTGGGAAAGGGGATCGACTACACCGCGCAGAGCAAGGGGCTCGAAGCGCCGATGCACGACCCTCGAGGGGGCGGTTACGGGCTGGCCTTGACCTACGCGGTCAGCGCCCGCGGGGCATGTCATGTCGCCGACCCGATGCTGTTTATAGAAATGGGCGCCCGCTACTATCCCGAGATCGGATTCGAGTACATTTTGGAGCCGCAGTCAGGAAAAGACAAGGCGGCTGCGGCCGCGGTTTCCGTGGCGCTGGGGGCGATCGAAAACAGCGCCTGCTTCTGCCAGTTTGCCGATGCCGAGATTACGATTCCGGATTGGCTTGCCCTCTTCAAGACCGTTGCCGGTT
>Ga0208373_1005098_pt1 | contig 11189 bp, 9 predicted proteins | sample RifOxyC2_FD_184036 | JGI IMG/M metagenome (GOLD analysis project Ga0208373, IMG submission 184036) | Soil microbial communities from Rifle, Colorado - Rifle Oxygen_injection C2 (SPAdes) | ecosystem: Environmental > Terrestrial > Deep subsurface > Rock core/Sediment | place: Rifle, Colorado... | reverse complement strand
TTGATATATATATATTTTTCGAATATTTTCTGTAGTCTGAAAATTGTAGAACTGACTCTTTTGCCATAAATGAACTTTCTGACCATATTTTTCTTTGGTAATTAATAATATTATACATATAAGAAAATATTATTATGTAAAAAATTGTAATGATGCAATATGCCTTTTTCCCAGATATATCTTTTGATATTTCGTTGAACCAATTGATTATTCCCACAGCAAAGATAATGCAAATAAATATAGACGGAAAGTATATTCGATGGCCACTCGGAAGAAAATACACAGCTGGCAGGATTGCAATATAATAAATTATCATAAAATAAACGGTCGTCGTGAAATTTTTAATCAAGGCATAATAGACGATAAGAAATAATGAAAATAGGAATAATAAATGTGGCCAGTAATTGTTTGGTAAGGGGCCTAGTATGTAGTTATTTAGTGAGAGAAAAGGATTATATATAAAGTTGTTTATACTGACTATGTCGAAAAAATTTCCATAAGAACTCGTGAAGATACCCAAATATTTGCCGCGTAAAAAGAAATACACAAGTAGACTGAGCACTTGTAATGCAAATATCTTTAATGTTAATATATTTTTTAGCCCTTGAATTCCCTTAACTCTTATTCCTGATATAATAAATATAAACGGCAGGGTTACAGCACTCTCCTTACTGATGTATGACAAAAAAGACAATACAAATATAATGAAGTAATTATATAGTTTTTCGGTATTTAATGCTCTTAGCGAATATATCAGGGTCAACATTATAAATAATGTGGCCACTATATCAAATCTGCAGGCCAGCCAAAAATACGTCTCAGATGACCACGGAGATAAAAGGAAGATAGAAGCCGCAAGTAAACCTTGATTAATTCTAAATTTCAGCTCCTTCACTAGATAAATCAGAAGAATTGAATTTAATACATGGAGAATAATAGAAACAAGAATATATCCATGTGGATTATCAAAATGCCAGAAATAACTCTCGATTGTCATTAATAAAATCATCAATGGTCTATAAAACGCTATGGACATTGTCGAAGTAAATATTGTTTTAATAGAGTTGTTTAAAGAGTCATGAACTAATACATAATCATCCATCAGAAAAAAATAGTCTTTAATATGAGGAATATATATATTGAATATTATAAGAAAAAGGAGCAGCAAATAGACGATAAAAGGCATATATTTGTATTGAAAACAAATAATCAAGCATGATAAATGATTTTTTATAAACGTTTTTAATTTCTCATGATATTTGCTTATATAATAACCGATGAGAAACAGCGCAGTAATAAATAATATAACAGTTAAAAATATATTCTTTACTGATTGATTACATTTAATATTTATAGCATCATAAATATTCTCAAAATCAAAATTGCTGATAAAATAAGGATCTTCACCTACTGATTTTACATACAGGTAGCCATCACGTACCTCAAACTCAGAAATATGGTTAATAGGCAAAAAGGATGAAGCTATTTCTCTTGCTGACCAATTATGTAATTCTCTATTATATTCATTATAGAATAAATAATTTAATGTAATTTTCTTTATGCATATTGTCCCTGACCGAGTACCGGGGTCTATGCGGATATTTCTGATTCTTATATCATGCGGAATATTAAATATTACCTTTACGACCTTCTCTCTATTCTTTGTAATGAATGCCTTAACTGAATCTGATTCATTGAAGCCGCGACCAATATCATAAAATAACTGATACGAGTCACTAATATTCGGTGATTGAATTTCAATGATTATGGAGTTAAGAGGTAAATAATATTGAATGACCGTAAGTAAACTTCCTGTTACAATAACAAATAATATTAGAGCCAGTAAATAGAAGATATGCGACCGCTTACAAACGGAGATCAACTTCTTAATTGTATCTGAAATCCTATTTTTCCATTCTGGATCATTCATCGATAATCTCACTCATGCCATTGCCGGCGTGGAGGCCGCATCTTTTATTGGAGTCAAATAGAATAGTTTTCACTTGATTCGGCAGGTTGACATTTGTTTTTTTCGTTTACTGCCTAATTTCCCTTCGGTCCTACAGCATTTCAAACATGATCTGTTGATCCCAGGCCCTCTCAGAATGGCTAATCAATATCATGATTACCGAAAATTAACATCAATGATTGCGAGTTGAAGAACTAAACCGCTACGCGGTGGTCTTTGCACACCTCTTTTCGTTCAGTCAAGATAAACCATTTTTCCTCCGTATCAAGGAACGGCGCCTGTCGGAGGGAACATTCCGGTTCTATGTAGCCGGCCTCAAGTTTTTATACAGAACAACGTTGAAACGCGAATGGCCGGTGGAGAAGATCAAGCATCCCCGAGCCAAGAGCAAACTGCCGGTCGTTCTGGATCTCTCCGAGGTGGAATCCCTCTTTTCGGTCACCAAGAATCTCAAGCACAAGGCGATGCTGATGATCACGTATTCATCGGGACTGAGAGTAAGTGAAACAGCACGGCTCAAGCTAACCGATATCGATAGCGTGCGGATGACAGTAAGGATAAACCAGGGCAAAGGCGGCAAGGACCGCTATTCCATTTTATCCCAAACGACCCTTGAGCATTTGAGACAATACTGGAAAAAATATCGCCCCACGGAATGGCTGTTTGAGGGGCAGAAGAAGGATGGTCATATATCCTTATCTACGATACGGTCTATCTTTCACGCTGCAAAAAAACGTGCCGGTATCACAAAACCGGTAAGCGTACATACATTAAGGCACAGCTTTGCGACCCATCTGATTGAAGCGGGAACAAGCCTCCACCATGTTCAACTGCTTCTGGGACACAGGTCGCCCACAACGACCACCGTCTATCTGCATGTCAGCCGGCTGAACCTGTCTCAGGTCATAAGTCCCCTCGATAAAGCAATAAAACAGGCTTCGTAATCCGGAAAGCGGATGCGAACATCTGGCGGCTTTGAGGTGGCGGACATCTTCCGTCAACACGGCCCTGCATATCGAGAATCCCATAGGTTGTCCCGCAATGATTGGCGGGTCATGCGCGCCATCGAGGTCTGCAGAACTTCTGTCCTCGGCGGCCATAAGGATAAGTGCGACCACTGCGGCCATCTGGAGATATCGTATAACTCCTGCAGGAATCGGCACTGTCCAAAATGTCAGACCCTACGGAAAGAGAGATGGATCGAGGCGCGCAGTGAGGACCTTCTCCCCATTGAGTATTTCCATGTGGTCTTTACCATCCCCTCGGAACTCAATCCCCTGGTCTCAATGAACCGGAAGATCATGTACGATCTTCTCTTTCGCTCGGTCTGCGAGACGATCGTGGAACTCGCAAATGATCCGAAACATCTCGGTGCAACGGTAGGGGTTATCGGCATTCTCCATACCTGGGGGCAGAACCTTATGGATCATCCCCACATCCACTGTATTGTCACCGGGGGTGGTCTATCCTCTGATGGGGATCGCTGGGTATCATGCCGCAAAGGCTTCTTCATTCCCGTAAGGGTCATGTCGGCGTTGTTCAGGGGCAAGTTTCTTGACTTCCTCAAAAACAGCTTCGAATCGGGTGATCTCGTATTCCCCGGAAGTATCAGCCATCTCCAGCAGCCCAGAGCATTCGAATCCTTCAGGAGGCATCTTTACCATAAGCAGTGGGTCGTCTATTGCAAACCACCCTTCGATGGCCCCAAGGGTGTCCTTCAGTATCTCGGCAGATATACCCACCGGATCGCTGTCAGCAATAACCGAATCCTTAATCTTCAGGGCGGCAATGTTTCGTTTCTATGGCGTGATTATGCAGACGATAACCGTAAAAAGACCATGACGTTGAAAGCAGATGAATTTATCAGAAGGTTCCTCCTTCACGTATTGCCTGCTCGCTATGTCCGGATACGCCACTTCGGTTTGCTGGCAAACAGAAGACGCAAAGACCACATCGCATCATGCCGCGAGTTCCTCGGAACCGGCAAAACCGTGATAAAAGAAAACATCAGACAGGAAACCTGGCAGGAGCAGTTGCTCAGAATCTGCGGGATCGATGTCACCATCCTGTCCCGTATGTCAGAAAGGAAGGATGTCCAGGATAGCGCTGTTACTGCCTTATCGTTGCAACAGTCCACCGGAGTTATTCAGATGAGTATCGTTCACAATGTAAAAACCATGTCTCCAGCTTCCCGCGAAAAGAACGTTCTGCTTCGCCACGTCCTCCTATTGCCTAAAATCGCCCATTTCTATCCTCCCCGATCATCAGTAGGTCAATCTATAACGATGTCGGCACCCGCGACTGACCAGTATCAGTTCAAAAGGGGTAAGGAGGCTCTTTACTCACCTGATTGACGATAGAAAAAACAAAGAAGTGATGATTGAAACACCATAGCTTCCGACACGCAGCTTAGTTCTTCAAGCGTCAATCCAAAATTGTCTTCAATCCGTGTATGTTTTCATATCCTTCCGTTGAACAACTTCGGATTGACGCTTATTCGGAGCCCACACTCCGACGCACCCTGCCGCTTCAAGTCGATGTAGGAAGACTCGCAACGTCTGTCTTTCATCCGTACCCACAAGAGCCTACTGCGCTACCTGCTGTTTGATAAGCCTGCCGATCAGTTCCCGAAACAGAAACACACCGACACATTAGCTGCCGAGGAGCTGTTGTTGGCGGTCTAAGGCACGCCGTCATTCGCCCTCTCCCGGGCTTTACTCCGACTCTGACAACGGAACCTTCAGTTTATGCCCCGCTGCTTGCGGCGGGAATGGTTTATTCACGATACTTGAATGAAAGATTTAACCTTACCCTGAAGGCGGTTATCTTTCCATTCTCGATGGTGACATCCTGCTTCACGACCTCCGCGATTCTCAGTTCTTCGAGGGATTTTGCGGCAGTCGCCAGGGCCTTCTGTGTGGCGTCTTCCCACGACTTGGGACTTGTCCCGATAATTTCAACGATTTTGTAAACGGACATAACAATTCCTCCTTTTTTTAGTTGTGTAAACCGGTTTCTGCCGATTCCGCACATAAAACACAAAACCCCGCATCCTTTTCGAGACGCGGGGTCTGAGGTCATCCGTCCATGGCGCCCTCTCGGTTTGGGGTTAGGGATTCAAATGACGAGTGAAATATTTATGTCAAGTTTTTATATTTATCTACGCCGATAAATCCTCGATGTCAAGACCTTTAAGTGGGGAAATAGGGTGGTTGCCAGAGTCAAACCGGGGAGGTTTCGGTTTCTCACACCCTGTTTTTGGGGCGGCCTTGCATTCCGGCCTTGATCCGGGGGACGATCAGGGGGAGAAGGATCGACAGAAGGGCGACGCCCCACATGACCGAGCAGATCGGGGATTCCCAGAGGCTCTCGATCTTCCCCCCTGAGATGATCAGCGTCTGCCGGAAGGATCTTTCCATCACCGGTCCCAGGACCAGTCCCACCACCAGAGGGGCCGGCTGGTATCCGTACTTGCGCATCACATAGCCGATGACCCCCGCCCCCAGCATCACCCAGATATCGAAGAAGGCGCTGTTGTCCCCGTAAGTCCCGATCACGCACAGAACGAGGATGACCGGCATCAGATATCGGGGGGACACCCTGACGAGTTTGGCAAAGATCCCGACCAGGGGTAGATTCAGGATCAGCAGCATGGCATTCCCGAGATAGAAACTTCCGATGACCCCCCAGAAGACATCGGGACGGTCGCGGAGAAGGAAGGGACCCGGGGTGATCCCATGGAGCAGCATCCCGCCCAGGAGGACGGCGGTCGCCGGGGTGAAGGGCAGTCCCAGGGACAGAAGCGGGATCATCGCCCCGCCGGAGGCGGCATTGTTGGCCGACTCCGGACCGGCTACCCCTTCGATGGCCCCTTTGCCAAACTCCTCCGGATGCTTGGAGATCGCCCTTTCCATGCCATAGGATGCAAATGAGGCCATCGTGGCCGCGGGTCCCGGAAGCAGACCGATAAGAAATCCAAGGACCGAACCGCGGGCGATAGGGGCCACAGAGCGCCGCATCTCTTCCCGGTTCGGGTAGAGCTCGCGGAATTTGACGGGCAGTATTTCCATCGGCTTTTCCCGGGCGGCCATCACCTCAAAGACCTCGGCAATCCCGAAAATTCCGGTGGTGATCGCGATAAAACTGATACCCCCCTGGGCCGTTTCAATCCCGAAAGAGAAGCGTTCCAGACCGCCGATCGGATCCATTCCCACAGTGGAAAGGATCAGCCCGGCCATCATCATGATCAGCGAGCGGATCTTGGATTTTCCGGTCAAGTTGGACAGGAGGACGACGCCCAGGACCGTCAGGACAAAGTATTCGGCCGGCCCGAAAGCAAGCGCGGTTCTCGCCAGGAGGGGGGCGAAAAACTGCAGGGCAATCACGCTGACGGTGCCGGCGACGAAAGACCCGATGGCAGCGATGGCCAACGCCGCCCCGGCCCTTCCTTTTTTCGCCATCGCGTAGCCATCGAGGGTGGTGACGACGCTGGCCGGCTCTCCCGGGACATTGACCAGGATGGAGGTCGTCGATCCCCCGTACATGGACCCGTAATAGATTCCCGCCAGCATGATCAGACCGGCGGTGGGGCCGAGTTTCAGGGTGAGAGGGATGACCAGGGCCATTGCCGCCGCAGGGCCGAGACCCGGCAGCACGCCGATCAGCGTGCCGATCATCGCGCCGATGAAGCAGGCGATCACGTTATCGGGTTGAAGCGTGATCAGCAGGTACGATAAAACGCCCCGGTCCGACATGTGAACATGCCTCCCCTAAAAAACGATCCCCCGCGGAAAGGACAGCTTCAGCCAGACCTCGAAAAGGAAGTAGCAAAAAAGGCCAACCCCCGCGGATAAGACAATGGGCCTGATCCAGTCCTTCGCCTCCATGAGCCTGCTGGAGAGAATCACGAGCAGGAACGTGGAGACGAAAAAACCGAGCCATTGCACCAAAAAAATGTATAGAATCAGAAGGGCGGTCAAGATGATGACTTTAGCCTCCCCCTGGTTCTCACGGAGAAACGCCTTCAAGGCTTTGACCTTCGAACTTTTCCTCTCTTCCCTGTCCGGTTTCCCGGGAGCCAGGAGAGCGCGGATCAACTGCCAGGCGGCCAGGAGCAGCAATACCCCTCCCAGGAGCAGGGGAAAGACCGCGGGTCCGGGGTTTGCCCAGTCGTCGAGCGGATACCGGGTCGTATAGACCAGGAAAGTCAGACTGAACAGGATCAGTACGAGGCTGCTGGCGATCTCTTTTCGCGGGTTCATGAGCTTAAACCGAAAGAATTCATTTCACGATGTCTGCCATAATTGATATAGCAATGGTCTCTCCTCCCCGGAAACAGGGAGGGGAGACCATATCACTGCTGCTATTTCAGCAGTCCCGCCTCTCCCATGATCTCCCGCGTCTCCCTATCGACCCCGGCGACGTATTTCCCAAAAGCGGCCGGGGCAATGTAGCGGGGCGTCGAACCGAGCGACGAGGCAAATTCGATCCACTCTTTGCTTTCTACGGCCTTTTTCACGAGGGGACTCAATTTGTCGACGACCGCCTGGGGGGTTCCCTTGGGATCCCCCGCCACTGGGCGAACTCGAGGTCGACGCCCGACTCCTTCATCGTCGGCACGTCGGGCCAGATGTTGATCCGCTTGTCGTTGCTGATTGCCAGGATGCGCACCTCTCCGGCCTTGACCTGGTTGAAGACCTCCGCCGGGTGCTGGCTCGAGGAGTCGATTTTGCCGCCCATCAATGCCGCCATGGCAAGCCCTGTTCCGAAGGGGACGTGGGTGATCTTGACACCGGCCTTTGCGGCCAGTGCGACCGGAACCATGTGGGTCACGCTGCCCATCCCGGAATTCCCCATCGTAACCTTGCCGGGGTTGGCTTTGGCGTAAGCGATCAGCTCCTTGAAATCCTTCCAGGGTGCGTTCTTGCTGACGGCGATCGAGACCGTCTCGATGCCGACTCCGGCGATCGGTTCGAAGGCGTTGTAGTCATATTGGACCTGCTTGCGGGCCGCCAGGGTATTGATGGCGCCCGAATACCAGATCAGTGTGTAGCCGTCCTTCTTGGCGCGGTTGACCTCGTTGTAGGCGATGGCGCCGCCGGCGCCGGTGACGTTGCGGACGATCATCGGTTGACCCAGATCATGCGAGATGAGTTCCGCCAGCTTCCGGGCCTGGATGTCGGCCGCGCCGCCCGCGCCGAACGGATTGATCAGTTCGACCTGCTTGACGGGCCAGGGATCCGCCGCGAAAGCGGGGCCGATTCCCGATACGAACAGGAGCGCCATCAGAAACAGAGACGCTACAATCAGGCCACTTCTAAAAACATCCGGTCTTTTCTTCATTTCCGCTTCTCCCTTCATCATATTGTAATTTTATACCGTTGCCCATGCCTCTTTGATGACCCGCTTCGTGTTGGCAATGATGGCTTCCGATGTCTCCTCTGCCAGAAGCGGTCTCACTTCCGCACTGAGTACAGGTCGCTTGTCCGGGTTGAGGAGCCCCAGGTCGAGCAGAAGCCGGAAATAGTCCCGCACCTGGGGGGTATCGACCTCCCCGCCCGGCATGCCGAACCGCGGCTGAAGATCCCCGTAGCCCGGGTGGCGCTTATCGCGGAAGGCGGCGCTACCGATGTGGAAATGCATGGGGAACTGCTTCACGAGCGGGATGGCTTCCTCGGGGGTCGTCCGCAGAAGCGCGAAGTGGGAGAGGTCCGCCAGGACGCCGAAGTTGGAGAATTCCTTGTTCACCTCGGCGGCGACGTCTGCCGCGTCCTGGAAGTCGCCGATCAAAAAGCACTTGTCGATGTCTTTATCGAAGACCTTCATGTAGATCCCCATCGGGCCCTGCTCGTTGGTGTACCGGCAGATCTCCTTGAGCGAGTCGATCAGGATCTTCTTGCCCTCCTCCTTTTTCTCCTCGCCGGGGTGCTTTCCCGAAAAGACCCGCATGCAGGAGGCGCCGAGGTGGAAGGCCTCATCGACGCCGTTTTTCATCGCGCTCAGCGCCTTCTTCCGCTCCTTCGGATCGGGGTCGTTGACATTGAGCTTCAGGGTGAACATCCGGGGCTGGTTTGCGTAGCAGACCTCCAGGTGCGAGGTCTCCAGGAGCCGGGTCGCCTCGTGGCGCACCTTGGGATCCTTCATCCAGCCGACCTCCACGGCCGTCCAGAAATCGTCCTCGACGATCTTCCGCAGCGTCTCCACGATCGGTCCCTCTCCCGTGGTCGCCTCGGGATAGGCCTTGAAATGGACGATCCCGAGCTTCATGTATTTGTAAATCGAAAAGTTTTCCATAGCCACTCCTTTAATGGTTTATGACACCTTGACGACCACCTTGATCGCATCCTCGATCCGCTCGCGGACGTACTTGAAGGCGGTCGGGAGCTCCTCCAGGGGGAAGGTGTGGGTGTGCATGAGTTTGGCATCGAACTTTTTCTGGTTCATCAGGGCGGCGGCGCGGTGGGTGGCGCTGTTCCCCTCGCCGCGAATCCCGTAGAGGTAGATGTTGTTGCGGACGATCTTCGCCAGATCGACGAGTGCCGGCTCGCCGGGGAAGGCGGCCAGACAGATCCGTCCGCCCCGCTGTGTCATGTCCATTGCCTCGTTCAGGGCGTTGGCCGCCCCGGAGCATTCCAGGACGTAGTTGACCCCCCTGCCGCTGGTGATCCTTTTCACCGCTTCCACAGCGTTTTCCTTTCGGATATTGACGACGTGGTCCGCGCCGAGCTTCAGCCCCAGATTCAGCCGCGAGTCGCGGGTCCCGGTGAGGATGATGGGCTCGGCCCCCAGAGCCTTGCCGACGGCGACCCCCATCAGGCCGATGGGCCCGGGGCCGGTGACGACGAGGCTCTCCCCGGCGATCAGGCCGCCCAGGACGTCCAGGCCGTACATCGCCGTACCGGCGGTGACGATCAGGGTCGCCTCCTCGTCGCTCATCTCATCCGAGACGTGGACCAGGGTGTTGATGTGGTTGACGGCGTACTGGGCGAAGCCGCCGTCGGTGGTGAAGCCGTTGGCGCGGTGACCCTTGTTGTGACCCTCGTAGTTCAGGCCGTAGTTGAGGCAGGAGGTGTACATCCCCTGCCGGCACCTCTCGCAGCGCCCGCACCCGGCGTGGATCTCCACGGCGACGCGGTCGCCTATGGCGTATTCGTCCACGCCCGCCCCGAGCTTGACGATTGTGCCCATGTACTCATGGCCGGGCGTGAAATTCTTGTTGAAGGGGGAGCCGCCCTGGACGATGGCGGGCAACCCGTGGGTGATGATCTCCACGTCGGTTCCGCAGATCGAAACCGCATCGATCCGCACCAGGGCTTCGGCGGGACCGGGTTCCGGAACGGGTTTCTCGGTGAGTCTGAGCTGTTCCGGGCCGTCGAGGACCCAGGCCTTCATGGTTTTGGGGATGGTGAAACGCTTTGTTTGCAGTGATCCTGTCATGATGGCCATTTCTCCTATGCTTTAATCTGGCCGGCGATGAAGGCGATCTTCGCCGTGTCCTCGGTGAGATCGGACAGGTAATAGGCGGTCTTCAGGTCTTGCGCGATTGCCAGAATGCCGTGCTCCTCCATCAGGAGCACCCTGGCCGCGGGATATTTTAGAAGCCCCGTCTTGACATACTCGTAAAGTTCGGTAGAGCCGGACATGGCGCTTTCGATGCGGGGTACCTCCTTGAGCACGGCCTGTGCCGACACCGTGACCATCGGAAGCGATTTTACCCGGTTGGAGTAGGCCGTCGCATAGGGGGGGTGGACGTGGGAGACCGCACCCGCGTCGGGCCGAAGCTGGTAGACCGCCAGATGGAAAGCCGTCTCCTTGGAGGGTTTCAGACCGCAGGGATTTTCGATGACCGCGCCGTCGATCTTCATCAGGAGATTGATCTCGGGGTCGATATCCCCCAGGCAGATGCCGGTCGGCGTGATCAGGACGGTGTCCGTACCGGAGACCCGGACGCTGATGTTTCCGCCGGTCCCGCTGACGAGCCCCCGGTCATACGCGCGACGCGAAAATTCCGAGAGCTCCTTGCGCAGGCGGATGATTTCCATTTCCTTGTTCATGGTGTCTTTCACTCCTTCTTTTTATCCATATAAGTGATCAACTGGTCGACGCAGGCATCGACAAAGGGGCCGTCGTTGATGTGGGCGTCGATCTCCCTGAAAGGAATGTCCTCTCTGAGATGTGTTTTCAGGGCCTTGAGCAGGATACGGTTTCCCGCGCCATCGTG
>Ga0208373_1005096_pt1 | contig 11190 bp, 9 predicted proteins | sample RifOxyC2_FD_184036 | JGI IMG/M metagenome (GOLD analysis project Ga0208373, IMG submission 184036) | Soil microbial communities from Rifle, Colorado - Rifle Oxygen_injection C2 (SPAdes) | ecosystem: Environmental > Terrestrial > Deep subsurface > Rock core/Sediment | place: Rifle, Colorado... | reverse complement strand
CAGGAGCCTTGGGATTTTCCATAATGATTTTAACCGTTATAATAAGGATTCTAGTTTGGCCATTTATGGCTTCTCAAATTAAAGCCACCAAAAAAATGGCAGAACTGAAACCTCACCTGGATGTTTTGAAAGCTAAGCATAAAGGTGATAAACAAGCTTTAGCCTCTGCCCAGATGGCTTTATACAAAGAGCATGGAGTAAATCCTGCTGGAGGCTGTTTGCCGGCGCTTCTGCAGATCCCGGTATTCATCGGGCTGTATCAGGCTATTATTAACATTTTGCCCGGAATGGGTGGGGCTAATTTAAATTGGATTAATTCGCTTTTATATTTCCCGTCAATGCATCTGAAAGCCTTACCTGACCCGAATTTTTTCGGATTGGATTTAGGGGTTAAACCTTCCCAGTTCGGGGTTAGCCTTTTTCTTTTAATACCTGTTATGACAGCTCTTTTAACTTTTGTCCAATCAAAAATGACAGTACCTTCTCCTATTAAGCATCACAAAGATGAGCCACGCAGCGAAACAAAAGAAAAAGAAGGTATGGAAGAAAGCATGAGCCAAGTGCAATCCCAAATGGTTTATTTGATGCCGGTGATGATTGGATATTTTGCCTTTTCCTTCCCAATAGGGCTTGCAATTTATTGGAATGTATATACAATACTGGGGATTATCCAGCAATATAAAATTGCCGGCTGGGGAGGATTGTCCGGCTTTGCCGGAAGTTTAAAGTTAAAAGTGTAAAGTGAAAATTTATGGAACAGCAATTATCAGACATCTTAGACAATTTATTGGGCCTTTTGCTTTTAGAGGGCAGTTACGAGATTGAAGAGGATGAAAATGGGATCAATGTATTAATTGAAACCAAAGATGCAGGTCGTTTAATTGGTTCAGGAGGGCAATCTCTGGATGGGTTGCAATTAATTGTTAACCAAATAATGTCTAGAAAAACAAATTTGCCGGATGGCCTGCCTCGCGAAGCGGGAGAATATAAAAGAGTAATTTTGGATGTGGGAGGATGGAGAAAACAAAAAGAAGAAGAGTTAACTGCCAGCGCCAAAAGTTGGGCAAAACAGGTTTTGGAAACTGGAAAAGATGTTGAACTTGAACCAATGAGTCCCTGGCAGCGGAGAATAGTACATATGGTTGTATCTGAAACAGAAGGAGTGGAATCGGAAAGCGCTGGAGAAGGTAGAGATAGGCATGTGACAATAAAAGTAAAAAGTAAAAAATCAAAAGCAAAAAGCCTGTCCCGAGCAAAGCCGAGGGATGAAGAAAATTGAAAATGTTCTTCTTTTTCTGACACTGCTTTTTTTGCCCACCCAACTTGGCCGTCATTTTTGGCCTGATTTTTCCTATATTTATTCTTTAAAAATAGATTATTTATCCCCCACTCTATATTTCTGGGATATTTTAGTAATCGGGTTATTAATTTTATTTTTTTTACAAAAGCCCAAAATTAATAAATTAGCCTTAAATATATTATTATTTTTTTTATTATCACAAGCATTATCTTTATTTGGGGCAAAAAATACTGGTGCAGGGCTTGTAAGACTGGAACAATATGCCATAGCCGGTTTATTTGGGGTGTATTTGGCAAGCAATAAGATACAAGATACAAGATACAAATTATTCGTGCCGCTAACTTTGGGAGTTTTATTTGAATCCGGGTTAGCTATTTTGCAATTTCTAAAAGGAGGGACTTTGGGATTTTGGATATTGGGAGAAAGAACTTTTTCCATCTCTACACCGGGTATTGCCAAATTTAATTTTCAAGGTCTTGAATTTTTGCGGCCATATGGGACATTTCCACATCCTAATGTTTTGGCAGGATATATGTTAATTATAATGTTACTTATTCGTTCAAAAAAAACTTTTATTGGACTGGTAACTATTATTCTTACTATGTCTAGGGTTGTAATTTTGGTAGGACTGGCTGGTTTATTTATTCTTCAAAAAAAGAATATAAAAATTATAATGATTATAATGATTATATTGTCCCCCATTTTATTTACCAGATTTTCCTCTCTTTTTAGTTATGATAACCTGACAATATTGCGGAGGGAAGAACTATTTATAAGTTCCTGGAATTTATTTTTGAAAAATCCTATTTTTGGAGTGGGCCTGAATAATTTTATTTCAGACCAACAGGATTTGGTGACCGGCCCCAGCAGGTTTTTGCAGCCTGTGCATAACATTTTTCTTTTGGCGCTTTCTGAAACAGGAATAATTGGTTTAATAGGTTTAATTAGTCTATTTAGTTTTACTAGGCACTATATCCTATACCCTATCCTCTTCCTGGGCTTATTTGACCATTACTTTTTAACTTTGCCCCAAGGTTACAGGTTGCTCTTTTTAGTTTGGGGTTTAAGTTTTTTGAACCTTAAGCTAAAATAACTTAGTGCAAAAGTTAATAAAAATTATTCATCAGACTGTTTGGCAGACGGTTTTTAAGGTTATTACAACACTAGGCGGGTTTATTATTTTAGGGATAGTTTCCAGAAATTACGGTGAAGCAGGTTTAGGGAATTTTACCTTAGCATTAACCTATTTAGCCTTCTTTTATGTTTTAGCAGACTTTGGTTTTAACGGATATATTTTAAGAAGGTTACAGGGTACAGGCTACAGGGTGCAGAATGAATGGAGAAAACTATTGGGGGTGAGGATTTTATGGGGAGGATTTTTGACAATTTTGGCAGCTACTTTGCCGCTAATTTTTACGCCCGGTCTTTCGGATTTTAAACTGGCTGTTTTAGTTGGCGCGTTAACAATTTTTCTAAACAGCATTTTTTTCTGCGTTCAAGCGTTAATTCAGGTCAATCTAAAATATGAATACTCTAGCTGGCCTGTTTTTCTGTCTGCCCCGGCCGGGGTTTTATTGATTTTTTATTTGTCAAGCGTCCGCGCGCCTGTTTATTTATTGACTGCTGGTTATGTTTTGTCATGGCTTGTTTATACCTGCCTTTTGCTACTGCTGGTCAGAAGAATTATTAAGCAACTCTTCCCCATTTTTAGCAAAAAATATCTGGTGGCTTTATTTCAAGGCAGCTTTCCTTTGGCAGCAACACTATTTTTAAATGTCATCTACTTTAGGGCCGATGCTTTTATTCTCTCTTTTTTCAAAGGTTCGGCTGAAGTTGGTGTTTATAATTTGGCTTATCAGGTTTTTCAGGCTATTTTAGTACTGCCCGCTTTTATGATGAACTCTTATTACCCGATGATGCTTAAAGCGCGAAAGACTTCCAAATTGGCTTCTCTTGGCCTTTTAATTTTGTCTCTTGCCATACTACTAACTACTTACTACTTATCCCCTGTGATTATTAAATTAATCACCGGATCGGGTTTTGCCGGATCTGTGGAGTCGCTTAAGATTTTATCCTTTGGTTTCCCCGCCTACTTTTTATCCGCTTTGCTTATGTGGGTGATGGTGGCCAAGAAAAAATACAAGAGTTTGTTAGTAGTCTATGGTTTAGGGTTAATAGTTAATATAGCTGCTAATTTATATTCTATTCCCCAGTATGGATTTGTAGCTGCCAGTTGGATTACGGGAATTTCCGAATACTTGATTTTAGCAATGCAAATTGTTAGTCTTCAGTCATCAGTCTTCAGCTTTCAGAAAAATAAAAATCTGACGACTGATAGCTGATTGCTGACGACTATGAAATTAATTATTTACACAGACGGGGCCTCCCGCGGTAATCCCGGAAGAGCCAGCTACGGTTTTACTATTTCCGATGGAGAAAATAATTTAATTTACAAGGAAGGTAAAAGTATTGGGATAACCACCAATAATGTTGCAGAATACACAGGAGTTTTGGAGGCGTTAAAAAAAGCCAAAAAATTCTCAAAAAGCCAAAGTGAAATAGAACTTTTTGCTGATTCAAGGTTGGTAGTAGAGCAGCTTTCGGGGAATTTTAAAGTTAAAGCTCCACATTTAAAACCTATTTTTGATCAAATCAAGATATTGGAAATGGAAATAGGCAGAGTATTTTATACACATATCCCCCGAGAAAAAAATTCTAAAGCAGATGCCCTGGCCAATGAGGTCCTGGATAGTATCCAGTAAGATATGCTTCCTCTCTCTTGCAAATTCATAATCTAGTGCTACGATTTACGCGTGGACGAAAACACTAATTCTATCAACCAAAAAACAGGTATTTTACTTTCGCGAAATACCCCTTTAGCTTTAGTTGTGGGAGCTGCGGGGTTTTTGGGATCTCATTTGGTTGATGTCTTGCTGAACAAGGGTTTACAGGTAGTGGGGCTTGATGATTTAATTAAAAATAAAAAAGCGAATTTGGAGCAGGCTTCAAAAAATAAAAACTTCCATTTGTTAATATCTTCTCCGGCAGAGCTGGATTTGGATCTTACAAGACTTGATTACATATATGTTATTCCACAGGAGAATTGGAATTTAAAAGAAATTTTTAAGTATTTTAAAAAGCACTCCAGCCGCTTTTTGTTGGTTTCTTCTGTGAAATTATATGATGCTAAAACATCAGAAAGTTTGCTGTGGCTTAAAAAAATGGAAGGAGGTTTAGCTGGATTTGCCGCAGATAATAGTTTAAACGCCAGAATTTTGCGGCTAGGACCGGTTTTCGGTCCCAGAATGGATTTTACGGAAAGCGACCCAATTGCCCGGTTAATATATGCCTCGTTAAAAGGAGAGTTGCAAAATGAAACTTTGGTGGCGGATTTTTCTGCCAGAAGTTTATATGTTGAGGATGCAATTGATTTAACAGTAAAAAGCATGTTATCCGGCGCTACTGCTTTGAGAATTTTTGATGGAGTATTGCCTGTCCCGATTAAAGTAGCGGAGATAAAACAAGTACTTTTAGATCCTGTTTGGTATGATCAAAAGGGTTTTACTCCCCAGGAATTACCGCCCTGGCCCACTCCCAATTTACAAAAAACCATCCAATTTTTAAATTGGCAGCCTAAAACAGGCCTAGTAGCAGCCTTAAGAGAAACTTTGAGTTTTTTTAAGGATAAAGAAATAGATGAGCCGGCGCAATTGGAGCAGGCAAAGGAAGATAAAAAAGATGTTGAGTGGGGGAGTGATAAAAAAGAGGAGTTAGAGGCTTTTAAGCAAATTGAGCAACTTTCAGAGAAAAAAGTTCCTGCCAAAAAACCTTTAAAGCTGCCAAAGATCAACTTACCCAAAAACAAGATATTTTTATGTCTTTGCCTAGTTTTAGTTTTTTATGCTCTGGTGTGGCCTGCCATCCGGGCGGGAGTGGGGGTGCTGACTTTTAGGATAGAGCTTTCAAAAGCTTCAGAAAATTTGTCTAAAGGGGATTTTGAGGCTGGTCTGAAAAATGTAAGCCAAGCAAAACAAGCTGTTTTGGAGACAAAAGCTATTTTTAGCTCTCTTGAGCCTTTGAAAGAAGTAGGCTTTTTAAAAGATCAATTTAAGACAGGAGAAGAATTATCTAATCTAGGACAGGTTTCGGCTGATGCGGCAGGAGCAGCAGTTGAGGGAATAAAACTGCTTTATCAGGGTCTCCGGGCTGTTACAGGCGAAATAAATGACTCTCCCAAAGAATATTTTAATTCCTCCCGGGTGGAACTGGCAAAAGCATATGAAGATTTAGCATATGCAGAGGCGCAGATAAATGATGAGGAATTTTTACAAAGAGTGCCTAGATTTCTTCTCCCGCGGATTAGTAGTTTAAAAGAGCGGCTTGGCCAGTATAGCGGCCTGGTTAAAAGAGCCAGGGCAGCAGCAGCCATTTTACCGGAAATTGTGGCTATGGAAGGAGAAAAAAACTATCTGATTTTACTCCAAAATAATATGGAGCTCCGTCCCACAGGGGGTTTTATCGGTTCTTTTGCAGTGGTTAATTTTCAGGGAGGTAAGTTGCGCACTCTTAAAGTTAATGATGTTTATGTCATAGATGGGCAGCTGTCAATTCATGTTGAGCCGCCTAAGGAAATTAAAGAGGACTTGGGCCAAGTCAATTGGTATTTGCGGGATGCCAATTGGGAACCGGATTTTCCCACCAGCGCCAAACAAATAGAGTGGTTTTACACCAAAGAAACAGGGGATAAGGTTTGGGGGGTGATAACTTTGGATGTTTCAGGTATGGAAAATTTGCTTTCGGTTTTGGGCCCGCTGGATCTCCCTGATTATAACGAAACCATTACACAGGAGAATTTATTTGAAAGGGCAGTTACTCATGCGGAAGCAGGTTTTTTCCCTGGCTCTCAAGCCAAGAAAAGTTTTTTAACAGCCTTGGTTAATCAGACTTTAAATAAAATCTTTTTTTCATCGGGTCAAAACTGGCCGGGGATTGTCTCAAGCATGGGCAAGTCTCTTGAAGAAAAACATATGCTAATTTATCTTGACGATCCCAAACTTTTTTCTTTCGTAGTATCGGAAAATTGGGCAGGAGCCATGCCGCGGCCCTCTAGCAAAAAAGAAGCTCTTTTCCAGGATTTTTTGAGTTTAAATGAAGCTAATCTGGGAGCAAATAAAGCTAATTATTATCTTTCACGGAATTATCATCTGGAAACAGTAATTGGGAAAGACGGGGAGATAAGACACAGGTTAAAGATAAATTATTTAAATGCAAGTCCCGGCGATGTCTGGCCGGCCGGCAAATATAAAAACAGGGTAAGGCTGTATCTGCCTTTTGGCAGTAAACTGATAAGAGCTTTGTGGGGAGAAACAGATATTACGCATACTGTTTCTAACTTTGCGGATTTTGGCAGATCCGGATATTCTTTTCCCCTGACCCTTTTGCCTCAAGAGCAAAAAAGCTTAATTTTGGATTATGAAATTGCCGGGAAGCTGGAGTTTAAAGATAATAGGTCTTCATACAGAATAGATATTATTAAACAGCCGGGTACTTTAAAAGAGCCGCTGGAGTGGAAACTTGTCTATCCCATCAATTATCAACTGGAAGGGGAGCAGGGGGTGATCGGGCCGCAGGAACAGGTTATATCTTCGGATCTGTCCAAAGACCGCAGTTTTGAGGTACAATTTAGCAAATAAAATGGAAAATTTAGGATTTTTAGCAGCATTGGGATCAGCGCTATTTTACGGATCATACATGGTCCCCTTTAAAAAATCTAAAAGCTCAAATTTAATTCAATTCCAGGCTTTAATGGCTGTGGGAATAGGTTTATCAGGGCTAATCATTTCAATTGCTTTAAACTATCCTGTTAATTTTAATCCGTACGGATTATTGGGCGGGGTTTTATGGGGAAGCGCAAATGCAATATCCCTGGTTGCTATAGCAAGCCTGGGGCTCTCAAGGGCTGTGCCTGTTATGTCATCTCTGGTAATACTGTCTTCTTTTTTATGGGGCGCGTTAGTTTTCCGCGAGCTTACATCAGGAATAATCACGGGTTTTATTGGAATAGCTTTTATTATATTAGGAGTAATAACAGTTAGCTCAACCAGCAATACTCAAAGTAAAAATACTAAAAAAGGGTTATTAGCAGCTATTTTAGCAGGTTTGATATTCGGCAGCCAGCTTGTTCCTATAAAAGTTGGCAATGTCAGCACCCAAGATTTTTTCTTTCCTGTTTGTTTTGGAATATTTATCACAGGATTGCTGATTTCGCAAGTTATGAAAGTAAAATTTAAGAAAGAGGCGGTTAAAGAAAGTTTGTTAAGCGGGTTAATTTGGAACATTGGTAATTTATTGTCGCTAATTGCGCTTTCAATAATTGGTTTGTCAAAAATGGGTCCAATCAGCCAATCAGCCATACTGGTGGCTGTTTTTTGGGGACTGTGTTATTTTAAGGAAATAACTCAAAGAAAACAGGTGATACGGATTTTGGCAGGAGCAGTGATTCTTCTTGCAGGAGTAGTGATTTTAGGCTTGGCCTGACGCACAGGGCAAGTTTTTGGGCTTGATTGGGAAGTAGCTTTGTGGTACGATAACTTGTCATGGACAGATTAAGTTTACATGCCGATGAACGGATTATTCTTGGCAAAAAAGTTAAAACTTTAAGAAAAGATGGTCAACTTCCCGGCCATGTTTTTGGAAAAGGGCTGGAAACAGAGCATGTTACAGTTGATACTAAAACATTTTTAAAAACTTTTAAAGAAGCAGGGGAGACAGGTTTAATTGATTTAAAAATCGGTGCAGAGAAAATTAGGCCTGTACTTGTGCGGGGTGTGCAATATGATCCTGTATCAGATTTACCCATTCACATTGATTTTTATCAGGTTAATTTAGCTGAAAAAGTTAAAGTGCCTGTGCCTTTGATTTTAATAGGGGAGGAGCCGGAAAAAGTCCATTTGGGCGAAGCCATTGTTTTGCAAACTTTAAATGAGGTGGAGGTGGAAGCTTTGCCAGCTGATTTAATAGAAAAAATAGAAGTTGATCAAGGCTTACTTAAAGAAATTGATGATGCTATAACAGTAGGCCAGTTAAATTATGACAAAGAAAAGTTGACTATTTCTGCTGATCCTGAAGAAATTGTGGTTAAGTTGGCTCCGGCTGTGACTGCAGAAATGGAGAAGTTGCTGGAAGAGGAAGCAACAGAACAAGCTGAAGCTCAAGCAGAGGCAACGCCGGCCGAGGAAGCTCCACCAGCTGAAGGTGAAGCTCCGACTGAGCCTGAGCAACCCCAAGAAGCTGAAAAATCCGCCTCCGCAGATGATGCTACGGCGGGCAAGAGCGTTTAATTTGCGGTGATTATGCGGTAATTTTAGCTTTTGGGACTGTCAGACGACAATAGAAATGTCACCCCCTCTTAACTGAGAACTTGAATGATCTCCATGGGTGGCCGGGAGGTGGTTTCCAGTTTAAAGGGTGGGTGGCGAGAATCACTGGTTGTCTGAATATTTTCTTTGGTTTTTCAGATAGGACAAAACATTTGAGATAGTGTTCTTTGAACCTAAAATGAATAGCTCCATCAAGATGTTCCTCAACTAAGATCCTCTCTTTTGGCCTGATAGTTGTAGGCTGAATTTCTTCCAGCTGATAGAACTGGTTTTTAAACTGGATAGTGTAATCTAAATTAACTCTTCTGGTAGATTGAATGGAGAAGATGCTTTTAAGGTTCATTTTCTCTCTTCGGGTAAGCTGTCTGTGAATATTTTCATCCTTTACCGGATGAACTGAAAACCTGCTGTTAAATTTAGGGATAAATCCTTTTAGGAATAAATTTGATTCGGTTATAGAGCTTAAATTATTTAGCCTTAACTCTTTAACCAACCTGTCCTGAAGGGTTCCAAAAAGCCTTTCCACCCTTCCTTTGGCCTGGGGAGAGTTGGCATTGATTACTTCAATACTTAAGGATTTCATAGCCCTTTGAAATTGTGTCATCAGCTCGGAATTATCAACTGCTGCTTTGTGGTTAATCTTGTAGGTAGAGAATTTATCCAGGTAAATAGCAAGTGGTTTGCCTAAAGTTTTTACATACTCCATCCAGAAATTAAATACAGGTATCACTCCTTCATTAAAATCAAAATAGGCATGGGTGATTTTACCTGTGGCATCATCAATTGATGCCAGTAAGCATACCTCTTTTGGATTTCCATACTCATCAAGGAGCCTTTTTTCAAACCAAAGATGGTATGAGCCATCAAACTGCTCCAGCTCCCCAAAATAATCCTTCCTTTCCCTCCAGGCATGATATTGTGGCTTTTTCTGTTTTTGACTATTCCATAATCCAGCTTTAATAAGCCATCTCCTTAGGGTTTGAGGATGAACGATAAGACTATCAACTTCTGCCAGTTTTTCAGAGGCAAATTTAGGTGTAAAGTCTGAATATTTTTCTTTAACTAAAGATATGGCTTGAAGTTTGATAGCCTGATTTAACTGATGGTTGCTGGGTTTGCCTTTAAGTTTGTGGATCAGGGCTAAAGATCCATGCTTTTGGATCCCGTTCTTTAATCTTTGTACTTGTCTGATCGACAGGCCCAGCTGTTTAGCTGCCTCACTATTGGTAATTTTTCTCTTTAAAAGATTGGTGATGATTAAAAGTTTTTGCTGCTCCTTTTCCTTAAATGGGGTATTAGGCATACCGGCATAGGATAGAGCATCCTAGTTGATCCTGACACCATGACATTTCTAATGAAAGCGGAGTGACATTTCTAAAGTAATATAAGATTTTCCCTCTTGCATTTGAGAGGATTTTAGGGTAATATGTAAAATACCAGTCCTTCAACAAGTTCAGGATGAACTTGAAATTGGCTGGTTTTTAATGTAGAATTAAGGAAAATATGGCAGACCAGAAAAAGTTTGACAGAAGCAAACCGCATGTAAATATTGGAACCATGGGTCATGTTGACCATGGTAAAACCACTTTAACAGCAGCAATTACCAGTGTATTGGCTGCTAAAGGTTTGGCAGAAAAACGATCAGTTGACCAGATTGACAACGCCCCCGAAGAAAAAGCCCGCGGCATTACTATTAACATTTCCCATCAGGAATATGAAACAGAAAAACGCCATTATGCCCACATTGACATGCCCGGACACGCCGATTACATCAAAAACATGATTACCGGAGCTGCCCAAACAGACGGAGCCATTTTAGTGGTGTCTGCCCCTGACGGTCCCATGCCTCAAACTAGAGAACATTTACTGCTGGCTCGCCAGGTTGGTGTTCCTGCTATTGTGGTTTATTTAAATAAAGTGGATATGGTTGATGACGCGGAACTTTTGGATTTGGTGGAAGAGGAAATCAGAGATTTACTTAAAAAATATGAATACGATCCACAGTCACCTATTATCCGGGGCAGCGCTAAAAAAGCTTTGGAAGGTGACCCGGAAGCTGTTAAGAGCATTGAAGAGTTAATGACTAAAGTTGATGAGTGGATCCCAACCCCTGTCAGAGATAAAGATAAACCATTCTTAAAGGTAGGGGAACTGTGGTTACAGGAAGAATTGAGCGGGGAGTGGTTAAAGTTAATGAAGAAGTGGAAATTGTGGGAATTAGGCCAACTAAAAAAAGCGTAGTGACTGGTATTGAAATGTTCCATAAAATGCTGGATCAAGGTGAGGCTGGAGACAATGCGGGAATTTTACTTCGGGGTATTGAAAAAGACGATGTGGAGCGTGGACAGGTTTTGGCAAAGCCCGGATCTATTACCCCCCACTCTGAATTTGAAGCAGAAGTTTATGTTTTAAGTAAAGAAGAAGGTGGCCGCCACACCCCATTTTTCAAAGGTTACAGGCCCCAGTTTTATGTTCGAACTACTGATGTAACAGGTGAAGTTCAGCTTCCTG
>Ga0208373_1005095_pt1 | contig 11191 bp, 9 predicted proteins | sample RifOxyC2_FD_184036 | JGI IMG/M metagenome (GOLD analysis project Ga0208373, IMG submission 184036) | Soil microbial communities from Rifle, Colorado - Rifle Oxygen_injection C2 (SPAdes) | ecosystem: Environmental > Terrestrial > Deep subsurface > Rock core/Sediment | place: Rifle, Colorado... | reverse complement strand
TACGCAAGCCGGTCGTCCAACTCGGTCTTGATATCCTTTACCGCGCGCGCGATCTCGGGCGCGCTTGAAATAAAGTGCTTCGGCGGAAACAAGGCGACATCCTGAGGATGGTCGACCATGGTCCGCGTCACCGGATCGACGATCGCAATGTCCGTAACGGTCTGGTCGGAACCCAGCTCGATCGCATAGCTCATGGTCTCGGATGCGGGCATGATCTCGAATACATCCCCACGCACGCGAAACTCACCGCGCTTTAGCACGCCTGCCGTTCGGGTAAATTGGATCTTGATCAATTGGCTAATAAGATCGCCGCGGGTGATCTGTTGCCCGACCGCCAAGTGGATCGCGGATGCGAAATAATTCATCGGAACGCCAAGTCCGTAGATGCACGAAACCGATGCGACCACGATCACATCCTTGCGGGTCAACAATGCGGATGTGGCCTGGTGGCGCAACCGATCGATCTCCTGGTTGATCATCGCCTCCTTTTCAATATAGGTATCGGTCCCCGGCATGTAGGCCTCGGGCTGATAGTAGTCATAATAGGAAACAAAATAATTCACCGAATGCTCGGGAAAATAATTCTTATATTCCCGATACAGCTGGGCGGCAAGCGCCTTGTTGGGCGCAATCACAAGAACCGGCTTATTAAAATGCCGGATCACATTGGCGACCGTAAATGTCTTTCCCGACCCGGTAATGCCGAGCAAGGTCTGATATTGCTCGCCCCGATCAAGCCCTGCCTTTAGTTGCTCGATCGCTTCCGGCTGGTCTCCCGACGGCCCGTATTCGGATGTGAGGTTAAAGATACCCATAGCGCACTATATATAGAACATTCTCCCGTGGAATACAAGGCCTCCGTGATCAAAAATCAATCTCTGGTTCCCAAATAGACCGCGACGATGGCCGCAGTTTCCGCGCGCAATGTCAACGGACCCACCGATACAACAGCACACCCCGCACCACGCGCGGCAGCCGCTTCTTCTTCGGTCCATCCGCCCTCCGGTCCGATGAAGATTCCCCTACTCTGCTTGCCATGCAGGTCGACGGTTTCGATGGATGTTTCGCTAAGGGCGAAGAACAAATTAACGGCATTGCGTTTTGCATCATTGAGCGCATCCGCGAATTGCATCGGGGCATGCAATATCGGCACGCGCCCGCGTCCCGATTGCTCGGCGGCCTCCGCGATTATTTTTCGCAAACGATCTTCCTTGATATCCAACTTGACCGTACGCTGAGTAATGACGGGAACGATTTCACTTATGCCGATCTCCGTAGCCTTTTGTACGACAAGCTCAAAGTTCTCGCGCTTCAAAATGGCGCAATACAGCACGCTTGCAACGGCAGACTCATTGGTATTTTTATATCGTTCGACGATATGAATGGTCACGCGTTCCTTTTGCCGTTCTGCGATCTCGCCGATACATTCATTCCCGGCGCCGTCGCTCAAAATAAGCCGATCACCGACGCCAAGCCGCAATACGCGCAAAATCTGACTCACGACATCCGCATCGGTGATCTCGATATGGTCGCTGCCGCAATCAAAGTTTCCAATAAATCGATGAAGCTTCATATGCTAATTACTATACTACATAAGCACAACGATACACAAAAAAAATCGCACACGACTGAATAAAATACAAGGCGCGAGTCCGCCAGCTGGCGGACAGGGACCCGCAATAAAGCATTGCTTACCGGCCGTGTGCGATTTTAAATTATTTGATAATGACCTCTTCCTCCTTCTGTCGTACGAAGAAATGATAGATGCCGAAACCGATAAGCAATCCGAGGATGAGATCGACGAACCAATTGGTGAACAAGTCGCCGAGCACGCTCAGCAACGACGCCAATCCTGCGACACCCGAGCCGACCACAACGGTCAGATAGGCGGTCGTCGACTGGAATTGCTTCTGTGCGTTGACGTAGGTCATGGTCGCGCCAAAGATCAATGCGTCATCCGCATCGACACTGCGGTCGATGGTCGCCTTGATAGTGATCACGCCCTGCGTGTTTCCAGCTATGGTGCCGAGATCGAATATGGCCATGCCATCGGTCGATGTGCTCGCGCGCAATGATGCGCTCTCGAATGTTACCTCGCTCGGCAGATCGATCTTCAGCGTTGCGCCGGTGATCGGGCTATTGGATTCGTTGCGATACTGGATCGAATATTCGACCGTATCACCTGCATTCGGATTCTTTTTATCTATCGAGGGGGTCAGTAATGCAACAACCGATCCGGATTCCGACGGCTGTTGCACCACGATGACGCGCGGTGCCACCGAAGCGGTACCGGTCACGGCCACCGGAATGATGGCCGCTCCCTCCGTGGTAAGACTCAATGTATTGCCATAGGTCGTGCCATATGCGTTCTGCGCGACGGCGCGATAATAATAGGTCGTGTTCGCCTGCAATCCGCTCAACACCGCGGAATAGCTGCTTGTATAGGAAGCTTGCCCTACCGGCATAATAATAGTACGACTGCCAAAACCCGTCGTTGCTCCCCAATCAAACCATGAGGTCGTAAGGGACCTATTCGGATTCACATTGCCATTGATCAACGCGGAGTTGCGGAACACGGATTGCGCGGCATAGGTCGTGACATACGGAGTATTGCCGTAACTATTTACAGAAGTTCCTCCGGTCGTAACGCTCATCGTTGTGCCATAGGTCGTGCCGTATGCGTTCTGCGCGACGGCGCGATAATAATAGGTCGTGTTCGGCGCAAGATTATACACGGCCGACGTCAAAGTCGATGCATGATTGCCCGATCCGACGGCCTGATAACCGGCTGTATATCCCAGCGACTGGGTCGTTCCATATTCAAACCATGCATTGGTATTTCTATTATTCGGATTCACGGACCCGTTAAAGACCGCTGAATTGACAGCTACGGAGCTCGCGCCGCTGGTGTACACGAATGGAGCGCTGTCATTCGAACCATAGTCGGTCGACTGGGTCATAAAACTCATCGTTGTGCCATAGGTCGTACCATGCACATTTTGCGCGACGGCGCGATAATAATAGGTCGTGTTAGGCGCAAGAGCATGAAAATAGCCCGTAATATTGATCGAATCATTCCCTATCCCTGCGTTTTGATATCCGGTAATGGAACCGAGCGACTGGGTCGTTCCGTATTCGAACCATGCGGTCGTGATGAGATTATTCGGATTTACCACCCCATGCCCCACAGCAGATGCCTGAGTGACCGAAAAAACGGAATTAGTGGTCACGATCGGAGCGGATCCACTCGTGCCGATCACCCCGTTATTGGTTATCTGAGCACGAAATATCACATACCCTTGGGTAGACCATCCGCCGGAGATGTCACCGACAAAAAGCCCATTCGAAACGATCTCGCTCCCGTTTTGTCCATTCAACAATGCGCGGGAAGTGGCACTTCCATCCGGATACCAGCTGACCGACCCCGGAATGAATGACATTGACTGCCCGGATGTAAGATTGACGGAAACGGAGCTGTTCACGGTTGCGGCATTGCTTGCCCGCACCTCGCCGGTTACTGTGGTCGATGTGAACGTTCCGGAAGGAAGCTGTACGCGTACGGTAGTTCCGTTTGCAATATCAGAATCGGTGTTATGGTAATATACGATAAAGCTAAGAACCTCGCCGGCGTTTGCGGAAACGGAGCCGGACCAGTTAATGTTGCCTCCCGGATTTCGTGTGTAGTTGGAAACCCGAAGAGTAGGGTGGTCTTGCGCATCGTTATTGAATGTTGCCGCAAGCACGCCTGCGGTCGGCACAAAAATACCCGTCACGACAACGAGACTCAAGATAATGACGATGATTTTTTTGATGATATTCATCATGTTTTGGTATATTTTCCAATGCACGCACCTCGTTGAACGGATACGCTTGCCACGGGTTTCCCCTTCTGCAATTCCTTATGGATTAAGAAACTGTAGAAGAGGGGGGTGAATCACTTCACCCCTTTTGGCGCACGAACTACGGCTTGGTCAGGCCGAAGCCCGCAATACCCCACCCCGCCGCAACGGCAACGTCTTGCGGTTCGAGGCATTCACCATCGAACCACCCGCCGATCATCGCGCCGCCGGCTGCCGTTGCGGCCGCGATGGCAGGCTTCCGGGTGATCAAGCCACCCACAAAACCAACCGCGCCGCCAATCACCGAACCCCAGCCGCTCTTGCGCTGGGCACACGGAACCGGCTCCGAAGAAACGGGAACTGGCACAGGAACGGCAGTGAATTGCTGCTGGCCCACAACCTGCGGCGCAACGGGTTGCTGCGCCACGGATTGCGCCCGCACCGCCGGATCGGAAATCCAGATCGGTGCCACGCCATGAAGCCGATTCAAGATCGGGTTGCCGCAGCGTTTGATCGCAATGGCCTCCCAATATCTCTGGTCGCTCGCCGGCACGGCGAACACCTGCTCACCCGCCTTAAGCCATCCTTCCGCGACCCGGCCTTTACGATCTTTCGTAACGACATACGCATCGTCCGCAAGGGAGAATACGCGTTCATGCGGTCGGGTTGGCCGCTTTGTGTCCGTCGGGTTTGTTCCGATGGCGAGGTATTTTCTTGCCTCGACAGAATTGGCCGCCGTCACTATTTGCGGCAACGGAAGCGGGGGTGCGGCATGCTGATCCGCATGCATCGCCTCCTGCACATGCTGCACGCGCCGCACTTCCTGCCGTCCGCGGCTCCTTGTCCCGGTTGCACAACCGGAAACCAAAAGCGCCATCACCGCAACCGCCACTGCAATTCCTGTCCTTTTCATGGGACTACCTCCAGTAAAATGTTGAGTTAAGTTCTGATATAGAGTTAACATATTTGACAAAAAATGTCAAATCAATCTGCGGCGTCGGCAACGGACCAAAAAAGCGCACAAGGCGCTTTTTCACTTCCTTATTAAGGCATGATCAGTGGCGAAAAATTGAATCCAAAGTGTTCTTTTTTGACGTATTTCATTTTTGACACCTTGTCGATAACCACGATACTGCTGCCAACCGGCGCCACGATTCTGCCACCGATCTTCAATTGTCGTTTCCATGCCACAGGAACATCGCCTTCGGAACTTGCCGATGCGATGATCTTGTCATAGGGCGCTCCTTTTTTAAATCCTTTTGTTCCGTCTCCAACGACGACCGATGCAATGCCATGCCCGATAAATCCATACCGCTCAAGATTTGCATCGGCAATGACCTTTAGCTCGGGAATACGCTCGATGGCAACCACAACCCCGCGCGTCGATTCGCCATCCGCATCACTGCCATCGGCCGTTTTTCTACTCACGATATCCGCAAGAATGGCTGTTTGCCATCCGCTCCCACCACCGACATCGAGCACGCGCTCTCCCGCCTTCGGTTGCAGCAATTCAAGCATGAATGCCACGGACAACGGCTGGGAAATGGTCTGGTTAAATCCGATGGACAGCGGCGTATTGCAATGGGCATATTCCCGCTGATCATCGGGAACAAAATCGGCACGGTCGATCCGCTCAAACGAGTCGATAATCTCCTGCGTCTTCAAGTAACCATCCTGTATCAATGCATCGGTCAATTCGTAATAATGAGATTCCATGATTTGAATATAAAGTATAAAATACGCCTATCAAGCGGGCAAACCCGTCAGCGATGCCTAAAAAGGCGAAACGCCATAAGCCCGTGATACAGCGCGTAGGTCAATACCATATTATATCCCAATTCCAGCGCAAACATAAGGGAAGAAATGGCCACACGATCGACAAATGCATATAGTGCCGTCGTAGCGCATGCCGTCAAAAACATGCCGTTCACAAGCGTATGCCACGGCAATTTCCGCTCACCGATGATAAGCGCCGCTCCGATAAGAAAAAATGTGACAATCTCCAGCTCCGCGCTCGGTGAAAACTTCAGAAAAAAAGCGGCGACGGAAAGCAGAAAAAGTAGGTACCAAAGATCGCGCAACAAAAGGGCCGCCACAACGATGACGACCAGAACAAAATTAGGCACCACGCCAAAGATCGCAATATCGGAAAACTGCAGCAACCCCGCAACAAAAAGTGCGGCGCCGAGCATAAAGAATCGCAGGGTTTCTTTGTTCATGGGCTGTTTGTCTTATCGCATTTCCTTGCGCAAATCTTCCAAAAGGCGCTTTGCGTCCTTGTTCATCTTGTGCGGTTGCGCGATCTTAAAATGCACGAACAGATCGCCCTTTCCTGCACGGTTGAAATGTGGCATGCCCTCGCCGCCGACCTTAAGCGGCTTGTTGAAGGCAAAATCGGATGGAATGTCTATGGTAAGTTTCCTACCCGCGATCGTGGTGATCGCAATGGGGTGTACATCGCGGTCGGAAAAATAGGCTAACAGATTGATGAGCGCTATTTCCTTTTCCACGATCAAATGATCGTCCTGCCGGGCAAAGGTCGCATGCGGCCGAACGCGCACATGCAAGAACAAATCGCCTTCTTGCGCGCCGCGCTCTCCCGCCTCACCGCCACCAACCATTTTGATGATCTGTCCATCGGCAATGCCGGGCAATATTTTGACGGCGATCTTTTTTTCGCCACGAACAACGCCCGAGCCGGAACAACCGGCACAACGCTTGTCGGGAACTTGCCCTATACCATGGCACTCGGCACATGTTTTTACCTGCGCAAAATTGCCGAAGAATGTACTGCGTGTTTCGCGAACTTCCCCGCGCCCATCGCATTTTTTGCACTGTGAAAATGTCGCCTTCACATCATGCCCCAATCCATTGCAAGAAGCGCACCGCACATTGACCTTATAGGAAATCGTCTTTTCGACGCCCGCATATGCTTCTTCCAGTGTGATATCTTGGGTCATCTCCATGTCGGAACCATGCGCGTAAGTGCGGCGCTTTTGGCCTCCCATGCCATCAAAGAACGCCTCAAAAATATCCCCAAGGTCGCCAAAATCGCCACCCTGAAAATCAAAGCCGAATCCGCCTTGTGAAAAGCCGCCAAATCCGCCGGGACCTCCCGCGCCACCATGCGCAGCGTTGCCGAATCGATCATATTGGGCACGCTTTTCCCTATTGGAAAGCGTTTGATATGCCTCGTTGATCTCCTTGAACTTTTTTTCATCGCCTCCCTTTTTGTCGGGATGGTGCTGATGGGCAAGCTTCCGGTAGGCTTTTTTTATGTCGTCATCGGAAGCATTCTTCTCGACGCCGAGTATTTTGTAATAATCGTTGCTCATGTGTTTTTATCATTTCATTTTCTTAGTCCAATAGCAACACTTCTTTCGACCGGCTTTCTATGGAAACACGCGCGAAACCAAGAGCGATCAATGTCTCATACACGACCCATGCAAGCAGTGCCACAAGAATGCGAATGGGCATCATGATGCTTGCAATGGAAACAAATACGATGCTTCCGAAAATAACGTAGATCCACAGCTTTGCATTGTCTCCCATTCCGGTGAACTTCTCCTGCAATACGCCATATGCCGCGTCGGATAGGGGGCTTTTCGGATCGATCTTCACGCCGGTATATCCGAACAACTGATCGTAAAAATCCTGCATGGCCTTTCCGATCAACAGTTCACGTTCGCGCGGACTTAAGTTCTTTGCCTGCGGAATGGATGCAAGCTGGCGTTCGGTGGCGGCACGCGCCATTTGCTCGACACTCTGCGAAGAATCAAAATCCTGATAAAAGCGGCGAATGAACACATTACTCGATGCGAGCACCTTGTCGAACGTTGCCAGCGAAAGCGGGAGTTCATCGCGATGCTCCTGCAGATGCAGCGGAATGAACACGCTGACCAACAGCGTAACGGCGATAATGCCTTTTGGAGCCACCAGCTTGCTGATGTTCCAAAAATCGATCTTGAGCGTATTGTCAAGAATCTTGCGTCCGCCATAGCTCGCGGTCAACAGAAGCAGGTATACGATGACGAACAATGTCATGACCGGCGCGGTAAACGAGAAAAAGAATGCCGTAAGCGCAAGGCTTTGCAGAAAAAATGCGATCGCAAAATGCATGTTCGAACGCATGAAAAAAGTTTGCAGCGTGAACACGACCAAAAAACCGATCGCCAAACCCGTACTTACGATAAGGCTGCGCCATTCGCCGACCAACAAAAAGGAGCGCAGGAACCAGCTGAACCCCAGCGCAAAAAATATTCCCGCAAGGGCCAACAGTCCTGTTTTTACCAATCCGGGAATGCCGATCATGCCGGCATTCCCCTGTTGATTATTGATCAGATCCATGAGTGGTATCGCCCTCGTTAGGTGTTTCGCCCGGTTCTTGCGGAGCGGATGCATCCTTTTGAGTATACATCGCGGAACCTATTTTTTGAAGCTCGGTCGAAAGCGTTTCCGTCTTCGCAATGATGGCTTCGCCATCTTCTCCATCCTTTGCGGCCTTCAACGCATCAATGGCGACTTGCACGCCCTGTTTAATATCATCGGAAACCTTATCACCCGCGTCTTTGAGTGACTTCTCGGCGGTATACAGCAACTGTTCGGCATGGTTGCGCGCCTCGATCAAGATCCTCTTCTTTGCGTCCTCTTCGGCATGCACTGCAGCCTCCTGCTTTAATTTCTCGATCTCTTCTTTTGACAGCTGAGTCGATGCTTCAATGCGCACCGACTGTGCCTTTCCGGTCGCCTTGTCCTTTGCAGACACGTTCAAGATGCCGTTTGCATCGATATCGAGCGAAACTTCAACCTGCGGAATGCCGCGCGGTGCCGGCGGAATGCCATCAAGCATGAACCGACCCAATGTTTTATTGTCGGTAGCCATCGGCCGCTCGCCCTGCAAAATGTGGATCTCGACGGAAGTCTGATTGTCTGCCGCGGTCGAAAACACCTGCGACTTTTGGGTCGGGATGGTCGTGTTCTTTTCGATCAATGGAGTGAATACGCCGCCCATCGTTTCAATGCCAAAAGACAACGGGGTAACGTCAAGCAGCAGTACATCCTTTACGTCTCCCTGAAAAATGCCGGCCTGCACTGCCGCGCCGATCGCGACCACCTCATCGGGATTGATGCCTTTGTGCGGTTCCTTGCCGAATAGGTTCTTCACCGCCTCATGGATCTTCGGCATGCGGATCTGTCCGCCGACAAGCACGACTTCATTGATGTCTGAAATCTGCAGCCCCGCATCCTTTACAATGCGCTTGGCTATCTCGATAGACTTGTCGATATGCGGCCCAACGAGTTCTTCAAGTTTCGCGCGGGTCATCTTCATCAAAAAGTGCTTCGGACCCGATGCGTCGGAAGTAATATACGGAATGTTGATCTCCGTCTCGAACGCGGTCGACAATTCATGCTTTGCACGTTCGGCGACTTCCTTCAATCGCTGTAACGCAAGCGAATCGCCCGAAAGATCGATGCCGTCCTGTTTTTTATATTCGCTTACCAAATATTCAATAATGGTCTTGTCGAAATCGTCGCCACCAAGGTGCGTATCGCCGCCGGTCGCCAACACCTTGACCAGTCCGTCTTCGCCGCCCTCGATTTCCAAAACCGAAACATCGAATGTTCCTCCGCCAAAATCGTATACCGCTATCTTTTCATTTTTCTGCTTGTTCAATCCGTATGCGAGCGCAGCAGCAGTCGGCTCGTTGATGATGCGTTTCACGGTAAAACCTGCGATCTCGCCGGCGTTCTTCGTCGCCTGACGCTGGGAATCATCAAAATACGCGGGCACCGTAATGACCACTTCGCTGATGGTTTCCCCGACCTTCGCTTCCGCATCAGCCTTCAATTTCGAGAGTATCATCGCGGATATTTCTTCCGGCTTGTACCAACGGTCGCCCATTTGCACTTCCACCCCGCCGGTAGATGACTCGCGCATTTCGAACGGAAGCCATGCGTTATCATGCTGCACTTCCGGATCGCTGAATTTGCGCCCGATGAAACGCTTTACCGAAAAAATGGTGTTTTTCGGATTGACCACGCCCTGCCGCTTTGCAAGTAACCCGGCGAGACGCTCGCCTGCCTTGCTGACAGCCACGATGGACGGAGTCGTTCTGTTTCCTTCATGATTTTCCAACACACGCGGCTCACCGCCGTCGATGATCGCCATTGCGGAGTTGGTCGTTCCTAAATCAATACCAAGAATCTTTGCCATAATGTTTAATTAAATATTTTTAAAAAGTTATAAGTTATCGGTTGTTGGTTATTGGTTATTAGTTATTGCGAAACCTTCACGCGGGAGGGCCGCAGGAGTTTGCCGTGCAGATAATATCCCCGCTCAACCGCTTCCGTAATGGTCCCGGAAGGCAGTTCCGACGATACCGATGCGATAGCATCGTGAAGCGAAGGATCGAATGCCTGTCCGATCTCGACGATCACCTTTTCAAGCCCATATTGTTTGAGAATATCTTCCAGCTGCGCCTTGATAAGGTAGATCCCTTTTTCTACCGCGCCTTGCCGCTCCATTGCCGCAATGGCAAGTTCGAAATTATCGACGACCGCGATCAATTCCCGTATGAGCGCCCCGTTGGCGAATTTCATCAGATCATCCGATCGTTTTGATTCGTCGCGCTTATAGTTCACCAGCTCCGCCCGCGCGCGCTGCCACCCGTCAAGGTACTCATCGCGCTCCTTGGTGATCTGCCCGATGTCCGTAGGCTCCAAAGCGACAGCCTGCTCTTCCGGCCCATTGGCCTGTTGGGTAGTATCTTCCATTTGATGGTTAAAATTTCTAGAGTGTTTTGATTATAAAAATATGAAATCGATTGTCAATGCTATTATCCCTGATTAACTTACCCTCTTTTGTCATTCCCGCCTCCGCGGGAATGACAGATATTCGGAATCAGTCAATCAAATCTGGGATTATCTCTGCAGATAGACGGTCGATATATCGCCAATGGCATACGGCGTCCGTATGGTCGCCTCCTTGAAGATGCCTCCGGCTTCTTCTTTTATTTCCTTGATCTCGCCTATCTTGATACCCATTGGGAACTCCTTTGCGGCGGAGAATACGCCATCACCCACTTTGATTGGCTGTTCGACAAGAATGACCTTCGGATCGTTGCCTCCTTCGAACAATCCGTTGATATGATCGGGGCCGATCTTTACCGGTAACTGCCAGTGGGAATCGAAAATGGTACGGATGACCGCGGAATGTTCTTCCACGCCCACGACCTGCCCGAGCAAAATGGAATCCGAAACGGTCGCGATCATCGTCGCCGCGATGCCGTCGCCGGTTCCCCGATCGACGGTGATCGTATCCTTCATATTGAATGGATAGGTGGAAAAGATCC
>Ga0208373_1005093_pt1 | contig 11195 bp, 13 predicted proteins | sample RifOxyC2_FD_184036 | JGI IMG/M metagenome (GOLD analysis project Ga0208373, IMG submission 184036) | Soil microbial communities from Rifle, Colorado - Rifle Oxygen_injection C2 (SPAdes) | ecosystem: Environmental > Terrestrial > Deep subsurface > Rock core/Sediment | place: Rifle, Colorado... | reverse complement strand
CGACCGGTGGTGTCGCGCTGACAAAAGTAAAACGGAAGCAGGATTATTTTTTTGCGGCTATTCCTGCTTTGTTCGCGGTTCAGCAGTTCATCGAGGGTCTAGTGTGGATGACATTGGGTCAGGGGCTAGTCACGGAAAGTTTTGCGTACGGGTTTCTCTTCTTTGCGTTTCTGTTGTGGCCTGTGTATATCCCGCTCGCCGTGTGGGCGCATGAGCGCAACCCAGTACGTAAATGCTTGCTTCGCTATTTGATTTTTTTCGGATCGATGGGCTCATTTTATTTGCTCGTCATATTATTCACGCAGACGCTCGGAGTCGAGCTCGCTGGGAATAGCCTCTGCTACAAATTAGACGCATCGTTTCAAGTTCCTGGGGTTATTTTGTATGTCTGTGTTACGGTAGGCGCGCTCCTCCTCTCGACGAGTCGGTTCATTCAGTGGTTCGGTGTCCTGACACTTTTTTCTGCTTCGGTCGCGTGGTTTTTTCATGAACGAGCATTTACCTCGGTCTGGTGTTTTTTTGGTGCGGTTCTTAGTATCTTGATTGTCGGATATATCCTGAGAAGTTCGAAGACTGACGGCAACCAGACGAATTTGGTAAAATAGCCTCCTATGCGTGAGTCCCTGTTTATCGTATTCATTTCGTTTGCGGGATTTCTTTTGTCGCTCTATCTGTTTCACAAAAAACGGCGGAAGAGTGAACGCTTTGTGTGTCCGTTGCGAGGAAATTGCTCGGAGGTTATTCATAGCGATTACTCAAAGTTTTTCGGGATTCCGGTTGAGGTGATTGGACTTGTCTATTACGCGTCCATTTCGATTGGTCATGGGCTCGTTCTGGGATTTCATGATGCGTTCGGGTGGCTTGATTTGTATCTTTTGCTTGCTTCGACCCTTGCCTTCTTTTTTTCGCTCTACCTCACATTCATTCAACTTGTTTCGTTACGAAAGATTTGCACGTGGTGTCTACTTTCAGCCACGTTCTGTCTCGCGATCTTTGTCCTGACGTTTTTTGGAACGCTCGACACGGTCCTTCCATTTTTGAGTGAGTACAAGTCATTCATCGTCGTTTTGCATGTTCTTGCGATGGCGCTCGGGCTTGGAGCCGCCACCCTTACGGATGTCTTCTTTTTTCGCTTTCTCAAGGACGGGCGCATTTCCGAATCAGAGGCTGGAGTCCTCGCCACGCTTTCTGAGTTTATTTGGTTTTCTCTTGGGGTGATCCTGTTGACGGGACTCGCTTTGTATCTTCCAGAATCGTCCCGATATCTCGAAGTGCCAAAGTTTCTTGCTAAGATGGTCGTTGTGGGAGTCATTATTGTGAATGGGGCCTTCTTGAATCTTTACATCGCCCCAAAGTTAGTAAAAATTTCTTTTGGAGAGAGACATCACCATAAGGAAGGGGAGCTTGGACGGTCTCGACGCCTGGCGTTCACGCTTGGTCCCGTTTCCATTATTTCCTGGTACTCGGCATTTGTTCTTGGGTCTCTTCCAGCCTCTTCGCCGCTGGAGTTTGGGACGTTTTTAAAAGTGTATCTTGTTCTTCTTCTCGTCGGCGTGACGATTGGCCAATTTGTGGAAAATAGGATTTCAAAACGGGAAGTTCCCTGGCAGACCGAATAATCTATGCCTGACATGTTCTCACTTCTTTTTCCAGCCTTCATTGCTGGGATTCTCACGTTTCTCGCCCCCTGCACGCTGCCATTGGTTCCGGCCTACCTTGGATTTATCTCGGGCGCAGGTGCAAAAGATTTTCAGAATCCTGCGCTTCGTCCAGTGATTCGCCGTCGCGTCCTGCTTAATGGGGTTTTTTACGTACTTGGATTCAGTCTCATATTTGTAAGTCTTGGGGTTCTTTTTGGTGTTGGGGGAGCTGCTCTTATCGAGTATCGAGATATTCTTGAAAGGATTGGTGGAGCGTTCGTTCTCTTTTTTGGTCTGTACCTCGTGGGGCTTTTTGAAAAAATTCCTGCGCTCCAAAGGCTTCTTTCATCGGAACATCGATACCGTCTTCCGAATTCACTCAAACCTGGTTCCGCGACGAGTTCATTTATTCTTGGAGCGACGTTCGCGTTTGGCTGGACCCCCTGCGTGGGACCGATTCTTGGATCGATTCTATTACTCGCTTCATCGACCGCAACCGTAGGGCAGGGAGCATTGCTTCTGAGCGTCTTTTCGTTGGGTTTGGCGATTCCGTTTCTTCTCATTGCTGCGGGTGTGGGGCATGTAACACAGACGGTCCGGACGCTTTCCAAGGTTCTGCCATATGTTTCCTTGGTTGGTGGAGTTTTGTTGATTCTTTTGGGACTCCTTCTGTTGACCGGTCAACTTGGGATCTGGCTATCTTGGAGCTATGGTTTCCTTGAGGTTTTCCAATATGAACGCCTCTTGGATTATCTCTAGGTGACCTGCTATACTGGCGCCTACCTATGAAATACACTTCTCTTTTGGCGCTGGGGGCTCTGCTATTTGTCGGAGGTGGATGCCTTTCCGATCTCGCCTCGGAGACTTCAGGAGAACCAACCATCGACCGAGACTCGATTCTGGTTGAGGCGCGTGAAAATGGACTCATCATGAATGAATCAGAGGTGAGTCTCATGATGCAGATGTCACCAACGTCTGACACGGCCGTTCGCACTCCTCAAGACATCCAGGCCTATCTCGATACAAATGTTCGGGATTGGTTCGCGGCCGCGCTTGCGGATGTCACAGGAGGAACCAGTTTTGGAATCGCCCATAGTCAATACGTGTCGGGAACGTTTACACTGGTTGTCGAGATGGGAAACTTGCCTCAGCCAGCGAGCGGATATTTCTACGAAGGATGGCTCGTCCGTCGCGGTGAGACGCTTTCGATTATCAGCACGGGGCGCGCTCAACAAACAGAAGACGGGTTCGTGAATGTCTATCTTTCCGGAACGAACCTCACAGACCACGACTTCTACGTCCTCACACTCGAACCCGATGACGGAGATGCTGCGCCCGCAGAACATATCCTTGAAGGAACACTTAAATAAAAAAACACCCCGAGCTTATCGGGGTGTTTTTATCTGGGGTCAGGTCTTCAGTCTTCAGTTTTGGCTATTTCCTTGAAATTTCACTGACTGACGCCTGACTCAGGCCAACAAATCTTGCAATCTCCGCCACCGAGTATCCACATCCCATTCGAGCAAATGCGATTGTCATATCTCTCTCTACTCTCGTCTGCTCGCGTGGAAACAGATCCACCAGACCTGGTCGTCCAACGATGCGCTCCTCGCGTGGAATCTCCATTATCGTCGACGAATCTTTACATTGCTCCCACATCTCACTCACAAACTGCGGGGAACCCAGTATGGAGCGATGTGAGGCCTCGTCAAACGGTGACCTCCCATCGATTCCACTCATCACAAACTCAATGTACGGCCGTTGTGCCTGTGCGTGGTCCTCCGAGAAGTGCGTTAGTAGCCAGTCGGTGGTCAAGAACGTTGGTGCATCGACCAACCCAGCCGTTGCCGAAAAACTACTCCATCGCCAAAGAGCTGGATGGTCGACAAGGTTGGCGCGCACCGGATTTAGCACAGTGTATCTCGCCACCTCCAATAGATACGGCTCTTTCTCGATGATAAACGACTTGAACCGACCCTGAAGAAGATGGCCGACTGTTTTGTGTAGGCGATTGAATGCCTGTGAGTAGTCCTTGTTCAGATCACGCATGCCTTCTGAGAGATTCGCCTCGACCGTTTCGATGAGCAGGTGATAGTGGTTACCCATCAGGCAATAGGCATGGCAGATCCAGTTGTGATGTTTGATGACGGTTGCGAGTTTCTCGAGAAACACAAGCCGATCTCGGTCGTCGAGGAAAATGTCCCCTTTGCGATTACCGCGAGCGGTGATTGTGATAGAGCGCACCTGGGTAGGCAATACGTAGTGGTCGTGACATATGACATTGTTAAAACCGTAGACTGAAGACCTGACCCCATCGGGTTCAAAACAAAATCCCCAGCCATTTATTAATGGAGGGGATTTGTTTGTATCTACACTTCAACAGGAAATTGGATCCTCGTCAATGGCTCACTGTGTATAAACCATGCTTATTCGACAAACCGTAGACTGAAGACCTGACCCCAGCTAACGACTATGGAATATTCGTCACGTAGAACATGAGGTACTGGCCGTTGTCGAGTTGTATGACGGTTGGGTCTTTTACGTACTGCTCATCTTCTGCTGGTTCTAGGTGAATTTCCTCGCTTGGGTACCAATCAAACCCGTTCTTCGACCACATCGATCCAATCATCCCATCCGCGGCGAACATAAAGAGGTAAAATCGATCATCGATCCAGATTCCGTTTGAAGGCATGGAAGGGACGCCTTCGTTGGGAAAACTGATGAGGTCATAGACGGTGAACGAAAGTCCGTCCGTGCTCGTTAGGTGCCAAAGACGGTTTACGCCTTCTCCCGACAGGGCATACATATGCCACGTGTCGCCGATCTTCATGGTCGTCGAGTCGATGGCGATGTCGTCCGTTTGTGCGAAGATCGATCCTTTGTAGGCAAACGTGATTCCATCTGCCCCTTCAGCATAATGGATACCTTGCGGGTTCCCAGCCGTGAAGAAGAGTCGGAACGTGCCATCCTCCAGCAGCACAATGTCAGGATCCACGACTCGATCGATCGGACCAGCATTCTCTAGTTCGACATATTTATACGTCCATGTTTGTTCCTGGTCCTCGGAAATCGCCACCGCTGTGGTGTTTAGGCGGTCGCCGACAATCCAACCAGAGTAGTAGAGGTAGATGTTGCCATCTTTGACAACCGCATCTGGGACATTTGCCTGATCAGCAATCCAGGTTCCATTTTCTGTGTATGCGAGCCCATCGTAAGAGATGGCGGTCATGACTCGACGCTCAAAAGGGCCTTCAAGTGATGCGTCTTTCCCTGCTGGGGCAGAGGCCTTTCCCTCAACGGGTTTAAAGTCGCTGGTTTCTGAGACAGTCGCGGGGGTACAGCCGAAACCTGCAAGGAGCAGAACAGCAAGAAAAAGAAAGGTTTTTTTCATAGAGTTTGGTTATGCACAGGAGTATACCAAAATTTGCTACACTACCTGTGTATGAAATGGCTGTGGAGTATTGGAATGATCCTCCTCTTTTTGTTTCCGTCAGTTACACGAGCTGAATCGATGGAGTTTTTGGATGTGACGGTGACGGGAGTTGAGCGTTCCCTTGTTTGTCCAACGTCGGATACCTGTCAGTCTATATTTCTGATTTCTGGGAGAAACTTTTTGAATAGCAATGGGGACCCGGGTGTTCGTGTCGGGGACGAGTGGGCAGAAATTATTCGAGCGACGAATTCATTGATCATCGCCGTCGCATCGGAAGTAGTTTACAATAAGACGCCTGTCGTGACGGTTGATACGACATTTATCAGGCCGACGTTGGTATCGCAAGACGAGACACTCGTGGAGATGTTCGAACAGTCACTGGATGTTGCGTTGGATTCTATCGAGGTCACGGACGAGGGTACACGGTATGTTACCGCTGGTCCAAAGTACGGTGATCCGGCGCGTGTCTATTATCGCGATACCTATTGGACGAGCGGACTCATTCTCATGATTGAACCCTACGTGATTCGGGATCAGATTCTCCTCCTCGCCAGAGGGATCGAGGCCAACGGCTCTACGCCAAGCGCGATCCCTGTTGATCCAGAGGGAACGAAGATTCCACTGTGGGTCGATCACGTCGATTCGGGTCCGTACTTTGTCATGTTGGTTCGTGATTATGTGGCTTGGACGGGGGACAGCTCGATCCTTACTGAACGCGTAAACGGTCGGACCGTTTTTACTGCGATGGAGGACGCAATCTCCTGGCTCTCAACAAAAGATACGGATGGCAATTTCTTACCGGAGAAAAAAGCAGACTCGCTCCAGGATTGGCTTGATTCGATTCCGCGAGGCGGGGAAGTATTTTCCAACGGAGTTTTGTACTACAAGGCCATGCGTGATCTGGTCGAACTCTCAGAATTGATGGATGAGCCGGCACATGCAACAGCATTTCATCGACAGTCTCTGCTCGTCCGATACCAGCTCAACCGGCTATTTTGGAATGAAGAAGGGGGGTATTACTACGAGCGATGTGAGAATGGTGTCTGCGAGGACCGCGTGACGAATGAATCCTCGATGGCGATTTTGTATGATGTGGCTGGACAGACCCAACGTGAGCGGTTGTTTGAATCTCTGAGGGTCCTCGAAAGCGCAATCAATTCTGACGTTCAATATGGCGACTGGGGGGTACTGAACGCCTGGCCGCTCTATGAGGGATTCACCTCGTATGATTATCAAAACGGAACGGACTGGCCGTTCCTTGATGGCATCAATGCGGGAGCACGACTTAGGTACAACAACGAGGATTGGTATTACCCGCTTACGCGTTGGTGGACATTTAACGAGGAACAAGATTCCGGTCGCGTGCTTCCGGAACACGTTTCCCCGGTCGATCTGGACGGGGGAGATCAGCAAGCCTGGTCGGTTCATCCGATCGTCAGCTTCATCCGATATGGGATCGGTCTCAATCCTGATCTTGATGGGTATTACACAACAAAGCATTCTCCAAATGGAGATGTCCGTCTGGAAGGCGTGGTGCTGAGGGGTCAACGAATTTCCGTAGAAGCACGAGGATCATAAAAAATAACAGAGAGTCTAAGACTCTCTGTTATTTTGCTGACTTCTTGGTGAGGCGTTTGGCCTTGGCCTTGCGGCTTCCAGCAAGTTGGACTTTTCGTCCTGCCTTCCAGGCGGTCAAGACTTGTTTTCGTTTTCCAGGCATACGTTGAAATAAGTTTTCGTCTGTGAGTCTATCGTGATTCCAACTTTCCGTCAATCCTTGTACAATAGCGAAGTATGGATAGTGCGTTGTTTCTCGAGTTCATTCATCCGGGCCAGATTCTTTTCGGTCTCACCGTGCTGTTGTTTGGTTCAACATTTACATTGAGTCTTCTCATTGGAACCAAAACTCATGTTGTCAAACCGCTCATCGGCGTCCTGTTTGTTATTTTGTTTCTTTTGCTTGGAACGGTTGCGATCGAATTCAGTTCGGCCGCTACGCCTTCCTACACGTTTGGAAACTTCGCCTCCTTGTCTGAGGCTCTTTCAACACATCGTTGGCTTCTCTTTCAGCTCCCTATTATCCTCACCATGACGTCGCTCTTTGTGTTGTTTGTCTACCATGAGAAAATCGCTGACCGTCACGCTCGTTTGTACCGAGCCGTGGTCACGCTTGGAATCACGGTGAGCTTCGCGAGTCTCGTTGCTATTATTTTTGAATCGATGCTTTAGCTATGTTTCGACTCTTTACCGGTCGTATTCATGAATCTTTTGCCCTCGCTGCCATCCTTGCCGGATCGGTTGCGCTTCATGTGGCATGGATTGATAATCTTCTGATCTCCAAGTCGAACACCGTGGCGGAGTGGGTGACCCTCAATCCTGATATTGGTCCAATCTCTGGTCTTTATATAGATGTGTTCGGCGCTTACTTTACAGCGCTTCTTATCAGCGCCGCTTTCTGGCGAGGTCGAGATGTTTCTCATTGGCGCGATCGCGTGTTCTGGTTTTTTATTGCCTCCTTGTTGATCTTCCTGCTCATGACCCTTCCATTTGTGTACGGATTCGCTGTTACATAAATTGTGTCATCCCGAGCGAGGGTCTCTGTGAAGTCGAGGGATCTCGAGGCTACTCATTCGAGATCCCTCCGCGCGCCCCGTGGAACGGGGCTTGGTCGGGATGACAGCATTTGGTAGACTAGGCTGCATAACAGTCTAGTTTTTTATTGTATGGAAATTTCTGTACGCAAGGGGGATCTCACCCAACAATCCTGTGACCTACTCGTCGTGAACGCGTTTTTGAGTGCGAAGTCCGGCCTAAAGGCCGGATCCGGCTCCGCCGGAGAATTAGGAGGCGCCACAGGGGCGGTGAATGCGGCTCTCGATGGAGATCTAGAAAAGTTCATGAAAGAGGATTCATTCAAAGCAAAGCTAGGGTCTACATTTTTGATGCGGACGAACGGAAAGATTCCAGCTAAGCGTGTATTGGTAGTTGGGCTTGGAAAGAAAGAGGAGTTTGATTTGGAAGCGGTACGACAAGCGGCCGCAACATCCATGAACGTCGCGAAGGGTCTTGGGGTGAATGCCGTGTCTTCGATTCTCCATTGGGCAGGGACGGGTGAACTGAAGGCCACAGAGTGCGCTCAGGCCATGACCGAAGGGATTCGACTTACGAATTATAACTTTGACACGTATCGGTCCTCAAAAAAGGAAAAGAGTAAGGTTCAACGTTTTGATATTGTTGTCCCTCAAGCACAGGATGTTCGACACGCCGCCAAGGGCGTTGAACTAGGTGAGCTCATGGCTCGCGGCACGATCCTGGCTCGAGATCTTGTGAACACACCGGCGCAAGACATGTATCCGGAAAAGCTCGTTGAAGCGGCTCATCAAATCGTGAAAGGGAAGGGGACGCTGCGTATTCGTGTGTACGATCGTGCGGCACTCACACGCATGGGAGCGGGAGGTCTCCTGGGCGTCGCCAAGGGTTCAGATCATCCGCCCTACTTGGTGCATATGGTCTACAAGCCCAAGAAGGCAACAAAAAAGAGGATCGCTCTTGTTGGCAAGGCGGTCACGTTTGATTCGGGTGGACTCAGTCTGAAACCAGCGGATGGGATGATGACGATGAAAATCGACATGGCCGGAGCAGCCGCGGTGCTCGGCACGTTTTCTGTGATCGCGGATGTTGCTCCCGCATGTGAAGTGCATGGAATTTTTGGGGCGGTGGAGAATATGCCCAGCGGAAAGGCGATCCGTCCAGGAGATGTCCTCACCGCCATGAACAAAAAGACGATCGAAGTGTTGAACACCGATGCCGAGGGTCGACTGACTCTGGCGGATACGCTGACGTATGCAAACAAACAAAAGCCACAAGTGATTATCGATCTCGCCACACTGACAGGCGCTTGCATGGTCGCCCTGGGCGAGGAGATCACGGGGATCATGTCTAACAACGACGATCTCTCAACAAAATTGCTTGAGGCATCAGCGTCGGTAGGAGAAAAAATGTGGCGTTTGCCGCTTGAGAAGAATTATCGAAAGCTTCTCAAGAGTGAAGTCGCGGACATGCAAAATATTGGTTCACGTTGGGGAGGGGCACTGACCGCCGGATTATTCCTTGAGGAGTTTATCAACAAGACTCCCTGGGCGCACTTGGATATCGCCGGGCCCGCCTATGCCGAGCGTGAGATTGATGCCTACACAAGAAAAGGCGCAACAGGACACGGTGTGCGGACACTATTGAGTTATCTTCGAAATATCTAAATCGGGTTTTTATGTCTGTCACTGTGTATTCCACTCCGACCTGTCCTTTTTGCAAACAGACGAAAGTGTACCTCAAAGAACATGAGGTTGCGTTTACGGATATCGATGTCATGAACGACCAGGAAAAGGCCTCGGAGATGATCCAAAAGTCGGGACAAATGGGTGTGCCTGTCATCGACATTGACGGCGAGATCGTGATTGGGTTTGATAAAAAAAAACTAGCCGAACTTCTCAAGATTGAAAAACAGCTCGTGTGAGCTGCTCGTTTCTTTGTCGTCTACTTCTGTTTCTTGTTGCAGTAGACGACAACCGTCGCGGTGTCATGGGAACCCGAGGGACCCACGCCTGCAACCTGAGCGAGGATGATTCCACTCAGGTTCCTTGCTCTTGTCGCGTTCTCGGTAGAGAGATTGATCCCCATGTTCGGCTCTACCTTCCATCCATCCGGAACAGTCGACAGTGTCCAGCCGATCGCGATGGGGACGCCTCCCATGTAGGTGGGTGCGCACGTCTGACCCTTGAGCGTGGCCTTCGCCGGCTCGAGAGCATCAGAGAGCGCATGTACAAGCGTCGGATCCGTGCTGCTGCTCACGGTGACCGACAGAGTCGGCTGCGCCGTCACCTTGCACGGACACGGCGGGCAGGTATCGTCCTGCTCGCCTGCGTACGAAGGCATGACCATGACGCTGAGTGCGGCCAGGGTCAGAAGATGAGGATTCATGGGTATCTCCTTGCTGGGTGATCGATGTTCCTTTCCAATCAGGAGCGTAGGACAAAACTGGACATTTTGTCAATAAAAAACACATCTATGATGTTAACTCATCAATAAAAAAACCGCCCTTTAAACTTGGGCGGTTCTTTATTTATGCTTTTCCAAGTGTTTGTTTTCCCTCTGACCAATCGACAGGACACAGCTCACCCGTCTGGAGCGCTTTGAGGACACGCAGGGTTTCATCGACGGAGCGGCCGACGCCTAGATCGTGGTAGAGCGCATAGCGCAGGATACCTTCTGGATCGATGATGAATGTCCCGCGAAGCGCGATGCCTTGCTCAGGAAGGAGGACGCCGTAGTCCCAGCTCATGTCACGTGTAATGTCGGAGAAAAGTGGGAAGTTGAGGTCACCGAGTTCCTTGAGCCAAGCTTTGTGTGAGTGAACTGAGTCCGTCGATCCACCAAGAACATCAGCTCCCAAGGCTTGGAACTCGTCATAGCGCTTGGAATAGCCGGTGATTTCCGTTGGACATACAAAGGTGAAATCAAGCGGGTAGAAAAAAACCACGAGCCACTTGCCCTTGTAGTCTTCAAGTTTCGCACGAGAAAAATCTCCACCTTTGACGACCGTTTCCACGTCGAAGTTTGGAGCGGGTTTGCTTACTTGTGCCATTTGAGGCGCGTGCATGTCTTCAATGAATTCGTCCATAGAGAGAGGGGTTAAGAGAAGTAAATGATCCGTGGGTATGGTAACGTATTACACGAGTCAGTCAATCCAAATCGTTGCTATGTCTCGAAACACGTGGATATTTCTCTCGGTCTTTGTTCTCGTCGCGGGAGGGATCTTTTGGTATCAGTATCGATACTACCGCACGCCAATGGTGATTGAGTCGCAAATCGCGTATCAGATTGTACTTGGAACCGCGCACAAGGACGACATTCCAGCGATCGATAAGCCTGTGTATGAATCTGTTGGAAGCGCAGACGCGTACCTCAATGACGCTGGCTATGGAATGATCGTGAAGGTTGGAAGTCGAACGCGATTTTATCCGTTTCAGATTCTTGTCTGGCATGAGGTTGTCAATGAAACATTTAACGGTCGTGATCTACTCGTGACGTTTGATCCACTCACGTATACGAGTGCTGTGTACGAT
>Ga0208373_1005091_pt1 | contig 11198 bp, 14 predicted proteins | sample RifOxyC2_FD_184036 | JGI IMG/M metagenome (GOLD analysis project Ga0208373, IMG submission 184036) | Soil microbial communities from Rifle, Colorado - Rifle Oxygen_injection C2 (SPAdes) | ecosystem: Environmental > Terrestrial > Deep subsurface > Rock core/Sediment | place: Rifle, Colorado... | reverse complement strand
TCGCAATAGCAGCTCCTCCTCAAGCACCTTCAAATATTGTTCCATGATCAGAAATATTAAGAAGTAATAGACTAAAAACTACTCCCTATATATACTAATGATGTTAAATTTTTATTGAAAAGAACCGCATATACAAGAGTTGTGTGAAATGGCAAATTATGCTAAACTTATATGATCAAATAAACAAAATTTACCATGACTGAAGAACCAAAACCATTATCAATACCAGATGAAGCCGAGATAAAAGGAAAAGATTTTGACTCAGCTCAAGATGCACTAGTCTTCCTTGAGCAATGCGGATTCCCCAGGACAGAATTTGTTATTGTAAACGATACAGATATACCACAAGATATCACCTTAAACTCAACAACTGAACGAGGGCAGCAACACAGATCATTTGCCTTCCTAACAGAAAGAGGAAATGGTAAATTTTGTTTTACTGAAGCTGGCATAAGGTTCCTAGAAGTAGAAAGAATCATCGACAATCAATAATTTGCCACATCACACAACACGCATTATGCGGTTCGGGTTCTTTTGGTCGGCTTCGCACGACCTTGAACCCTCCCCCAAGTTGACTGATGGTATGCCTTCGGCATATTTTACCATCAGCCAACTTCGCATAATGCGAAACGTTAGCTGAAATATTCCTTTTCTTTTTTGGGCTATCGCCCAATTGTTTTAAAAAATTTTCAAATTTCTTTTTCATTAATTATAAAGGGGTATAAGGTGTTTTCTCCGCTCCGCTACGAAAACGATTTATTTATAAGGGGAAAAACGATATAATACAACTACTTAAATAACCTATGAAAATAAAAGCTAGAAAAAAAATATTAAAGGGAGTTTCTTTGTTTTCGAGCGCTGGCATCGGAGAAACTTTTTTTAAAGATAAAGGCATTAATGTTGTTGTAGCAAATGAATTAATTGAAGAAAGAGCCAAATTATATTCATCTTTATACAAAGACACCAAAATGATTGTTGGCGACATTACAAATAAAAAAATATTTAATAAAATTATACATGAGTCAGGGGAAAATATAGATTTTCTAATAGCAACACCACCCTGTCAGGGAATAAGCATTGCGGGTAAAAATAGAACTTTAAATGAAATGCTAAAAGATGAAAGAAATCACCTTGTGTTTAAAATAATAGATTTTATAAATATAAAAAAACCAAACTATATTCTAATTGAAAATGTATCAAACTTTTTAAAATTAGAATTACCATTTAAAGGCAAGCTACATACATTATTAGAAATTTTAAATATTTTATACGGCTCGTCATATGATATCGAAGCAAGAGTTTTAGATGCATCCGAATATGGAGTGCCGCAAAAAAGAAACAGAGCTATAATTAAAATGAATAAAAAAGGATTAGTTTGGAAATGGCCCAAAAAAGAGAAACCCATAACAACAAGACAAGCAATTGGGCATTTACCAAGTCTTGATCCGAATCAGAAGTCGAGCATTCCATGGCATTTTGCTAGAAAACATTCGCCAAAACATATTTTATGGATGAAAAATACTCCAACTGGCAAATCTGCGTTTGAGAATAAAAAACATTTTCCCAAAAAAGAAAATGGCGATAAAATTAAAAGCTACATGACTACATACAGACGAATTAAGTGGGATGAGCCAGCTCCTACTATCACTATGAGAAACGATGCAATAAGCTCACAACTTAATGTCCATCCCGGAAGAAAGCTTAAAGATGGCACATTCTCCGATCCTAGAGTTCTAACTCCATTGGAATTAATGATTTTGAGTTCTCTTCCTGAAAATTGGAATATTCCAAAAGATACACCAGAAATTTTGATTAGAAAATGCTTAGGTGAAAGCGTTCCGCCTTTATTACTAAAAAAAGTTATTTCTGGCATTAATTAAAAAAAATTATGACTTACAGAATTGAAAGAGAAAAATGGATACTTTATAGGCATACAAATAATTTCGCCTTAATCACTGCTGTTGCAGTTAATTTGAAATATTTTACAAAAGCATCGCTATCAAAAGATGATAAATTAGTTTTGTTAAAAAAATTACAGGAGTTGGATTATTACAAAGAACGAAATCCTGAATTACCGTTAGACTCTATCAATCACAGGATAAATACCTTAGCTTATTACATGTTTGGATACAAAGATGAAATTGACGGAGAAAGTAGGTTTTTATTTAGTCCATTGGGTAATTTGTTTTTAAAACACATTGAGAATCAAGAAAAAATAAGCAAAATATTTTTAACGATGCTATGGGCTATTCAATATGAACACCCTCACGGAGGAACAGACAGCAGTTTTCAACTTTATCCATTTCGTTTAATTTTTAAATTACTCACTGACAAAAGACTTGATTACAAACTGCATGCATATGAAGTCGCCTATTTAGTAGTATTTATAAAAACAATTACTGAGGTGGGATATGAAAGTCTAATTAAGAAAATATTAGAAATTAGAACTTGGTCAAACGATAAAATAGAAGAAAAATTCAAAGAAGATGAGCATACCTTTGTAAATTCAGTGTACGAATGGGATTATTATGTAAGTACATTTTTTGAATCTGCAGGATTACTTAAAAAAACAACTGGCGAAACAATCTGCACTTTAATACACGGCAAAGATACAAAAAGAAAATTAACAAGAAATGAAGTGAGAATCGCAGATAATTTGATTGATTATTGCGATAAGTTATTACGAGAATTTCCATATTTCGAAAAACCACTGCCATTGAATGATCCTGAGCGTTTAAAAATTGATGTGATAAAGGAAATTTATAGTTTTTTCCCACAGATTTTATTAGATGAAATAGGTGAGGCAAAAGATGATCTAAAATTAGGTCTTCTTAATCTTGCAAAACTTATTGAACAATATTCAAACAACAACGAAGGCGCTGAAGCTTATTTGTTTGAGGACATACTGGTTGATGGATTCAATATGTTTGTTAATGTTGAGGCAAAGAAAATTGGTGGTGCTGGTAATACAGACCTAGAGTGTCTTTATATTACTAAAAAGAAAAAATTTGCTGTTGATGCAAAATCAACAAAAAATAAGCTCTCTGGATTAAACGCTGGAAGATTAGCAGAACATAGAACAAAAATTGGTGGCGAATATACCATAGTAGTAACTCCGCGGTATGTCCCCGCAGTTTTACACGATATAAAATCTGCGCCGATTGTAATCGTTAGAGCTAGCACTTTTTCAGAGTATCTATATAACCATATTGATAACGAAATTAGAGAAATAGATTATGAAGATTTTGATAACATTATCTTAAACAACCTAGGAAAAGATATTAGTAAAAATATTTCTTCTTTAACGCTTGAAAAGTTTTCTGTAAAAAATTAAATTATTATGATTAAAATTACGAACGAAGATAATATTAAATTAATGTCTCAGTATCCTGACAAATTTTTTGATTTAGCGATCGTTGATCCACCATATGGAATTTTAAATAAAACAAAAAGAGGCGGTGACCGTAAATTTAACATGGACGAATACAGCAAATGGGATGTTAAGCCAGACGAAAAATATTTTAAAGAACTTTTTAGAGTATCAAAAAATCAAATTATTTGGGGAGGGAATTATTTTGGCAATCTTTGGAGTAGATGCAAATACAATAGATGTTTTATTGTATGGGATAAAAACCAACCAGAAACATTAAATAATTTTTCAATGGCTGAAATGGCATGGACATCAATAGACAAACCATCAAAAATATTTAGATATAGCGTAAGGAAGAATCGAAACAAAACTCATCCTACTCAAAAACCAGTCGCGTTGTATGAATGGATATTAAAACTATTCGCAAAAAAAGGTGATAAAATACTAGATACCCATTTAGGAAGTGGCACTATTGCGATAGCTTGTGATAATTTAAATTTTGATTTAACTGCTTGTGAAATAAGCAAAGATTATTACGAAAAAGCATTAAAAAAAATCAAAGAAAATAACACTAAAATAGAATTAAATTAAGGTGTTTTGGGCTTCGGGCATTCACCCCTTTAATTCCCCTCTGCCCTTCGCCCAAATGAAAATAAATATTGTAATTCTGAATAACAACATGCAAATTGGAAGAATAAAACAAATAAAGAATATCGGAACTTTTTCAAATTTTGAGAATGGCGCATCCATAGGGTTTGAAAAAATGACCTTTATATACGGATTGAACACATACGGAAAAACAACTTTGTCCGATATTTTTGATTCTTACAAAACTAACGATTCTTCGATAATTGAAAAAAGAAAGACAATTCCTGAAATTACAACCGAACAAAGAGTCTCAATGACACTTAGTGATGGAGAAAATGGTGAATCAGATGTTGTTTATAGCGGAGGATCTTGGTCTCAAAATTGCGAAAAACCTGAAATAGATGTCTTTGGCACCGATTTTATTCATAAAAACGTCTTTACTGGGCTCACCATAGAACGACAAAATAAAGAAAATTTCACAAATTTTATATTGGGTGATCAAGGCGTCCAGCTGGCAGAAAAGATAAAAGATCAAAAGAAAATGCTCGGAGATAAAAAAAGAGAATTAAAAGAAAAAACGCCTAAATTTGTCAGAATTTCCGTACCTCAGGAAGTAGAAAAATTTGTTCAAAAAGATATAAGCCAACTTAATTTAGAAAGCATAAACCAAAAAATTGCTTCCGCTCGTGTTACTGTCCAAAAGGAAGAAGAACGCCTGAAAGAACCAAGTCGAATCATCAATTTACCCGAGCCGCAAAATTTTAACTGCCGAGAATCAAACTTAGAAAATAATTTTCAAAAGCTAAACGAGCTTCTGGAAAAAGATCACAGTGGAATCAAAGAAGAAAGCATATTAAAGCTTAATGAACACGTAGAGAAGAACTTTAAGATAAAGGATAGTGCTAAAGATTGGATCCAACACGGTCTAAAATATTGTAATGATACCCAAAATGGCAATTGTCCATTTTGCGGACAAAATCTTTTTAACGCAAAGGAGCTCGTCACTCTTTATGGCACATATTTTGATAGAACATACACTGACTTTATTGAAGAGATAAATGCTGGTCTTGAAATTCATCTTGAAAGCATCAAAAACACTCGTTTTAATGCAAGTGCTCTTGTACAAAATATTTTATTAAAAATTAAGGAATATAAAGATTTAATCACAGATGATGAATTTAAAAAATTATTAGTTGATATTGAAAACATATTAAACGAATTTGGAGAGGATGATCTCGAAAATGAAAAAGGCAGATTATATGCTTTATTTGAAAAGGACGCTGAAAAAAAGCGAAAAATTCCTTATCAAAAAATTGAAACCATTAATTGCTCAAATTTTTTGGAATCGCTTAATAAGTACCACAAAAGGCTTTCTGAAATTTCAACAATAGTTGAAGCACTTATATTAAAGATACAATCATTTAAAAAACTTTATAAAGACAGTGCGACAATTCAACAAAATATAACAAAAATCAAAAATGAAATTAATGAATTAGAATACCAAAAAGCAAGGGTTGAACAGAATGATGACTGTGAAGAGTATAAAAAAATCAAAAAAATAATTGATGATTTAGAGAATGGTGAAAACGGCATTACAAAACTTGAAGAAAGTCTCAAGAAAGATCAAACAAATTTCTTGAAAGAATATTTTGACAAAATTAATGAACTATTCGCAAAGTTTGGAAGCAAAAACTTTTCATTAGGGAGAAACGAGGATAACAAAGGACACATGCCAGTTTATTCCTTAACCGTTAAATTTCATAACCAAGAAATACAACCAAACCAGCTGGCAACAATTTTTAGCGAATCTGATAGAAGAGCGCTCGCACTGGCTATATTTTTTGCGAGATTTGAATTAAAAGAAAGTGATGATAAAATTAAAACAATTTTAACACTTGATGACCCAGTTACGAGTTTTGATGATAACCGAACGACAAATTCAATAAATTATTTCAAAGAAGTTATCGAAAAAAGTGCTCAAATTATTATTCTGACTCACTACATTCATTTCATTAAACGATTCTGCGAAATTACAAAAAATAAACAGATAAATACTAAATTTATTAACATACAGCAAAACAACATCACCAGTTTTTTGGAGGTCGGTGAAAGAAGTGGTTTTGTATGCACAGAATATGAAAAGGTATTTATGAAAATTTATGATTTTATAAACAAAAAAAATAACGAATCAATCAAAACCGATTTACGCCCGTTTCTTGAAGAAATGTATTTACCGGCTGTTTTCAGCAAACAAATCCAAGACAAACAAGTGGATTGTAGTAGTTTAGAAAATATTATTGACGGCTTATTTGCCGACAACGACGATGTAAAAAGTAAATTTCATGAATTCAGAAATACACTTAATCCTGATTCCCACATATTTACCAATAATAATCCAGAAGATGTTAGAAATTTCGCAGAAAACATGTTTAAATATCTATATTCGTTTAGTTTCACGAAGTAAATTGATTGTTTTCGGTCGGGGCAATTCACCCCTTTAGTTCCCCTCTTGCCCCTCCCTCAAACGAAAAAGAAATAAGGAGTTTTGGATTTTGGCATTCACCCCTAACCCCTCTGCCCAAAATCCAAAACGGAAAAAGAAATTTGAAAATTTTTTAAAACAAGTTTTCTTATCAGAAAACAAAAGAAAAGGAATACATCAGCTAACACGGCATATCTGGTTACGGCTTTTTACAAAAGCCTCCACCCATATTTTGTTCCGCTACGCTCCACAAAACATCAGATATGCCGAAACGTTAGCTGAAATTTGGCCCCCTAATCATGGCAAAATAGTTGACAGAACGGTAAAAGTATGTAATTATTCCTCCCTCAACATTAAATAAGCTATTATGTGTAAAGAAGCCTTCACAAAATGCGTAGACTATCTCGATAAAAACCTTACTGAGGCAGAACGTGCAAAGCGCCTGCCAAGTAATGTAGTTTCAGAAACAAGAAACGGCATAGCTAAAATAAGAGGCCTTTTGGATCAAAGGCTCTTTGATGTAAACAAAGTTGAGCCACTAGTGAACAGTGTAAAAGACAAGCTATTTGCGGCTTTGATGAATGGTCGTTGTAATGTGACTCAAGGAGATATCACTGATCAAAATACTGACGCAATTGTAAACGCCGCAAATACTCAACTTAAATTAGGCGGTGGTGTGGCAGGCGCAATTAGAACAAAAGGAGGGCCGCAAGTTCAAGTAGCATGTGACTCTATTACCAAAGGCGGTAAACAGCCGTTAGAGATGGGCAAAGTAGCTACGACAACAGGCGGAAAAATTGGTCCACAAATCATTCACGCCGCTGTCATGGAATGGGGTGGCAAGGCGACACCAGAATCTATCAGGAGAGCAACGCGCAATATTGTGATTGAAGCAAAATCCAAAGGATTCAAAACATTATCAATACCAGCACTCGGCGCCGGAGCTGGCGGCGTGAATCCAATGGAAAGCGCACAAGCCATTCAAAAAGGTCTATATGACGTAGTACTTGAACTTGCGGCCTTCGACGAAATTAAAATTGTCGCCTTTGATCCAAATACTCAAGCAGCCTTCCAACAAGTTTTTTCGGGAGGAATAAATCAACAAGCAAAAGCAGCTTAAAAAAGGACGGGGGCCAAACATCAGCTAACAGCGCATATGTAGTTCGCTCCTTACAGTCGCTCACCCAAATTGTTGCGCGGTGAAGCGCTCCGCGCTAAATTGTACCGCGCAACAACTTTGCATATGCGCGGACGTTATATGCCATTGTAATTTTATTTTTATGGGAATAGTTAAAGAAATTTTAGAATTTTTTCTCTCTCCATTGAGAGACGAACTTTATCTAAAGAGAAAAATGAAAAAAGAAGAAAAACGCATACTTTACAAAAAAGTACTTGAGAGAATTAAAAAAGAATATCCAAATTTTTCACATATCAACACGGGGAAGCCATACAAATCAGATTTACACAAAAAAGCAGTTGAACAATATTCTTTTGAGCTTTTAAAAGAAGACTTAATAGCATTAGAAAAAATTCCAAAATTTAGCAAACTGACTAATACAATTATACAAGCAATAGATAATAACGAAGTACAAGCCATAATCGAATTACTAGATAAATTAAAGATAGGGTTAGAGAAAAAAATAAAATAACAACAGCATATAACACGGGCTATCTGATTCGCGAGCTAAATAAAATTATCACTTAACCATTAATCAAATGAAAATCAAACTAACAAACGAAACTCTAATTAAAATCGTCATTATTATAACAGTGATATGTCTGTTAAAAATTTCATTCCACGGAATTACATTGAATCTAAACGGAGACATAAACCTAGATCATGAAGGCTATCTAGACACAACCGTTGACGTGAAAAATGATATTTTAGATGGCAATCACAGTTTTGACCTATGGCTATACGATTGATAATTTTATTTTTAACGCTCGCTCATCCCAATTGAGCAGTGGTATCACTTCGTGATATTTTACCACTGCTCAACTGCAGATAGCCCGAAACGTTAGCTGAAATAACGTCATATATACCAGAATCACCCACCTACACCTTCCTCACAAACTCCGACTTCAAATACATCTCGCCCATGCTATCTATTTTGCATGAAATATTATGACCGTTGTAATCCTCGATTAATTTTATGTTTTTCACCTTTGTTCCGGCTTTCACTCCGGATGAAGAGCCTTTCGCTTTCAGGTCTTTGATCACCATTACACAATCGCCATCTTGAAGGACATTGCCATTTGAATCAATAACCCCCTCCGCTTGTGTTTCTTCCGAACCCTCTTTTGCCAACGCGGACGGATTCCATTCGTGAGCACAATCAAGACAAACCCAAAGAGTAACATCTTGATACGTATTTTCGGAATTGCATTTAGGACACTTGTTTTCATTACTCATATATTTTTTTGTTAAATCATAAGGACTTGTAAAAGTTTTTTTACATACGATCACTTGTACAACCAAGATGATTATGCCATAATCACCACCTATTGATAATCAAAAAATATGGTAGACTCTATGCAAGGAGGCTCAGAAGAATTAAACACACTCGACCTATTAAAAAGAAAAACATGCACCGCAGATCAGGTATTGGATATGGCCGAACAAAATCCAAAATACAAAGAATTATTGGTAAAAGCTCTAATCCTTGCAGTTTCAGGATTCATGCAACTTCAAAACAGAAAGAAGCTAGAAGAATCGCGCGATGCAATAAAAATCCGGGGATGGGGAATAGATGCAACTGCAACATTAAATAACCGCGTACAACAAAAAGGGTCAGATGCTTTACGAGAATTTGGAGACACACAACTCTTGGCAATTGATGTTATAATAGGTGCGGAAAATGTTGCTTCCTTTTTCGCTAGTGCAATTGACGGAGGATCGCAATTACAAAGCGCTGTAATAGGACAAGACTGGCATAAACAAATTGAAGAACTGCTACTACAAATATAGGAACACAATGTCTCACGTGCTAAAATAAAAACATAAAAGAGATAAATCTTCACGCTTACACAAATAATCGTTATTGCCATCTTAGAACTGTTCTGTGATGAACCTGTTTTTGTTTCATAAAGCAAGCTCTAAACCTAATATCAAAATAGCCACTCCATTATAAAAACAAAAATGATAAACCGCATCAAAAACGATCTTAGTAAACGACTTGAACAAGCCCAAAAAAGCCTCCGTACAAATAAAGAAGTCGGCATCAAAAAACTCGAACAGCTCGGCGACGACATAATGTCGGCATTCGACCGCGCAATCAGCTCGGTGGATTTCAAAACAAACGTATTCGCCGAACTAAAAGCAAAACGCAAACAGTTAAAAAAATGGCGCTTAAGCTGGATCAAATCTTTTTTCCCGATCAAAATAAAATACCTCCTGAGCGCACCATTTATTTACGGGATGATAATACCGGGAATAATTTTTCATATCGGACTCGAAATCTATCATCAAATCTGCTTCAGAATCTACAGAATCCCTCGAGTAAAACCGAGCGACTATTTCGTTTACGACCGCCGTCTTCTCCCCTACTTAAACTGGTTTGAGAAGCTCAACTGTATCTACTGCAGCTACTTCAACAACCTGCTTAGATACGCAACTGAAATCGCCGGCAGAACAGAAAGATTCTGGTGTCCTATCAAATACGCGCACCGCATGAACAAAACACATTCTCAATACAATAAATTCGTAGATTATTTGGACGCAAAAACCTTCCGAGAAAAATGGCAGGAATTAAGAGACTTTTCGGATATAGAAAACTCCAAGAAGAAAACAAAATGAAGTAATTATAAAAAATCGTGAAAATCAAAAAAACACTTTTCTTTATCCTAATCATACTTCTGGCAATACTACTGACCGAATATGTTATTAATAATTCAAACAATCAATCCATGAATCAATCTCAAAATTACACAGTACTCACCACGACAGATAACATACCTTTTAACATTGGGGACAGTCAGAAATACAAACCTTCGGATGAGGATATTAAAAACGGCCTGCAAATCTTAGAAAATAACTTAAGGAAAAACACCGACCTCCTCAACTTAGCAGAATACAAAATCCAATTCTTCGGTTATATTAATAACGAAGGGGAAAAGATTCTTTTCGCAAATCATTTTTGTCGTGACTCCGGTATAGACTGGAAAAATAATTGGGTTGGAGTCGATGGCGGAGGAAATTGTTTTTTTGAAATAAAAGTTAATTTGGATAAAGAAGAGGTCTTTGATTTAAAAATAAATAGTATTATTTAAACATATGGGACAATCTCTCCCAAAAAACGGCATCGTCTTCAATAGTGGCGGATTAATGTCTTCAAGCAGACAAATAATTATCGACATCGATAATAAAACAATGAATTACAATACGGATCCGAAAACAGAAAGAAAAGTCGATCTTTCAGACAACAACTTGAAACAAATACTCGCCCTAATGTATAAAATACAAAACAGTCAAAAAGACTTCAGCAACTTTCCTCCAACAGCAGATTTCACTGTAAACTTAATTCTCATAAATAACGACATACATAAAACAATAGAATCTTATGGGCCACCGATTGATGAAGTGGATCAACTTTATACATATGTTTGGAGCTTAACATCTTAATTTAAAAAATATGACAGACCCAAAGCAGAAATTTTCATTCAAGCAAATCGCAGGAAAAATCGAATCAAAAGAAGAGGCGGTAAAAATTATAAAAGACTGTTCAAATGCATTTTTCATCCTCGCAGGAATAGAAATCG
>Ga0208373_1005087_pt1 | contig 11205 bp, 9 predicted proteins | sample RifOxyC2_FD_184036 | JGI IMG/M metagenome (GOLD analysis project Ga0208373, IMG submission 184036) | Soil microbial communities from Rifle, Colorado - Rifle Oxygen_injection C2 (SPAdes) | ecosystem: Environmental > Terrestrial > Deep subsurface > Rock core/Sediment | place: Rifle, Colorado... | reverse complement strand
GGGCACATTTGGAGTCTATCGTCAGTGTCCTTAACAGCGCCCTGAGTGATGCGAAAGTACAGCTTGCTGAAATTGATGCAATCGCTGTTGTTAATACACCAGGTCTCATTGGCGCATTGCTTATCGGTGTGACAGCCGCCAAAACATTATGCCTGGCGCTGGATGTTCCCTTGTTGGCAATCAATCATCTCCATGCCCATATCTATGCGAATAATCTGGAGCATGAGAATATACCCTACCCCACGATTAGCCTTGTCGTGTCGGGAGGGCATACTACCCTTTTTCTATCAGAGAGCGAGACGAAACATACGCCGTTGGGCTGGACAATTGATGATGCAGCAGGTGAGGCATTTGATAAAGTTTCAAAGATACTGGGTCTGGGTTATCCAGGGGGTCCCGTCATTGATAAGCTTGCAAGGTGTGGAAATCGACGTGCAGTGACATTCCCAAGGGCGTATCTTGAAAAGGATTCGCTTGATTTTAGTTTTAGCGGGCTGAAGACTGCGGTGTTGTACCACTACCGGGGGCAGGATGCAAAGACATCCGGATCTAAGACACCGTCAGACCAGGAAATTGCTGACATTGCTGCAAGTTTTCAGGAGGCGGTGGTTGATGTCCTGATAGATAAAACAGTCCTGGCATCAAGGATGTATAATGTTCGTGGGATTGCATTGGGTGGAGGTGTTGCGGCGAACTCAAGGTTGCGTCAGAGGTTGCAAGAGGTATCAAAGGAGATTGGAATTCCTGTGTATTGCCCCTCTCCCAAATTATGTACGGATAACGCTGCTATGGTCGCAGGCCTGGCTTACAAGAAGTATTTAGAGGGTGATATTTCGCTGCTTGATGTTGAAGCTATTCCATAAGCACAGCAAACTGCAACTAAAGTGAATAAAGGCGACGTGTGACATGTGGCGGGTGACGTTTTTCTCGTCACACGTCATTGACACCCGTAACGTTATTTAAAAAACTTTCTGATAATTTTGCTGGTTTTTGCTGGTTCAATCGTCCCCGATTGAACCTAAACATTTGGCATTTTGCATGGCTGGTACTTGTTTAAACCCAAAGTCCGGTTCAAAATATCTGGTTCAATCTGCAAGATTGAACCAGCTTTGAATACCTATAAATTTTCTACAAATTTGAAGATTGGAATATATGGACATTGATGTTATAAAGAAATTACTGGAAGACTATAATGCCGGGGAGGTGTCAATAAATGACGTCCTTGGGAAGATCAAGGAACTACCTTACAAAGACATTGGTTTTGCCAAGGTGGATAGCCATCGCAAGATTCGCTGCGGCTTCCCAGAGGTTATTTTTTGTATGGGTAAAACCTCCGAACAGGTGGTGAAGATTGTGGAACATATCGTTGCCGGTGGAAATGATATGCTTGCGACCCGTGCAAGTATGGAGATTTACAAGGCCGTTTCAAAAAAGTTTCCGGAGGCAGTTTACAACGAACAGGCAAGGACGATCGCGATACGGAAAACCAGACGAAAACCTCACAAAGGGCTTATCCTGATTATTACGGCAGGGACTTCTGATATTCCCGTAGCTGAGGAAGCAAGGGTAACAGCGGAGATCATGGGGAATAATGTAAAGGTGCTGTACGATGTGGGCGTTGCAGGAATTCATCGGTTGATGAAGAGTCATGGAGAACTACTCAAGGCAAACGTAATCATCGTGGTGGCCGGGATGGAAGGGGCGCTGGCAAGTGTGGTTGGGGGTCTGGTAGACTGCCCAGTTATCGGAGTGCCAACCAGTATTGGTTATGGCGCTAGTTTTTTTGGGGTTGCACCGCTCCTGTCCATGTTGAACAGTTGTGCCTCTGGTGTTTCTGTGGTAAATATTGATAATGGCTTTGGCGCAGCTTATGTCGCCTCTCTGATCAATCGAATAAAGAAATAAAAGTGATTTTATGTATGAAGTAAAAGACATACCAAAGATTCCTTTCAGAAAGCTAGATACTCACAAGAGGGACTACGGACGAGTATTCATACTGGCAGGCTCCAGTGGCATGACCGGTGCGGCGTGCATGTGCAGTACCGCAGCCCTGCGCACCGGCGCCGGTATTGTTACTCTAGGCATTCCGGAGAGCCTGCATGGGATCGTTGCGTCCAAATTGACCTGCGTTATGACTCATCCTTTGCCAGAAACACACGTAAAAACTCTGTCTGAACTGGGGCGTCAGGACATCCTTGATTTTTCACAGCGGTTTGATGTGGTTGCCATCGGTCCTGGCTTATCTCAGTATCTGGAGACGAAAAGATTGGTACTGTGGCTGTTGCAGTCCCTGGATTGCCCCATTGTGTTGGACGCTGATGGTATTAACGCCCTGGCGGATAACCCAAAGATATTAGATCAGATAAAAAAACAGATTGTGCTAACTCCACACCCTGGTGAAATGGCGCATCTTCTGGGAGTGTCGACAAAGGAAGTTCAATCAAAACGCCAGGAAATTTCCAGGATGTTTGTCAAAGGCAGGAAGAATGTAACCCTGGTGTTGAAAGGTCACAAGACCATTGTTATGAACGAGGAGAAGTTTTATATTAACGAGACTGGGAATCCCGGTATGGCTACCGCCGGTGCGGGAGATGTGCTGACAGGCATGATTGCTGCCTTTTTGGGACAACAATATACACCATTTGAGGCGGCGCAGTTGGGTGCCTATTTGCATGGTCTGGCGGGTGACATTGCGGCGCAGGAAAAAGGTGAAATTTCGATGATCGCCACGGATATTCTGGATAATTTACCCAAGGCCTTTCTGGTATACATGGGAAATACGGGTATATGAAAAAATTGTTATTTGCAGGTTTTTTCTGGTATATTTACAGTTCCTTATGCACGGCGCATAGCGTCTCTTATATTCCTGAGGGCACTGTCAGAGAACGGTTACGTGAAGGTATTGAATATGCGCGGTATCGTGTAGATATGTGTATCCACGATTTTGCCGCCCTTGAGATTAGTGAGTATCTGGATGGTGCAAGAGAGAGAGGAGTTCGGGTGCGTGTTATGATGTTGGAGCAGGATAGCAACGGTGCAAAAGGTTCACTTGCAGAGATGCTGATTGATAAAGGATTTGATGTCAGGGTATTGAAGACACAATTGTGTGGCAGTCCGGTACAGGATTTTATTGTACTGGATGACAGGGTACTGGTAACTGGTGTGTATAACTGGATGGCGTATCGGAATAGAAATATTTGTGGTGATGTTGTATTTCACCATGATTCTGAGAGAATCCTCAGTTATAAAGATATATTTTGGAGGCTGTATACAGATGCCGAACCTATTCCTTCGAAAATCAGTAAAAAAGAATTGGTTGCATCAGAGATAACATCTGCGGCGCATACCACTTCGGGAGCAACAACTGTAAAACAGCCACTACAAGCCAATAATACCCGTGATAATGGGCAACCAACAGCGAAAGAGATTACAAAATCAGAAATAGAAGAAATACCAAAGGAATTCATGGATATTTCTTTTGATGAAATGAACAAAAAATTTGGAAAGGAGAGTACATTATCGCGTTCTGAGAAAAATAAATTGTGGAAGGAATACAAGGGCAAATATGTGCGATGGCAAGGAATTGTGGCTTATAAAGGGATGGGGCGAGTGGACTGGAATCGTGTTGGGGTGAGCCGCCAGCGTGGTAATGGCGTGGAAGCGGAGATCTTATTTGACTGGAGAAGGTTCGAGGCGGTTATGAATATAAGGGTGGGGAGTACGATTACTTATACGGGTAAATTAGTTTCCCGTCCCGGTATTAATGCCCCGTACCGTCTGGATGATGGAGATATAGAGTAATTGTAAGAATTTATCTCACCGCAAAGGCGCAAAGAACGCAAAGTTTTAAAATCAGTTGAAAGTTGTAAGTTAACAGTTGTAAGTTCCCTTAAATCTAACAACTCACAACTAACAACTTTCTTTGCGTTTTTGCGGTGAATTATCATTAATAATTTTTTCGGAGGATAAGGCATGAAAAAGATTATAGCAATTGTGAGGGAAGATAGGTTTTCTATGGTAAAGGATGCCCTTTCAGATATTGGGTATCCGGGGATGACGGTGACTGAGGTAAAAGGGCACGGTAATCAAAAGGGCATTACCGAACAATGGCGCGGCAGCACCTATAAGACAGACCTTATAAGGAAAATGCAAATGGAAGTGGTGGTTGCGGATAAGGACGTCGAAAAAATCGTCCAGTGCATTGTTAAAGAGGCAAAGACAGGCAATATTGGGGATGGGAAAATATTTATCAACTCTATTCTCGATGTTGTCCGTATCCGTACCGGGGAAAGGGGAGAAAAGGCCGTTTAGTCAGTGTCAGCGCTGAAAGCAAAAATAAAAAATGAAAAGTCCGTGGTTTGCAATTATCTGGTTTGCTGTTTGGGGACTTTTCCAGGCTTATCAGGAATTTCACAGTTGCAGTTGTAGTGCGAACTTTAGTTCGCATAGGATGTAAGCGAACTGAAGTTCGTGCTACATTGAAAAAGCTGCCGAAGGCTTAATTTAATTTCTGGCTTGTCCAGATTATGACTGTGGACGTAGAAACTCAGGAATTGAATGTTGTTACAGGGGCGTTTGGTTATACAGGTAAGTATATAACCAGGAAACTTCTTTCAATGGGGAAGAGGGTCAGAACGCTCACTGGACACCCCAACCGTCCAAGTCCTTTCTGTAATCAGGTAAGTGTAGCTCCGTTTCATTTCGATAATCCAGCGGAATTGAAAAGGGCTTTGCAAGGAGCCTCAACTCTTTACAACACATACTGGGTACGTTTCCCGTATGGCCAGGTTACTTACGATACTGCCGTTGCAAACACGAAGATACTCATCAATGCGGCAAAAGAAGCAGGAATCCGCAGGATTGTACACATCAGCATCACAAACGCCTCGGAAGCATCGCCCTTCCCTTATTTCAGAGGGAAAGGGATCCTTGAGAAGGCTGTCATCCATTCCGGTCTGTCCTATGCCATCATTCGGCCGACCGTAATCTTTGGACACGAGGACATCCTTATCAACAATATCGCCTGGTTTCTCACAAAGTTTCCGGTATTTACCATTCCAGGAGACGGTGACTATCGACTGCAGCCTGTCTTTGTGGAAGATGTAGCCGAGATAGCAGTAAACGCCGGACATTCAAATGATAACATGGTACTAGATGCCGTTGGCCCTGAAATTTTTAACTATGAAGAGCTAATTCGTCTCATTGCTGACAGGGTAAAGAGCAAAGCCAGAATTATCCATGTAAGACCTGGATTGGCGCTTTTTCTCTCGAAATTTATTGGTTATATGGTCAACGACGTGGTGTTGACTCGGGATGAAGTCGAGGGACTGATGGCGAACCTGCTCGTATCAAAAAATCCTCCAACGGGAAAAACACTACTAAGTGATTGGCTGACCCAGAACGTCGGCATTGTAGGAACCTGCTACGCCTCAGAATTAGCCCGTCACTATCGATAAGATTACATTGTTGACAGAGATTTAACATTATATTACAACCTAAACTCTGCGACGATTTGATAAGCAAAATTGATAATAAATAGGTTAAGATAGCAGCTAGTTTTGTCCAGAAACCATGAGTAATGGAATCCAGATTTTAGAGGTTGGTCACAATTTAGTCGCAGTTGAGGTAAATAGAAATGTATTGAATGCCTGGAAACCCTTGCTTTTAGTGGTCGGGGTGGCGGGATTTGAACCCACGACCTCTTGAACCCCATTCAAGCGCGCTAGCCAAGCTGCGCTACACCCCGACTTAGCCATATTATATTGTCTTTTTATCTATTATCAACTTAAATCCATTTTGAATTAATAATGAATTATATTTTGACAACAACCTTTTTTTCTAATATAATTTGAGTTTATTAGAAAAATCGGTCTGTATCTTATAGTTACATTTTAATCTTTTTAAATACATGGCTAAAAAGACTACAAGCAAAGCGAAAAAAACACCATTTTCTATCGGATATATCCTGATCTTCCTTGCCGTCATGTACGTCGTACAGATGTTTTTATCTCCCAAGGCAGAAGAGTTATCGTATAGCCAGTTCAGGTTATATTTAAAGAATGGTTATATATCCGATTGTACCGTTGGTTCAAACCTTATTCGTGGTCATTATAAAAAAGTATCGGCAGAAGGTGACAAAGAAGAAAAGGTTGCCTTTGCTACCGTACCAATACACGACATGGAACTCGTCAATGAACTTGAATCCCAGAAGGTCAGATTTAAAGGGGCCGTAGAAAATAATTTCCTGAAAAACGTCCTGATGTGGTGGGTCTTTCCCTTTGGCATCATGGCGTTAGGATGGTTCTTTCTTTTTCGAAAAGTTGGCGGGATGGGTTCTCCTTTCATGTCTTTCGGGAAGGCAAAGATAAAGCTGTACTCAGATAATGGGACGCAGAAGACAACTTTTATCGACGTTGCAGGGTGCGACGAGGCCAAAGAAGAGTTAAAGGAAATCATAGACTTTCTTTCTTACCCCGAACGATTCCAAAAACTGGGCGGGAAAATTCCCAAGGGTGTGCTTCTCATAGGCCCTCCTGGAACAGGTAAAACGCTCCTTGCTAGAGCCGTAGCGGGCGAGGCCGGGGTGCCATTTTTTTCAATCAGCGGATCGGACTTTGTTGAGATGTTTGTTGGAATGGGCGCTGCCCGGGTACGAGATATGTTCGAACAGGCGAAGGAAAAGGCGCCGTGTATTGTTTTCATTGATGAGATTGACAGCGTCGGACGCCAAAGAGGCACGGGACTGGGTGGCGGTCATGACGAACGCGAGCAGACTCTCAACCAACTCCTTGCAGAGATGGATGGTTTCAATTCACAGAAAGGAGTTATCATCGTAGCAGCTACCAATCGACCGGACGTTTTGGATAGTGCCCTGCTGCGTCCGGGTCGTTTTGATCGTCAAATAACCGTTGACAGGCCAGACCTTATTGGTCGCGAAGCTGTTTTGGCGGTGCATGCAAAGAGCGTAAAATTGGCTTCTGATGTCAGTTTAAAAGTCATTGCAAAACGTACACCTGGCTTTTCAGGTGCAGACCTGGCAAATGTCATCAATGAGGCTGCACTCCTTGCGGCAAGGCACGATAAGAACTTTGTAGGTATGGAGGAATTAGAATCCTCCATCGACAGGGTGATAGCCGGTCCTGAACGAAAGAGCAGGATTATGAGCGATGTTGAAAAAAAGACCGTTGCATTCCATGAATCAGGTCATACTCTTGTAGCTGCATTGCTTCCCAACACTGACCCCGTACATAAGGTATCTATAATCCCGAGAGGAACTGCTGCGCTGGGTTATACCATGCAGCTTCCGATGGAAGATAAATACCTGACAAGTGAGTCTGAAATCCTGGATACCCTTTGTGTGTTACTCGGAGGCCGCGCTGCCGAAGAACTCGTCCTCCATGAAATATCGACAGGCGCACAAAACGACTTAGAAAAGGCTTCACATCTGGCCAGGAATTATGTATGCAGATTCGGAATGAGTAAGAAGTTAGGACCTCAGACCTTTGGCAGACAATCAGGGAATATCTTCCTTGGGCACGATCTCGTCCAGGAAAAAGAATACAGCGATAAAACAGCCATCATAATTGATGAAGAGGTTACCGGTATTATTATGGGAAGCTACGAGAAAACAAAAAAATTGCTCAACGATAATAAAGACAAACTGGAACTATTAGCAAAGAAATTGGAAGAGGAAGAAGTTCTGGAGGGAGAGCAGGTATTAGAATTGTTAAGCATCGAAAAGAAACGTCCAAGAATTCATAAAGAAGTAGATATTGCCCCAGTCGAACAGCCTCAACAAAACCTGCAATTCATAAACAAAGAAACCGATAAAAAGTAAAAAGGAACAAACTACTTACATTTATTTACTTTGAGGTTTATTGCATTTCTGCCAAAAGGCTTTGTGGAAGGTTAAAATTAGAATATACGTTTTGCACGTCATCGTGATCTTCAAGCGCCTCCATAAGCCTCAGTACTTTACGGCCCTCCGCTTCTTCTAAATCAATATTGTTCTTGGGAATCCAGCTCACTTCGGCAGTTTCAACTTTTATATTTTTACCCTCGATGGCTTTTTTGACCTTGCCTAAATCCGCTTGAGAACATATCACCTGAAAAACATCACCAACCTTTTGTAAGTCCTCGGCGCCGGCATCCAGCACCAACATCATCAAGTCGTCTTCATTGAGATTGCTGCTGTTCACTATAATAAGCCCCTTCTTTTCAAACATCCATGATACACAACCCGCTTCTCCCATATTCCCGCCAAATCGTCCAAAGATCTTTCTTATTTCAGGGACGGTTCTATTTTTATTATCCGTCAGAATTTCTATCATCATGGCAACACCGTGCGGCCCGTATCCCTCGTACAAACACTCAAATAACTCTATATCTCCGGCAGAATCTCCTGTTCCCTTCTGAATAGCGCGTTCTACATTATCCTTGGGCATGTTAACAGAACGGGCTTTATCTATTGCAAGTTGTAGTTTTGGATTCATATCGGGATCGCTGCCGCCTTTTCTAGCGGCAACGGTAATCATACGAGCTATCTTAGAAAATACTTTACCTTTTTTAGCGTCAGCAGCGCCCTTTTTATGCTTTATACTTGCCCAATGTGAATGTCCAGCCATTTTCCCTCTATTCCTCTACAAATCATTTCATTAAAAAACGTCTTTAAGGCCGAGTGATTGTTTCAACCTCCAGATGATTTGCAATAACCTTTGAACTCATTTCCTCTAAAGAAATTAACCTTTTAACCTTTTCCAGTTTTGTCGTAATATTCTCAACTTGCACTTCATTACTGCGTACGTTTTTATATAAGGTTTGGGCTTTTTCCCAGACCTTGACGGCTTCATCCCAATGTCCCAAACTATAATGAACGTCTCCAATGTGCTCATAGATATCAGGCTCTTCCAGGAGTTGAACAGCCTCCAGCAACTTTTGAAGTGCTATAATCAAATAATCGTTTCTTCCTTCTGCCTGCGCCTTTTTATAATAAGCCCAACCTAAACTGTCAATATAGGCGCCATTCCTGGGCTGTGCTTTCAATGCCCTGTTAATCAATTGTATGGCTTCGTCCAGGTTTTTATTGTTTTCAACAAACAAATATCCAAGGAAATTACTTGCCTCGTGAAAATCGGGATCAAGCTTTAAGGTCATCTGCAACTCATCCTCAACTTTATTCATTTTTTGATCCTCGTAATAAAGATTCGCTAACAGGAAATGTGTATCCCGTTTTGTTTCTTTATCCATTGGAATCAATTTCATGCTCTCAATAACGGCAATTGCCTCACCGATCTTACGCTGATTCCGGTAAATCTGGCATAACATGAAATATTCCTTTGGATTCTTACTTCCGGCATCCACATTTTTCTCAAGGATTTCCTGGGTTTTCTTGATTTCTTCATTCCTTTTAGACTCAATTTTCATTCTTCCATATATTTCTGACAATGCAAGATGCATGACCCAGTTATCCGTATCCTTTTCCAAAAAAGCTTTTGATTCCTTCACGGCATTTTCGTAGTCATTGAGTGCATCGTAACAAAGAGTAAGATAGAAACTGGCAAAACTCAATTTAGGATCAGCCTCTTTAACCTTTAAAAAATATTCCAGGGCTTTTTTTATATCATTTTTTTCAAAATATCGCTGGCCTATTTCATAATATATCTTTGCCGGTTCGCTTACAAGTTTCAGGTCAAACATGTTCTTGTAGCATTCGGCGCCCTTTTCCATCATCCCTTCCTGCATATAAAGATTGGCAAGTCTGTAAAGGGCGTCCGCCAAAAACACGTTATCTAATTTGGTTGTCTTGCATCGGCGCGCACGTTCATACTCTGCAATTGCATCCTGATGTTTTCCGACGGTTTCATAAAGGGTGGCTAAGGTATAATGAACGCTGAAATCATGGGGTTTGAGCCTGACTAACTTTTCAATAAAATCAATCGATTTTTCATTCTTGCCTAATTGGAAATAACACGTGGCTAAATGACGGATGATTCTTTCGGAAGAACGGTCTAACAGAATTGCCTTTTCAAAATTAATAGTTGCATTTTCCCAATCCCTATCCAGCATGAAAGCGTATCCAGTACAGAAATATGCGTATGCCTTCTCCTTGTCAGATAAAGGCCTATTTTTAATTCTGGATACGGATTGAATTCCCTGTCTTTCAGTAACACTACTACATCCCTGAAAACCTATAGATAAGAGCGTTATGAAAACAAAAGTAATATTAAAAGATCTGCCAAATAACATTGCATATTTCTTTATTTTGTTCGTACAGTGTCGTAAAGGCTATTTGTTAAAGAATAACTTTATTTAATGGATACTCGATGATCCCTTCAGCGCCTGCTCTTTTTAATTCGGGCGTAATCTTCCTTGCTACCGTTTCATCCAGAACGGTCTCGATCGCATAACCAGCCCCTTCAGATAAGGTAGAAATCGTAGGCTTTCTCAGTGCAGGCAATTTTTTTAGCACTTCATCCAGCGCCCCGTTCGGAACATTCATTTTTAATCCAACTTTTTCACGGGCAATAATAGCTCCTTCAAAAAGCATAGCAAGATTCTCTATCTTGGTGCGCCTCCAATCATCCAACCAGGCATGGTGGTTGGCAATAAGCAGCGTCGAGGATTCCATAATAGTTTCAACAATACGGAGTTTGTTTGCCTTCAGGCTGCTGCCCGTTTCGGTAAGTTCTACAATCGCATCGACAAGGTCAGGGGCCTTCGCCTCAGTTGCGCCGTGAGAAAACTCAATATCAGCAACAACCCCCCGTTCTGCCAAGTACTGTCGCGTTACATTTACCAGTTCCGTTGCAATCCTTTTGCCCTGTAAATCTGCTACGGATCGCACAGTAGAATTTTCAGGAACAGCCAGTACCCATCTGACCTTTGTTAACTGCTGTTTGGCATATACCAGGCTTACAACTACTCTCACTTCAGAACCGGCTTCCTTAACCCAGTCTGCGCCAGTGAGACCTGCGTCAATAATGCCCTTTTCAACATATCGTGACATATCCTGAGGTCGTATCAGTCTTACAGAAATTTCATCATCATCAATCGTAGGATAATATGACCTGGTACTCACGCGGACAGTATAGCCCGCCTTTTTCATCATATCGATGGTTGCTTCCTGGAGACTTCCCTTCGGTAACCCTAAATGTAATTTCTTCATTCTTCTAACTCACTTTTTATAATGATACCGCTTCCTTTAAC
>Ga0208373_1005085_pt1 | contig 11207 bp, 8 predicted proteins | sample RifOxyC2_FD_184036 | JGI IMG/M metagenome (GOLD analysis project Ga0208373, IMG submission 184036) | Soil microbial communities from Rifle, Colorado - Rifle Oxygen_injection C2 (SPAdes) | ecosystem: Environmental > Terrestrial > Deep subsurface > Rock core/Sediment | place: Rifle, Colorado... | reverse complement strand
ATAGCAACTTTTTGGTATGCATATCGTAGTTAACATCTTTAACATTTTTAGTATCACAAAGAAGAAAAGCCACACTAACTCCAAGTGCGAAAGCGATTTTTTGAAGTGTTTTAATACTACAGACCTTCTTTCCGCGTTCAATATGAGCAACAAACGTATGATGTAAATTAGCTCTTGAAGCCAATTCTTCCTGCGTAATACCTCTTTTATGTCTTAATTCCTTTATTCTCGGTCCAATTATTTGCATTAAATCTTTCATAATATTTTATAGTATAAACAATATCAATAAAATTCACAATATACCATATGTCATATAAAACTTGACATATAGAGCATAATACATTATAATTATAATAGATGTTGGAAAAGCATGAAAGAACCAGAGATGCTTTAGTGAAAAAAATGCTTATGGGAGGAAAAAGTGAAAATAATGCCGAGTGAAATTGTTTCGGATGTTCAAAGAGTATTAGAAGATGTATGTAAGAAATATCCTGATACCAACCCGCTTATAACGGCATATCAGATTTTAGATCGTTTACCAAAGAAATTACAAAATAAATTGATTGAAGAACGAGGATATCCCGGAAAAGATAGTGGTGTATTTTATGCATCCGCCAGTTTAGTATCTAATGCTGCTGAAATGATTAAAGATATTGAAATTAAAACATTGGATATATCCGATATGAAATTATTTTGTGTAAATATAGAAATTAAGGCAGGTAATCCCTGTGTTGCTTTATACAGAATAAAAACAAAAGAATAGTAAATATACTATAAAATGACCTATAAAAATTGGAAAAAAAATGAGAAACTATAAATTAGTTGTTGGTTTATATATTATTTTTATTATTATTCATAAATTATATTCTGAAAACATAAATTTACCGGAATTAATTTCACCTGCTAAAGAAGAAATTATAAATACAATTACTCCTAAATTTAAGTGGCAGAAAGTTGAAAATGCCGATTATTACAATATAGCAATTTACTTAGATTATAGTTGCACAAATAAACTTTTGGAGTCAAAACCATATCCAAAATCAACAAAATGGAAAGTGCCTAAAAATTATTTACAGGATGGAAAGATGTATTACTGGCGAATATCAGCACATAATATAAATGGGTGGACAAAACCATCGGAAGTGCGGATTTTTACTGTTATGATGAAAACAAATCTGAATAGTAAAAAAGATAAAATAAATTTGGCTGTTGCTGAATTTTCTGGTAAAAACGTATCTCAAGCAGATGCTTCAATAATTGCTGATTTTCTAAGAACAGAATTTGTAAGTGCTGGACTGTATAATGTTGTTGAAAAAGCGAATATGGATAAGATATTAGCAGAAGCTTCTTTCCAGCAATCCGGATGTACAACTTCTGAGTGTGCTGTGCAAATAGGAAAAATCTTAAACGTACAAAAAATGATAGTAGGTGTATTATCAAAATTGGAAGGAGTTTATCACATAACAGCATCAATAGTAGATGTTGAAACAGGAAAAATTGAAAATTCAAAAAATGTTCAATGCCAAGAAGCATCAGAATTGGTAAATGCATCATCTGATTTGGTTGGTATATTAACTGGTACAAGAGGACAAGATAGAAAAAGTATAAAATATGAAAAAAGTTCCAACAATAAATTTGGTATTGGACTGGGTAATCCATATATATCCTTAATATTGAATTTATCAAAAAGATTTATTTTTGAGCCAAGATATGCCCGAAGTTTTGAAGAAGATTGGAATATTTATTTGAGTGGTGGAAGGATATATTATAATATTGTCTTGGATAATAAGATGATATTATATGTCGCTGGTGAATGGTATTATATTACATATAATGGGCCTATAAAAGAAAACTCTTTGCAGAGTGATGAAGGTAAAGGAACAATGCCCGGATTATATTTTGGGATTGTATATAATATATCCAAAAAATTAGCTATAAATATTGATGCAGGTTCTTCGTATATTAATTTAAATAAAGGGGATGTAGATGGTTTTGAATGGATAGCAAATACTGGAATAAGATTTTACTTATTCTAAGGGGCATTAATATGTATAAAGATAAAAAGACGCAAATCGCTACGATGGCAATAGTAATAATATTATTTACTTCAACATTATTATTCTGTAGCGGAATTAATTTTGGACCAGTTTCAGCAGTAAAGAAAAAAACAAAAAAAATAAGTAATTTAGAAAGCGCAACCACAAATAATTCTAACTGGACTATTTTAACTTCTCCCCTGGATGGTAATTATGAAGTTGGTAATTATAAATTAACTTCAGTAAATAGTCCTTACATTGTAGTAAGCAATATCAATTTAACAGATAATAGTAATCTGTATATAGAACCAAGAGTAGAAATAAAATTTTCAGGTTCATATTCTTTTTCATTTGCTGGGAATGTAACGGCTCTTGGTACTTCCGCAAGCCCTATTAAATTTACGTCCAATAAGGTATCCCCTAATCCCGGTGATTATCAAGGTGTTAATTTAGGAAGTGATGAAAGAACAGTAGATATTAATTATGTTATATTTGAATATAGTATGGGAATACATATTCATGGTAACAGTAGTTCAAAAGTAACAAATTGCACATTTAAAGATAATAATAGTAATGTGTTATATTCATATTTGAGTGGTCAGATAAAATACTGTAATATTGAACGAGGTATTAATATTCAAAGAGGAACAGATATTTCTTATTGCAATATTAGGGATAATGGTATTCCGGCATCGCTTGCTACAATATTTGTTATGTCGTCACCATTTCCACAATTTATATTAAATAACTGTAATTTAGAAAAAACTAGCAATGGCTATATAATTCAATGCAATAATTTAGGTGATTCTGATATTACTAATAATTGGTGGAATACTACTGTATCAACAACTATAGCTAATTATATATATTCTCCGAATAGCTCATCAGGAATATTTAATTATCAACCTTTTTTAACTTCGCCAGTTTCTAATGCTGGTCCTCAATAAGAATCTTAATATATTTTTATACTTATGGTAGATATTGGGAAAAGTAGTAGAGAGTGAAGAATGTATTAGTAAAAACAAAATTGCTTAAGGGGGGAAAATGCAAACATCAGCATTATATCCTAAAGGACTGGAATGGAAAAATTATAAAGAGTATTGGGATAAAAGATTATTAAATATTGGTGGTGAAATGCACTTTGCATTGGAAAGCATGAAAAAAGATGACTTAAAAAAGATTTTTATTGACTTGTTGAAAATCTCATTTAAAGAAGTATGGCAAAATAAGTATGATATAGGGAAATCTTTTTATGAAAATGTAAAAAAAAGCGTAGGATGGATAAAACTAAAATGCAAGGAATATAAAAAAGAAGGTATTAGCAATACACTGAAAAAAGATTTTTGTGAAATTGAGAATAAATCAAAAGAAACTTACCATAATATAGAATTATTATATAAAAATTTTGTTACTCTTGATATTAAACAGAAAAAAAGAGTAATAATTGAATCTGTTTTGTATGTTTTTACTTTTATTTTCTTTGCGTTGCTAACAGGTGGTGGCATAGATTTTGAGGGAGGTGCTCCTGACCTTGATTTAGCTGCCGGAAAAATTGTAGGAAAAGGTGCAGGATGGCATAGAAATCCACTAACACATAGTTTGGTAATGGCATTAGGTATTGAATTTCTTTTAAGATTTAGTTTTAGATTAATACATGAAATATATAAATATTTTCCGGAAGAACATGATGTTATTTGGGATAAAATTGAACAATTTGTTAAGAAATACGAAACCATTTCTATAGCAGGTGTATATGCAGGTATTGCTATTCATTTGATACAGGATTCTAACTTACTTACAGGTGGGTTTGGTGAAAGAGTAAAGGCATATGTTTGGTTACCTTCAATGAGTGATAATGCGCATCAAGCAATATTAGCAACGAATGCAGTAGCAAGTGGCGGAATAGCAGGGTTAAGTATGGTACAAAATAAAAAAAATAAAGATTAGATTCAAAGGGGGGAAAATGCAAAATATAATAAATGATTTTGAGAAAATTTTGCAAGAAATATATATATCGGTAAATAAAAGCATTGTTAGTATTAAGGCGGAGGAAAAAGGGATTTTTGGAGATTCTATTGTGGGAGGTGCTGGAATTATAATATCAACAGATGGATTTATAATTACAAATGCCCATGTAGTTAAAGATGCAGATGTAAATAATATATGTGTAAAACTAAACGATGGTAGATATTTTGGTGCAGATATAAAAGGAATTGATGTATTAACTGACGTAGCTCTATTAAAAATATCTGCATCAGAATTGGTACCTGCGAAATTAGGGAACTCAGAAGAATGTAAAATAGGGCAGATTGTGTTAGCAATAGGTAATCCTTTATCTTTAGAAGAGACATTAACAATGGGTATAATAAGTGCATTAAAAAGATATGTACTCATTGAGACAGGTGGAAGAGTACATGGTTGTATTCAAACGGATGCAGCAATAAATCCAGGGAATTCTGGTGGAGCACTAGTCAATTCCAATGGTGAGGTTATAGGTATCGTTTTTGCAGGTTACGGAGAGGGGATATCATATGCAATCCCAATAAATTTAGCTAAAAGAATTGTTGATAAAATAATAAAAGAAGGTGAAGTTAAAAGAGCAGATATCGGTCTTTTTGTAGAAAAGATAGAATTAAGCCATTTGCCAGTTGAGATTATAACAAAACATAAAATACCAAATGAATATGGTATTTTGATTAATAAAATAAAATTTGAAAGTTCATTAGAAAAAGCAGGAATAGAAGAAGAAGATATTATAATTTCTATTGATGGTATTATAATGAATAGCATTGAATCTTTAGATAATTTTCTTCTTGAATGTCCTGCTGGTAAAAAAAATAAAATAAAAGTACTTAGAGGTGAATCTGTTATAGAGAAAAATATTGTTACATAAAAGGGGATGGACGGAGTCAGGTAATAAAATGTTAAAATGAAAGCTTGCCCGTATAACTCTTATTGTGTAGGCGGGACCTGACCCCAAATCAAATTAAAGAAGTAAGTTTCGGGGGTGAAATATGTTTAAATATTTTGAAAAAGTGAAAGTATATGTAATATTTTTATTAATTATTCCAGTAATATCTTGTACGAGTATAAATAGTTTGAAGTACGGGAGACCTTTAGAAATATCAGAGGTTACTACTCCTAAGTTTGAAGCAGACATTGAGGTTGGTAATGAAGATGTAAAAGGCAGAGCAACGATTACTAGATTTTTTGGATTTAAAATTGGAGGTAGTGAGGTCGCGGATAATATAACTTTTACTAATGGAAATTCTATGAAAAGTTCGATTGATTTATTATTTTCATCATTGCTTTCCATACTTTCTATTGTTATCCCGCCCGATGACTCTAATAATGCTAAAAATTCAGCTGCATTAGTAGCCTGTGAATCAGCTGGTTGTGATATATTACTGATTCCGAGGTATAATGTTAAAAAATCTGTTTTTTTACTGTTTGGTGAAACAACTGCAGAGGTTACTGGTCGACCGGGATATATTAAAGGTATTAAACAAATAAAAAATAAGTAATAAAATGTTTAAAAAATAATTTAATGAAAAGATTTTTAATTTCTAACTTTTATCTTATCGTTTTCTTTTTTTGTAATAATTATTTTTTATATGCAGTATTTTCTACTTCTACAATTGATTCTAATGGTATCGTGGGTGAGTTTACGTCTATAGCAGTTGATACAAATAATAGTCCACATATTTCTTATTATGATGTCACAAACTATGATTTAAAATATGCCAGTTGGACAGGAACTAATTGGTCTATTAAAACGGTTGATTCAACGGGTGTTGTAGGAGATTATACATCTATAGCGCTTGATACAAATAATAGACCACATATTTCTTATCGTGCTGGAACAAACTATGATTTAAAATATGCAAGCTGGACAGGAGTAGGTTGGTCTATTAAAACAGTTGATTCGACAGGTAACGTGGGGTCTTATACATCCATAGCGCTTGATACAAATAATAGACCACATATTTCTTATAATGATGCCACAAACTATGATTTAAAATATGCAAGCTGGACAGGAGTAGGTTGGTCTATTAAAACAGTTGATTCGACAGGTTATGTAGGCTATTATACATCTATAGCCCTTGATACAAATAATAGACCACATATTTCTTATTACGATAATATATATTACGATTTAAAATATGCCAGTTGGACAGGAGTAGGTTGGTCTATTAAAACAGTTGATTCGACAGGTAACGTGGGGTCTTATACATCTATAGCGCTTGATTCAAATAATAGGCCACACATTTCTTATCGTGACGAAACAAACTATGATTTAAAATATGCCAGTTGGACAGGAGTAGGTTGGTCTATTAAAACAGTTGATTCGACAGGTAACGTGGGGTCTTATACATCTATAGCGCTTGATTCAAATAATAGGCCACACATTTCTTATCGTGACGAAACAAACTATGATTTAAAATATGCCAGTTGGACAGGAACCGATTGGAGTATTGAAACGGTTAATTCGTCGGGTGATGTAGGGGCTTATACATCTATAGCCCTTGATACAAATAATAGACCACATATTTCTTATTACGATAATATATATTACGATTTAAAATATGTTAAATGGACAAATATTCCGATACTTTCTTGGACAAGTGAAACAAATTATACTGATACCGGTATATATCCAGCAATGGGTTTACCTATTGGTACAACTTTTGCATATAGAATAAGTTATAGTGATGCTGATAACGATGCCCCTGCATCTGGTTATCCTAAATTGTATATCAAGAAAGGTGGAACAAATATAGCAGGTAGTCCTTTTACAATGACTGCTGTTGACCCTGCCGATGTAACATACACTGACGGGAAATTATATTATTCTTCAAGAACATTAACATCTCTTGGTACCGACTACGCTTATTATTTTGAAGCATATGATATATGGAGTGCTTCTGCTACAGGAACACCGAATAATTCAATAGATGCACCTGATGTAATAAATAATTATCCAACGCTTTCATGGACAAACGAAGTAAATTATATTAGTGAAGGTGTGTATCCGGTGATTGGTTTACCTAATAATACAACATTTGCATATAGGATAAGTTATAGCGATTCTGATAATGATGCACCATATAGTGGTTATCCAAGGTTGTATATCAAGAAAGGCGGAACGAATATAGCAGGTAGTCCTTTTACGATGACTGCGGTTGATCCTGCCGATGTAACATACACCGACGGAAAATTGTATTATTCTTCAAGAACATTAACATCTCCTGCAACTGATTATGTCTATTATTTTGAAGCATACGATGTATGGAGTGCTTCTGCTACAGGAACACCAAGTAATTTAATAGATGCACCTGATGTAGTAAATGATATAACACCCCCGTCTGCTCCGTCAGTTGTCAGGGATGGGACAAGCACAGATATTTTACAAACGGATTATACGACTCAAATTTCTGCTAATTGGGACACTTGTACAGATGCAGAAAGTGGCATAGCAAAGTATTGGTATGCTATTGGAACAACTGCTGGCGGCACAGAACTAACTGGTGGATGGGTAAATAATAGTACAGCGACAACTGTTACAAAAACAAGTCTTACTTTGGCTACTGGAACAACATATTACTTTACTGTGAAAGCAGAAAATGGCGATGGGGTTCAAGGAAGTGTCACAAACTCAAATGGGCAGTTAGTCCAACCTACACCACCCAACGGGGTACCGACAGTACCAGTTGATACAGGAATATATTCTACAAATTCAAGTATTATATTTAGTTGGACACCGGGAACATCTGCTGATCCGGAATCAGATATTATTGGATATTGGTTAAGAGTTAGCACAACACTTAATGGAAATGATAAATTTGATGCTGATGTAGGCAATGTATTAACTTCAACAATTATAGATTGTCTGGACGGTAAAATATATTATGCAAAAGTCAGGGCAAAGAATGGTGCGGGGCTTTATAGTGAATGGTCAGATAGTAGCGATGGTATAATAATTGATTTATCCTTACCAGTAACCCCAACGGATGTATCTGTTTCTGCTGGTCTAATTAGTAATGTGGTTTCCGTTTCAGGAACTACAGAAGCAGGCAGTTCAATTTATTCTATTCTTATTAAAGACCAAAAAGGTGATATTTTAACCACGGGTATTGATGTAAGCGGTATAACTATTGATGCAACCGGCAACTTAACTGGTTCTATACAGTTGGGTGATATTGACAAAAACTATCCACTCGTGACAGGCATTACAGTTGAAATAAAAGTAAAAGATGATGCCGGTAATGTTTCAACATCAGGGATATCATCAATTTATAAAATAACCTCTACAAGTAATGAACTCTACATAAAACTTTACAATAACCTTTTTAATCCTACAAAGAATGAAAAAATGTATATAAGATATGAATTACCGGAAACAAGAGCTGTTATAATAACTATAAATGATTTTTCAGGCAGAGAGATAAAAAATATTGTAGATAATCAACTAATCACAGCAGGAGCATATATCGCTGAGTGGGATGGTAAAAATCTTGCAAGTGAAGTGGTCGCAAGCGGCCCATACATTGTTTATATACAAGCAGGGAATTATAAAGCAAAGAAAAAAGTGTTGGTAATAAAATGAAATTAAAAATCTTTTATATTTCATTTCTAACTTTTAATTTTTTGTATTTAACCCACCTCAAAGCAGATATCGGCAAGACTGGTGCTTCATTTTTATTGGAAGATGTAAGTGCCAGAACAGTCGGGATGGGTTCTGCGTTTTGTGCTGTATCTGATGACGCAGGACTTATTTCGGTTAATCCCGCAGGGCTTAATTATATTATCAATCCTGAGCTAACTACAATGTATAGGAAAGGACTTATTGATAGTTACTATGGTTTTGCAGGATTCGTTTATCCTGTGTTACCAAAAGCAACTTTGAGTTTAGGAGCACTTGTGTTTGATGGTGGTGATATTGACATAAATTATCTTGATGGGACAAGTAGAACCGTAAAGTTAGCACAGGATATGGCGATTAGTTTAGGTCTGGGTAGTAATATTGGGGAATATGTCTTTTTAGGCGGTAATGCAAAAATTATCAAAAGCAAATTAGGGGAACAGTATTCAGCTAATAGTGTATCTGGTGATTTTGGAATCATAGTTCGTACTGTTAATGATAAATTTTCCTTAGGTATTTCAGCACAAAATATAGGGAATGGACTAAAATATCAAGATATTGCAGATCAATTGCCACTTATATTAAGAACAGGCATTGGATATAAATTGCTTGGTTTAAATAATCATACTTTACTTATAGCGGGAGATGTTCTGTTCCCCAAAGAAGATAGCATGAAAACACATCTTGGAATTGAGTATTGGTACCATAGTCTTATAGCGTTGAGAACCGGTTACAAAATCGGATATGAACCAGATATTATCACCGCTGGTATAGGTATTAAAGCGTTTCAGGGACAGATTGATTACTGTTATATTTCAGTGTTGGATGAACTTACACATAAAATCTCTTTTACCGTGAGATTTGGTTCACAAAAGCCGTATAGTAAAGGAGAAAAATATTATTCAAAAAATATGCCTAAGAGAGCTATTTATTATTGGTCGCAAGTTGATATAAAAGATGCGAATCATAAGATAGCAAGAGAAGATGTGGAGAAAACTAAAAAACTACTTGAAGAGAGAAAGAATGAAGAAATTACGATGCAAAAAGATAAAAAGCAAAAAGACATGATAAACAATAATATTCTTGAAATTGAAAAAATAATGAGTTTGGCTATCAGTAAAGAGATAAATGTTTCAGAATCAAAAAAGATGTTAGAAGATGTAAAAAATTATTATAAAAAAGAAAAATACGAGTATACAATAAATAGTTTAGTTACAATAAAACAGAAATTACAGATACAATTAGCAGATGAAGAAAATAAAAGAAATGAAATAAAAAAACAAAAAGAAACAATAGAAAATAATATTCTTGAAATTGAAAAAATGATAGAAAAAGCCATTAATAAAGGGATTAATACTTTAGTAGCAAAAAAGGTATTAGAAGATGCAAAAAATGATTATAAAAATAAGAAATACGATTCTGCTAATAATAATTTAACTATAGCAAAACAAAAGCTTCAAATACAGTTAGAAAATATGGAAAAACTAATAAAAAAGGAAAAAAATATTGCAGTCATCAATTTTAGATTAAGAAATGTATTTGCATCGGAAATGTTAGTTGTTACTGACTATATAAGAGGTGAACTTAAAAATACTCATGGATATTATGTTATAGAGGCGGATAAAGTTGACAAAGTTATATCTGAAATGTCATTACAACAAGTGGATATTACGAGTTCTAAATACGCAGTGCAGATTGGAAAAGTTTTAATGGTAAAGAGAATAATAGTTGGAACAATTTCAAAAATAATAGATTCTTATTTAATTATAGCAAATCTTATTGATGTTGAAACCGGTAATATATTAAAGTCAGAAAACATTAGAGCAAACTCTGATAAAGAATTGAATAACGCCTGTAAAACACTCGCCAAGAAACTCATCGAATAATTTTTAAATAATCAAAAAATACGCTTAACAAATACGGTGTAAATATATACACTTATAGGTGTAATTGTATAAGGAATGGTTATTTGGAAAATCCCATATTATAGAAATGGGATTTTTTTATTGTTATTTCTTTCATTTTTGATATAATGAAATTGTTAAAAAAATTTAACAATTTCTGATTACACAGATTTTAAAAGACGATTGCACAGATTAAAAATTAATAATTCATCAGCTTTGTTAATCAGTTTTAAATCATTTTAATCATATATTAATAAATATAACCACGAATTTTTAATTTGAAATTTTTATTTTAACTTTTAACTTGGTTTTTTATGTTTCCGACGCTTTTTAAATTAGGTCCTGTTGAGATTCATACTTACGGTGTTTTTGTTGCACTTGGTTTTTTTATTGGGTTTAAAACACTTTTGTATTATGGAAAAAAAATAAATATTTCAGCATCTTTGATAGAATCGCTGACATTCTTGGTTTTTATTTTTTCTATTATTGGTGCAAGAATTTTTTATGTTTTAATTTCTTGGGGTGAATTTAGAGATAATTTTTTAGATGTTTTCAAAGTTTGGCAAGGCGGGCTTGTTTTTTGGGGTGGATTTTTGGGCGGAGCATTGACGGTTATAATTTTCG
>Ga0208373_1005083_pt1 | contig 11215 bp, 10 predicted proteins | sample RifOxyC2_FD_184036 | JGI IMG/M metagenome (GOLD analysis project Ga0208373, IMG submission 184036) | Soil microbial communities from Rifle, Colorado - Rifle Oxygen_injection C2 (SPAdes) | ecosystem: Environmental > Terrestrial > Deep subsurface > Rock core/Sediment | place: Rifle, Colorado... | reverse complement strand
ACTCAGCGACCGATTCGCGGAGTCCGTCCACGATGGCCCTGCGCTGATCGGCGATGCCTTTGCCTTGAAGCGCCTTGCTCTGAGCTTCGGCTTCGGCTGCCTTCACTTTGAGGATTCGGTCAGCCTCGCCTTTCTCAGTTGCCGCCATGCGCAACCGTTGCGCCGCATTGATCTCGTTCATCGATTCCTTGACTGTCTTGTCTGGATCGATGTCGGTAACCAACGCTTTGACGATGCCGTAACCGAAATCGTCCATCACTTGAGCTAGCTGTTCTTTGACAGCGTCGGCGATTTCGTCTTTCTTGCCGAACACGTCATCCAGCTTGATTCCTGGAACCTTGGCGCGAACGACATCGAAGACGAACGAGGTGATCTGCTTCGTCGGATCATCGAGCTTGTAGAACGCTTCGTAGACCTTCTCCGGCATGACGAAATATTGCACCGAGACGACAAACTGGACGAACACGTTGTCCTCAGTTTTCGTCTCCACCTTCACGTCCAACTGCTGAACGCGCAGGTTGATGCGCCCCGCCACCCAATCGATCCACGGCGTCTTGAAGTTGAGACCAGACGTCGCTACGCGGACGAACTTGCCGAACCGCTGGGTCACTGCCGCCGTCTGCTGACCTACCGTAAAAAACGAGAAGATCAGCGTCAGAAAGCCAAAGACTCCAGCCACTGCCAGTACGATCCATTGCCAGATTTCCATGGAAATCTCCTTTCAATGTGCTATTTTACCGCGACACTCTGCGGCTAGAGCCTACCAGACACCTTGTCCGATATTGCGCCTATCCTAGCATAATATTATTATCCTGTCAAGTCTTGTGGTGGGTTCTTTTTTATGTTTAATTTTTAACCTCATTTATCTAATAAATGATTCCAATCGCTATTTTCTTCATTCAAAGATAGTTTCTGAAGCGGCGAAGCAAAACCAAAAATTTCCTTTCCATTTTTTGTCGGCTCCCCCCACACCCCCCGCCGAAAATCTAAAAGAAAGGAAGGAAAATTTTTGGTTTTTGCTCCCGCGACCGAAGGGAGCGGACGAGGCGCGCATCATTTATTTTGAAAATAGGTGCGAGCTTGGTAAAATAGAGACACCAATAAGGAACTAATGGATTCTGAAGAAGTTAATGTATGGGCGTGCCTACGGCACGCCCACTCCTTGGTTGGTTCTCAACCGCTAAGTTCCATTTTGGTGCTGTATTACTCTGCTTTGCTCGAACCTATTTTTTTGAACAGAACTCTGACTAATCGCACGCCCCGTGTGCGTGGTGGCTCTAAACTTCATCGTACGCTCCGATTCTGTGCTAACTCTAATAATTCCGCCAACGCCTCGCAGAGCCTCGGCGTTCCGCCCTCGCCCCATCGCTGTTCCATTCTTTTTTGTTTTGCGCGGGATTTTTTTGAAAAGGTATGGGCGATGGGGCTTCGGGCGGGCTTCCTCTTAAGGGAGGAAGCTGGCGGAATTCAAAATCCAAACTTCAATATTGTGCCTCTACCATTCTACTATTTTTCGTCCACGATCTAAAGGGGTCCATCCTCGGCATCTGCCTCGGACATTTCCGCTAGGGCTACTCGCGCCTAGATGTCTAGGTTTGGCGCTTCTCCTCGCCATTGCCCGCCTGCGGGCGGGTGGCTCGGGCGCCATGCTGTTTGGGGGAAGGAAGGAATCCTTCCCCCAGCTTCGGTCTCCTCCTCGCAGTGATGATTTAGAGTATTCAGTGCTTTCGTTTGTTCTGTGGTCGTTTAGAGCTTTGCGGCTTCGTTTAGCGTGCCTACGGAGTCCGCCCTCGCACAACCCCCTACCTCGTTTTCAAGATTGCTTTCGTGGTGTCGCTTCCGCTTCGGATTTCTGCATTGCAAGATAACGGCGGCGCTCATCCTTTAGTCATGGACGCCCTAGCGGAAATGTCCGAGGCTCAAATGCAAATGCGCTTGACCCACCCTCCCGTTCGCGCGCAGGCCCGCTCGCAAGGGAGGAGAGGGATGCGAGCGGGGGCTCCCTTACTAACATCAACTTATCATCCCGTTTTTATCCTGAAGTTTAAAAAGTAACGGCAATATCTGTTCCTTTTCTTTATTATCTAAATCTTTAAGCATCAACACAAAAACAGAGTAGGCAAATGTTCGACATGTATTAAAAGCAAATCTTATCATTCCCTCGTACTCCTCAAATTGCTTATTGTAAAGCGTTGAAGAATACTGATCCGATGCACCAGGTCCTCCATGTACAAACGAAGAAAGTTCCGAGTATTCAGGAATGATTATGGAAACCCAATCTGCCCCAGGTGCTTTATTATCAACAATATATTTAGCAATACTTTTGTACTCAAACTTTTTAATATTATCTGTTATATCTTTTTTACTTAGTTTAGTTAGCTTTTCGTCATACTTGCAAAGAGTATCCCAAACATCTAAATTTTTTGTTTCGGCATCTAGTATTGCAGATACCTGTTTTATTGAATTACCATATTTAAGCTCCTCCCCAATCCTTCCCAATCTATTATATTCAATACCGACATCGTCATTTTTTTCTTTCGTATACCTAGTCCAAATGTATGTTCCTTTTAACCAATGCTCTAAATATATACGATACAATGCTTTCATACTGTAAATATTATTGTCTTCCGACAGGTCAATGATCGCATTTTTCAAAGTAGACAGGTGTGTTTGAAAAGCAATCAAAGCAAGTATTGTTTTCTTGTGTGAACATTTTTTTGAATAATCAAAAAATATAGGCATAAGTTCCCTGATAACTTCAAAATATTCATCATTCTTCTCTCTCGTCATTTCTAGCCATTCAAGATATTTTGAATGTTCTTTTTCATGTTCTTTAAATCCTTTTTGTAGTTTTTCTTCTAAGTCCATAGAGAGTTATGTTCTAGCGACTATTAAATCTTTTTTAACTCCCTCAAGAGCTTTTACAAAACCCACAGTAAAATAAAAAAATGTGTTGAAATAATTTGCAGTTTCAGTAGTAGTAACTCCATCAATGAATGCAAAATCTCTGTAATTTGAACGAATCCTCATATAATACGGAAAATTAAAAATTGAAACTGCAAAAGAATTAAGATAGGTTTGGCATTTAGTTTTATGGGCTGGCTTTCTTAGATCTATACGATTCTTTTGTTTCCAATCATCAAGTTTGTACTTGGCAATTTTACGAATCGCCATTTTATACATATCAGATGGGCTGGTTCGGCTACTCAAGTTTGCACCACTTCTAACTGTGTGGGTTAAAATTGTTTGATCAAAAACTTGATTTAAAATAGGTTCTGAAAACAAAATCTCGCCATTACTTAATTTGCGAGAAAATTCATCAACGCAACCTATGTGTGAAAATCGGAAGATACTTTTTTGTAGTTTAAATACATATTCAATAGTTAGAAGTATATTAAAAATTAAATAATACGCTTTTACCGGAAGCCATGAGGTGGAGGCGTAAGAATAATCAGCATCAATCTGTACAATTTTATACTCATCATTTAGCGACTTTTTTGTAAGACTGATAAGATTTTTCTTTTCATCAATATTAGGAATTAAACCCTGTCTAAGTGATCCTGTATATTTAAGACTAACCCCTTTTACTAAATTACAAAGACACTTTATGTAGTTTAAGTGCGTATCATAAGCTTGATGTTCTAAAGTAGTTTGTATCATTCAGATCATGATTATTTTAGGGTGTGGATAAGTATACTTGTTCTTGAAGGTCCCTTCAAGTATGATATAAGTATAGTTGAAGGTGTTTTGAAAGTCAATACTATGATAAGCAAAAAACAAAAGCAAATATACGATTTCATTGTTTCCTATTCTAAAGAGCACAATGTCGCACCATCTTTGGAAGAGATTGCGAATCATTTCTATGATTTTTTGGCATATGCTTCTTCTGCTCATTATCATGTCAAAAAACTCCAAAAGGAGGGTTATCTTGAGCGAGAATCAAATCGTCCACGATCCATTGGTATTTACGCAGACAAAACCATAAAAAGCCCTTTCTTGAAAAAAATGGGGCTAGATTCTATTCGCGTTCCAATTTTAGGGGCCGCAAATGCTGGTCCTGCAACAATTTTTGCTGAAGAGAATATTTCTGGATACCTCAAAATCTCTCGTAGCGTGATGAACAAAAAAGACGGAGTGTTTGCTTTGCGTGTTGAGGGCGATTCAATGGACAAGGCAAAGATAGGCGGAAAGAATCTTGATGAAGGAGACTTTGTTTTGATCGATTCCGAATATAAAAATCCCAAAAACGGGGATTATGTACTTTCGGTTATTGATGGCTCTGCGAACTTAAAGAAATTTGAGAGAGATACAAAAACAGGAGATATTAGATTAATTTCTGAATCAAAGAATTCGAAACATAAGCCAATTTATGTTTCGAGCGAAGATGATTTCATGGTGAATGGCAAAATTATTGCTGTTGTTAAAAAGTAAGTTAGCCCTTCTCAAGAAAAATTATATTGTTTATAATGTATATGATGAACATTGATCTAAAAAAGAATCCCCTGACCTATCTAAGCCTTTTCAGTAGTGCCGGGGTGGGTTGCTATGGTTTTAAACTTGAGGATTTTGAATGTGTAGCAAGTGTTGAGATTATTGAGCGACGACTTAATGTTCAGAAACACAATAATAAATGCCGATACGAGTCTGGTTATATGGCAGATGACATAGTAGAAGAAAAAACAAAGGAAAAAATTAGAAAAGAAATTGACTTTTGGAAAAAAAATCATGGGGTGAAAGAATTGGATGTCTTAATTGCAACACCGCCTTGTCAGGGCATGTCTGTTGCTAACCATAAAAAAGGAGATGAACTTGCGCGCAACTCTCTTGTTGTTGAATCAATCAAGATTGTTGATGAAACAAGACCAAAATTCTTTATCTTTGAAAATGTTAGAGCATTTTTAAATAGTCTTTGTACTGATATTGACGGAAAAGACAAAAAAATTCGTGAGGCAATAGAGTTAAATTTAGGTGGAAAATATAATATTCACTATCAAGTCATTAACTTTAAAGATTATGGAAACCCCTCAAGTAGAACACGGACCCTTGTACTTGGTGTGCGTAAAGACTTGCAGGAAATAACCCCACTTGATTTCATGCCAGTATTGCAAAGAGAGAAAACTGTCCGAGAAGTGATTGGAGATTTACCGTCCTTAAAAAGGATGGGAGAAAGTGATGAAAAAGATATTTATCACAATTTTCGGCCTTATGCAGAACACATGCTTTCTTGGATTGAAAAAACAAAAGAGGGTCAATCTGCATTTGATAACGAAGATCCAAAACGCCGCCCACACAAACTAGTAAATGGAAAAATGATTTCTAACGCAAAAAAGAATGGCGACAAATATAGCCGTTGTTTTTGGAATAAGGTTAGCCCATGTATTCATACCAGAAATGACATCTTTGCAAGCCAAGCAACAATTCATCCATGCGATAATCGTGTTTTTAGTATCAGAGAATTGATGAAACTAATGTCCATTCCCGACTCTTTTAGATGGTCCAGTATTCCTGAAAATAAACTCAATAGTTTTTCTTCGGAAGAAAAAAGTAAATTTCTCAAGAAAGAAGAGATGAATATTCGCCAATCACTTGGTGAAGCTGTCCCGACTATTATTTTTCGCCAAATTGCACAGCATATAAAAAGATCTATACAAAAAAAGATTCTGGATGATAGAGAAGTGGAAAGAATAATAAAAAGAGAGAATCTTGGAGAAATAAGAAATCTGAAAATATTTTTGAATAAGAATCTACAAAATTATTCGTTCGCTGAATTATCTAAAATCGTTGAACTAGCAAATGCTTACAAATTTAAACATGCCGCATATTACACACGACAAGATATTTGTTTTACGGTTATTAAAGACTTACCAGACGCCTTAAATTACACTTCAATTAAGATTTTAGAACCATCTGTTGGGGCAGGAAATTTTCTTCCTCTTTTGATTGAAAAATACGAGTCTGTTTCTCGTGTACAGATTGATGTGATTGATATAGATAATAATGCTATCGATATTCTAAAAATTTTAATTCGCAAGCTTAATGTTCCAAAAAATATTACGATAAATTATTTAAACGAGGACTTTCTTTTGTTTGGGAGAGGAGGTCTTTTTGCAAATGAAGAAATTCATTACGATATTGTAGTTGGCAATCCTCCATTCGGTAAAGTAATAGATAATGAGTCTCTTTTGCTCGAATACAAGAAAGGGAAAAACAATACAAAGACTAGCAACTTATTTTCTTTCTTCCTTGAGAAAGCCATACATCATGCCGATGTTGTAGCCTTAATCATTCCAAAGAGTTTTCTTTCTGCCCCGGAGTTTAATGCTACACGAGAATTTGTATCACGATTCGCAATCTCAAAAATTACTGATTATGGAGAGAAGGGCTTTAAAGGAGTAAAAATTGAAACGATCAATCTTATTATAAACACGCGGAGAAATAGTACAGAAAATATAACTTTGGTGGAGTCGTATGTCAAAAATGAGATAGGCCTTAAAGAGCAAAGTTATATATGCTCTCAAGATTTTCCTTATTGGCTTGTATATCGAGATTCATTTTTTGATGAGATTGCTTTGAAACTTCATTTCGGAGTATTTACAGCATATAGAGATAGACAAATTACTAAACAAATTACAAAAATAAAGGGGCGAATACGAGTTCTTAAATCAAGAAATATTGGAAGTAATGAAATTGTGAACATTCCAAACTACGACTCATATGTAGATGAATATAAAAATCTATCAATAGCAAAATACATAAACCACAATGAAGCTGTTCTCGTTCCAAACCTTACATATAATCCTAGAGCCTGTTTTCTCCCCAAAAATACTATAGTTGATGGTTCTGTTGCGATCCTAATTCCAATAAATAAAGTTAAAATTACAGAAAACGATCTTGCTTATTATAACTCGGACGAATTCGTTGGATTTTACAAAGTTGCCAGAAATTATGGAACACGATCTCTAAATATAGATAATAATTCAGTTTTTTTCTTCGGTTTGCTAAAGTTAGTTTAGTTCTCTATATATTTTTTTAATCTCTTTTCTTAAATCACTAAAAGATATTGTATATGACAGATTAGTTTTTAGTCCCGTATTGATAACACCTATTAAAGATTCTCGCGAATAGTCAAATTTCCCTTGTTGTACTGATTTTTCAACTGAATCAATTTTTGCTTCTAAGCATATATATTGATAACCTTTATCAATTATTTGCGTATTATTGTTTGGATGAGCTTTGGTATTATGTTGTGTCGGTGTAAGTCTAATAAGATTTTCGAGACGATCCGAAATTTGCTTAAATTCATGTTCCGGAAAAATATGGTGGACTTGTGTGGCGGAACCATTAGCCCATTGATCTTTAACTTCACTTTCTGGATGTAATTTTTTAATTTGTGCCTTTGCTTTAGAAACACGGTATGGCAGTTTTTCGTATTCCTTTGTGTGGGAAATAATACTCCCGGCTTCCTGTCGTGTTACACCTTTGTATTTTTTCTTGTCTCTAAAGTTTGTTCTGTTATAAATTAGATCACTTGGTAGAAATGGGTATTTACTCATTCGTCCGGAAATAGTCCCCGGAATTCGCTGTTCAGCAGCGAAAATATTGAGTATTTTTGGAAAAATTCTCTTTGGTTCAAATTCTTTTTTAATTTCTGTATTACCTATAATAAAAGAGGTAAACTTCTTTTTTAAGTCTGAAAATTTTTCTTTACTAAGCCTACCGCTCAAATAAGAATCACGATACGACTCAAGATTGTTGTAAAAGCCACTGTTTTGTAAAACTTTTGTAATGTAATAATAAAGAAAAATATAAGCATTTTCAGATCTTATTGAAATAAAATTTAATAAATCTATATTTTTAAGCGTAAAATGTTGCTGTTTCCCAGTGATTTGAACTTCAAGGATTTGTGAAAATAAAAGTGTTTTAATTGGTTGGGCAACGAACTTGTCATACTCATGGAGTGTTCTTTTGTCGTCTGGAGATGGTTTACCAAAATGGCGAGTAACATTTTTTCTGAAATATGGAGAATTCCATATATCCTTAATAGTAAATGTTTTTGCACTTCCTGATGTATAGTTTAAAATACAGTCTGAAATAAAACAGAGGACATCCGGAGTTACCTTTTGATCCATGAAACGAGAGTAGCCGAAAGCCTTCTTTCTTATATCAAGGTCTTTATTTTTAAAATGTGATGCAATTAAATTGTTCATTTTATTTCAAAAGCTCACTACTTGAAATTCCCAACGCTCCGGCTATTTTTTCCAAAGTCGAAAGAGTGGGGTTCATGCGACCATTTTCAATATTGCTGATGTATGCTCTATCCACACCCAAAGCCTTCGCAAGATCGCCCTGCGATAAGTTCTTTTTCAAGCGCAATTTCCGCAAGTTTTCTCCTAGTTTTTTACCTGATTGCATGAGTTCATAATAGGAAAACTTGCATTGTATTGCAAGAGTGCAGTATAATGCACTTAGGAGTTTCGCCCGCCCGAAGCCCCATCGCCCATACCTTTTCAAAAAAATCCCGCGCAAAACAAAAAAGAATGGAACAGTGATGGGGCGAGGGCGGAACGCCGAGGCTCTGCGAGGCGTTGGCGGAATTATTAGAGTTAGCACAGAATCGGAGCGTACGATGAAGTTTAGAGCCACCACGCACACGGGGCGTGCGATTAGTCAGAGTTCTGTTCAAAAAAATAGGTTCGAGCAAAGCAGAGTAATACAGCACATTTCATAACTTGGTCGGAAAATTCCCCCGCGCGCTTGCGCGCGGTAATGAGAAGGGGGTGGGCGAAATCCGAATTGGTCTTGCAAGCAAATGCGAATTCGGTGGGCGGGCGGAAAGCAAGAAACGAGACGGCAACGGATTCTTCTTTTTTCATAATCCAAAAACATATATGAACAAACCAAAATATTTTCTCTACGCGCGAAAGTCCACCGAGGACGATGATAAGCAGATTATGAGTATTGAAGCTCAACTCTTTGAGCTTCGTGAGTTCGCGCGTAAAGAAAATCTTGAAATTCTTCAGGAATTTCAAGAGTCGAAAAGCGCAAAGAAACCGGGTCGTGAAAAATTTGGCGAGATGATGTCCCGCATTGAATCAATGGACGGCGTGGGTATCCTCGCATGGCACCCTTTATGTTAAATACAACATCTGTGGATAACAGTGTTATATTTTCAGGTACAGAGAAAAAGAGCTTTTTAAAGAACTTGAATTTTCTTCTTCTGATTTAAGCGTATCTCAATTTCTGGAAAACAACCTTGGCTATCTGATGCTTCAGACATCTGAGAGCCCAGAGCTTGGTCTTGCCTTCTTTCAGTTTCTTCTGGTAATACTCTTTGCCTATTGGATCACCTTTGATAGCGATCTGGGACAAGGCAATGCTGTGTATGGCTCTGTTCAGTTGTCTATTGCCGAAAGGATTGGTGTGCATCCTGTTCTTCCTGCCAGAAGAGTGAGGCATGGGGGCAATACCGGCATACATGGAGAAGTGATGCTTGTTCTTGAATCTTTTTATCGTAATCACTTCCGCCACAATAGAGCAAGCCGTAACCATACCACAGCCGTGGATTACTGTGAGTGCCTTGGCTTCTTTAGAAGTCTCCCCGATCAAAGACACTTCTTTAGATATGGCATAGATCTGTTCTTCGATGAACAGAAGCCTCTTGAGTCTTCTGGTAATACTCGTAGCCAAGATGGTCTGATTTTCTCTAAGATCAGAAAGAAACCACTTGACAGCTTTCTTGCTGAAAGATCTGGGACAATGCAGACGATAACTCTCGGTATAGTGCTGATGAATCAAGCAGCGCAGTTGGTTCTTGGTAATGGTTTTCTGTTTGGTTAAGTCTCTTCTCTCCATGAGAAGCAAATCCAAAGACTTGGCTATCTCAAGCTCTCTCTTGTCTGCTATACTTTCTTTGGCCGGTAGTGTTTCTTCATATTTTGTGAGCAGAACTTTGCCTACCCGCCTAGCGTCAACCTCGTCACTTTTATGGTGTTTAGTTGAAGCATTACGTTCCCGCTCCGTAAGGATGGCGGGAACGTATCGTATCTGGTAGTTTCGGCTTCTCAATTCTTCTACCAGATGAAGACCATAACTATTTACATCTTCAAGACCAATGACGATATTCTCTTTGAGCCCCATCTCTTCTAGCCATTGCCTGTATATCTCCAGAGTGTTGTTGGTGAAGTTGAGAGTTCCTCTCTCCTCTCCCCAAGCGTTCATGGCTACGGCTGTATGAGAGTATTTATGCACATCGACACCGACCACGATTGATTTCTCATTGAGCATTCATGTTTTTAAGTTATTTTTTAACTATCGCTATCAACCCCCGTCTTCGCTAAAGCTACGACGGGCAAGTTAAGACACTACAGGCCCTAGTATTCCTTTATCATCAGCCACTCTAGTGAGGGCAACTTTCTATTAAACCAAAGATCTGTAAAGTCTCATGTTCTTGACCGGGTAGTCTGACCGAAGCTACAAGAGCATAAAGCTCGAGAGCAGGATGCCATGAACCACGGCCAAGAAGATGCGACCTTGGAAATTTAACATAGAAAGTCTGATCGTTTGGCGCGCAATTCTGTTGACGGCGGCAGGATAATTTATCTCTTGGACTGCGGGCATTTGACGATGTTGAAATTTCCGACATTTTGGGCAGAAAACACAAGTCAGGGAAAGTTCATGCTCAACATCGCCTTTGGGCAAAGCAAATACTACATTGATTCCTTGAGCGAAAATGTCCGCAGAGGATTGCGCCAAAAAGTGAGGCGAGGAGAATATCCGGGGCCTGCGCCCATCGGCTATCTCAACGATTCAAGAATAAAACTTGTTGTCATGGACAGGAAGAAAGTAAAAATAATCAAAGCCGCTTTTGAGTTTTACGCCGAGGGCGATAAAACCCTTGAAGATGTATCTCACTTTTTGGCGCAACAAGAAATTACAACAAAAGGCGGCAAAGTATGGCATAAAGACAGAGTAAAATATCTGCTTACCAACCCTTTTTACTACGGACATTTTCGTTATGCCAAAGAAGTACATGAAGGCAAACATGACCCAATCATTGCAAAGAAACTTTTTGACCGAGTGCAGGAAGTATTGAAGCAGAGAGGAAGACCAAGGCATAAAACCAAAAATGAGCCGCAAGCATTTTGCGGGCTTCTCCACTGCGCTTGCGGCATGATGATAACCGGCGAATACAAGGTCAAACGTCAGAAAACGGGAA
>Ga0208373_1005082_pt1 | contig 11217 bp, 9 predicted proteins | sample RifOxyC2_FD_184036 | JGI IMG/M metagenome (GOLD analysis project Ga0208373, IMG submission 184036) | Soil microbial communities from Rifle, Colorado - Rifle Oxygen_injection C2 (SPAdes) | ecosystem: Environmental > Terrestrial > Deep subsurface > Rock core/Sediment | place: Rifle, Colorado... | reverse complement strand
TTTTGTGGATCACACGTAAATCCTGTGGAGCAATAGAGGCTCTATTCAGACAAGTTAACCCCCTCCTTTTTAAGGAGGGGTCTGGGGTGGTTAAAACCTATGTCATTGCGAGGAGGTAGTCTCTCGTCGACCGACGAAGCAATCCTTTGACAAGCCGGAGGATTGCTTCGCATGGCTCGCAATGACACAAACAAATAACAATTCCCTCACGATCATAACCACCCCTAGCCCCTCCTTAAAAAGGAGGGGGACCGGATAATACATCTCCACAGGATTTACGACTGATCCGGTTTTGTCCAGGTGGGCTGGGAATTCTGGTACAATGCTTTACAGAGAATTTCAATCAATAAGTACTGGAAGTACTATTGTTGCACTATGGATGGAAGAATTATTATGGGACTTGATCCCGGTTACGGTCGCATGGGGTTTGGTGTCATCTACGTGGAAGGGGCGCAGATGTCTTTGGTTGATTACGGAGTTGCCACGACGACCAGCGGAGATACGTTTGAGAATCGTTTGCTCTCGCTCGCCAACGATCTGGGAGATTTGTTTGCCCATCATCAACCGCAGGCTGTTGCGATTGAAAAGTTATTTTTTGGAAAGAGCTCGACGACCGCGATGAACGTCGCGCATGCCCGAGGTGTGGCGCTCTTAATGGCCGCACAAGCTGGTTGTCCGGTGTTTGAGTTCACTCCCGCCCAGGTAAAGAAGGCGGTTACTGGAGATGGAAAGGCAGGGAAGACGGCCATTCAAAAAATGGTAAAAGAACTCCTCAATCTCCCCAAACCTCCCAAGCCCGACGACGCCGCTGACGCCTTGGCGATCGCCATTACGGCGAGTACAAAACGATGGTAGAAAATATGAAAGAAAATTATTTTCAAAGAGAAGGGGGAACAGCGAAGCGTGAAGAATTTGATTTTGCGGTTGTGAGAAAACAACTAGATGATTTGAAAGCAACGTTTGAAGAAAATCGTACAAAGCCAAGAACCGTATGGAGCGATCAGTCAGAACAACCATGGGAAGTTTTTGCGGTAAATGAATTACATCGGAATCCCGATCTTGCCGGGGAGTTGTATGATGATTTATGGAACAATGTTGTAAGTGAAGAGGAAAGAACGGAGAAAATTATCAGAGCGGTTGATGGTTTGCTTCAAACACAAGATTCTTCCGTGGTTTTTCTTGATAAAGGGGATACTCCATCTTCCGAGATGCTTTACCTACTGAGGGATAGGCAAGGTTTTATTGAATCATTTGAGAGGATATTACAAAATCCGAAAATGAGAGGTTCTTCACTAAAAAAAATAGTATCTGAACACCTAAAAACTGTAGCAAGCGTCTTAAGAGACGATTTTGAAGAACGACCTTCGGTTGTGAGTATTATCAATGCGGTTGTTGGTGCGTCTGTGGAAGTTCAGTCGGCTACTGTGCGTGAACTTGTAAGAATAGATAAAAACGTGCCGATTGTTTTGCTTGGAGATCAATTGGATTTACAGAATACGCATCCAGCATTATTTGATGTTGTTGTAGATGTGCTGATTAAGGACGCCCCACAAATTCTTGTTTGGAATGAACTTAGAATGCCTTTAGAGAAAGTTATTCGAGCTGCTGCAAGATATTTGATGGATGTTTATGCAAGAACCGATGATTTTCCAATAGAGAGCCAAGTGTCAAAAAATGTTCGTTTTATTTTCTGTCGCGCCTTGCCCTATCTTAATGAATACTTGGAGACGGCTCAAGATGAAGACGTGGTCAAAATGCGAAGACTCATGGAATCATCTAATGATAATGATGTCATGTTTGCACTTGAAAACCATTCAACTAAAAAAGACCGCGAGCAATTATCAAAAAAAATTCAGGATTCAACTAAACGTTTCGCTTCAAGTCTTTTAAGTAATACGAATGGGTCTTTTAGTGAACTACATCAACAGGCTTTTGAGGAGGTTGGAACAGAACCTCGAACATTTAGTTCTTCCGAACAGTCTTTTCTGAGTCTGGTAGCGGCTCTGTATGCTTCATCTGAACCACTAAATGCCGACGATTGTGGCTATGTACTGAATGAATTGCAGTGTTTGAATCATGTCGTATGCGATCAAGCGATCATTTGCGAAATGCTTCGCAAACGCAGTGTATTTCGTAATGAGAACGGGGAGTATACGTTTATTGCGTTTCCTGATCCTGATGCAGAGGCCATGAAAGAATATGCTCGAGATTTTTTTGCTGATTTGGGAAAACATGGTGACACGATCGATTTTCAGGATCAGCTTTTGATTCTGAATACTCAATACAGAAATTTAGATGTCACATTTTATCGTGATGGTCTGGTTGCGGCGATTGATGCGTTTAAGGCACGTGATCTTAAACCATTTTCAGACGAGACTTCCTCTGAGGTATGGGCCGATGCGTTACTTTACGAGTGTATTTCGGATGACGCATTGAACCAGCATGAAAATACTGATTTGAACAAAGAAACGCAAAAGGTTTTTGATGCGATGCAAAAACGTCGCACAACCAATCTGAAGAATTGGCAATTCGGACTGCGAATATTGAAGGTTTTACAGACACCAAAAACTGGTTATGGCAAGAGCTCGGAAGATTTTATGGCGCTGTTTGAGTCTGATGCATTCTGGGAAGAAGTTGAACGAGGCGCGGAAAAATTTGAAGGAAAATTTGCACAAGATTCAGATCTTTCTGACACAGAAAAAGATGCACTCATGAGATGTTTCGCAAGCTTTTTCCCTTCGGATTTTTTTGAAGGCCAAAGAAAAATCATGAGTTCGTATTTTGCTAACGAAGGGGCAGCCCTGGAAAGTGGCAGCTATTCCTCAGAGGATTTTTTGGAAGAAAGAGAAACAATACTGGAGGATTTATTGAAGCGTTTTCATTTGCCTGTTGAGAAAATGATTCAGGCATGGCAAGAAAGTAATGGTTCAGATGTACAACTGGCCATGATGAGAAATGCTAAGATGCTTTTTGACTTGGAAAAGCATGATTCCGGAATTGGTGTCGTATTATTTGAACAGTTTGGAATCAAGGCGTTTGATCGTTATCCAAGTGGTTTATTGATTAGACAGTATGAAACGCGTGATAAGGATGTTGAATTTGGGATTATCATAACCGCACAGAGTGATCACAATGGAGCATTTTTTAACAGCAATTATTCTTGGGCAATTGATCTTGATGAGCTATCAGGAGGAATCATTCCGCGCGTTATTGAGGTTACAGATGTGCGTGATTTAGTTCTTCGACTTGGACAATTACGCCGAAGGTATGGTCGTAGAGCAAAGTATGGTTATGTTTCCGGACACGGTTCTCCAGACAGCATTGCGTTGGACAGTTCATATTTTATGCCCTCAGGTCTGGAACATGGAGTCATAAAAGATGACCATTCATTGCGATCAGTCCATATTGGAACTCCCTATGGTCGGGCAGCGTTTGGTCGTTTTTTTGAGCCAGGTGCGCCGGTCATTCTCAATAGTTGTTCAACAGGTGCTCAAGGAGGAATTGCGGATACAGCAGCCGATTCATGGTCTGATGTTGTTATTCATGCACCAGATGTTCCCTCAAATATCGCATCCATTAAAGCCTCCCAGAATAGAGACGGAGCAGTTGCATTTGAAGTATCTCGAACACATGGAGCAAGTGATAACGTTTTTGTGTCTTAGCAACCTTAAGGAATGATGGGACGGGATGGGAGCGATTCCCAGAGTTGATGGAAGATGGTGCGGTGAAAGTCGGCAAATTCTTTGGACTCAATAAGGACGGCCATTTTTTCCCGCCAGCTCATGATAAGCACCTTATTGTTGTAAATATTTACTTCGGGAGAAAATGTTTCTCCCATGGGCAGAAAGCGGGTTCGGCGCATCTCCTCTTTGTCTTTTCCCATGCGCTCCAACGAAGCTTTATTCTGTGGAAGGATCGCGCGAATGAACACGTTGGCTTTTACACGTCGCTTGTAGTAGGTCGGAAAGAAGTTGGGAAGGCCTTCATGCATGGTTGCGACGTTCGCGTAAGCAAGAATTGGCTGTGTGGATGAGAGGGTATCTTCGTAGGCTTCACGCATTCCCTTCTCACCCTCAAAGAACTGCACGCGGGGTTTGTCCGAGGCTCCATGGGTGAGCGATTGAAGTTCGGGTAAAAGGTGTTCGATTTGAGTTTTTTGTTTCGACAACTGCTCACGTGTATTCTCGATTTCTCGATCGATATAATTCAAGAGCCGGGCTGGATCGAGTGCCACGAAATGCGTCTGAGAGCCTTTTTTTGTTTGACTCACTAACCCCTTTTTTGAAAGGAGGCCAAGGATGTCGTAGACCGTAGTGCGGTTGATGTCCGTCCTCTTAGCAATCTCACCAGCCTTCGAACTTCCAACAGTAAGAAGGGAAGTATAAACCTTCGTTTCCTTAGGGGTGAACCCGAGTTTTTTTAAAATATCTTCTAGCATAGAAATGTTGTCGAAAAAATTGCAACACTTAATTTATATCATTTTAGCGAAAAAATGTCAATCAAATACCTAACTTGTCCCGTAATATCTCGACAGATAAACAAAAAAACGGTAGTCTTGCATGTCAGCATTCATTCGGACTCCTGCGTTTACGTGGTGATGCATAGCCATGTAAACGGAGGATCTTCGATGAACACTCTTCTAATCCAGCCCCGGTATCCCCATGGTGGCAAGCGTCAGACCTACATGCCCTACGGCATGATGAACTTCGCCAGCCGGCTCATTGCTGCTGGTGTGCAAGTGCAGATTGTCGATCTGAATCTCGACGAACTGAACGAGAGGGATGTCCTATGGGCCGATGTGGTCAGCATCGCGGTCCTGGGTACACCCTACATCGTAGGCGCGATTGAGCTCGTGCAGAAGCTCCGGTCGGGTGGATTCACGGGTCAGATCCTGGTGGCTGGTCAGGGGGTCGCACGCTTCAATCGCGTGGCGTTTGACCAGCTGTTCAGTGGTCGAGCAATCCAGGCGCACGAGGAGTTCGAGTTCACCCAGATCTTCGTGGTATCTCTGCCCGATCAGGAGGTTACCTCAGTCGAGGGAGCGCTCAAGATGCTTTCTCCTGAGCGTCGGGCGAGCTATCTGAGTCAGGAGTTCCCGCTGTACCTCTCACAGGGGTGTCGATTCAATTGTGACTTCTGCGCAGCGGCAAAACATCGGCGTGAGCAGTACCGCGATCTGACCGTGCTGGCAGAAGAAATTGACTACATCGCTAGTGAACTGGAACGCATCGGGCATTACAAGTTCGAGGCGTATCTCTCCAACTTGGACACCTTTCAGAATCCAGATCAGTTGGAGAATGCGCTCAAGGTGATTCACGAACGATGCCAGCGCTCCGGAATCGAGGTCCGCCTGCGGTGCCTCTCGACCATGGCGATGTTCGCCCATGCTGCTCGCAAGGATCCAGGTCTGCCGGGTCGTCTACGGGATCTTGGTCTGAAGATCGTCGCTTTCGGAGCCGACGGCGGTGACGAACGTGTCTGGGCACGCATGGGAAAGCGTCACAATTCGCTCGAGACGCTTCGAGAGGCAGTCGAGGCAGCACAGCAGTCGGGTCTGGAAGTCGAGATCCTCATGGTGATCGGTTTCCGGAATGACGATGCGCTCGCCATGTACCGCGCACTCAAGCTCAGCCTGGACTGGGCCAAGCGTGGGTGTGTCTTGCGACCGTACCTGGGTAAGCCTCCGATCGACCACATGGGGGCTGACGAGCTGAAGGTGTATGTCGAGAATCCGGAGCTCATCCTCAACCTCGACTACGCGGCCTTCGGGTCCAAGAACACCCATCCCTCTCGCTTGCAGCGCTGGATGGTGAACGCGACCTACTTGGCTGTTATTGCGGCACTCACGCCGCGCGGTCTCAACACGACTTTCCCGATCATCCCCCTGGAAGGGTCTCGGGCACGTCATGCACTCGCGCATGCGATCAATCGGTTCATGCCGGCTGACCGTTAGCGTCAACGGCCTTTTCCAAGGCCGTTTTTAAAATTGAAAATCACCCGTGTTGGGTGATGCGTTTTTTGACTCATGAAAGGTCATATGATAGTGTCATATTGTAAGTTATCTTATTATCGTTTATGTCGACACTATCAGTCCCCTTAACATCTCAACTCGAGGATGTTATTACTCGTCTGGTGAAGAGCGGTTTTGCTGAAACGAAAGCTGAAGTCGTGCGCAAAGCCATTACACGCTTGGGGGAAGAAGAGGCGGTCAACGCGGTTTTATTGTCGCAAAAAGAGGCACGCGAGGGGAAACTATTGGAAGGCGACTTGAAGAAGTTGGTCAAATCTCTGTCGTAGAGTATGCGCGTATTTTTTACGCCGCGGTTTGTGAAAATGGTTGGTTCACTTCCGGAGGATTTACAGACAGATGTCTATGACAAGGTTGACCAGTTTCGTGATCCAGCAAATCATCCAGCGCTGAAAGTACACAAACTTAAGGGGGCATTAAAAGGATTTTCCAGTTTTTCAGTAAACTACAAAACGCGGATTATTTTCGAACGAGGAAAAGATGGCGCTGTTTTACACGCCGTCGGCGATCATGATGTTTATAAAACCTAAGCCAGGACGATCGCTTGCAAAAAACTTCCCTGTAGGCTATTGTTTTCGGGCAAATTCGTTCGATCAAATTACGAAATGACTCAAAATGAGATGAGCTGCGCCGGTCTGGAGGGAGGAAAGCCGATGAAACGTAGGGACACCTACGTTGAGTCGGTTTCCGACCGAAGACCAAGCAGATCGCTCATTTTGAGTCATTTCGATTGCGGGTGTCGTATAGTGGCTCATTATGTCAGCCTTCCAAGCTGAAGAGGAGGGTTCGATTCCCTTCACCCGCTCCAGAAAAAAGTTTATTGAAATGGTTCAAAATGAGATGAGATATCATTGAAGCACGAGCACGCGACTGAGGCGTACTAAAACGTACGACGAAGGAGCGAGCGCAGAGCTGAAATGATAGATCGCTCATTTTGGACCATTTCATTGACGGGATGTAGCTCAGTAGGCTAGAGCGCTTGGTTTGGGACCAAGAGGTCGCAGGTTCGAGCCCTGTCATCCCGACCAAAAAAATCCATCATTAGATGGATTTTTTTGTTGGCAGAAAGTTACTTTTCACTTAGAATGTATGTATAAGAGATGTCTCCCCACCCCTCAACTCGAGGAACAAATTATTTGAACGTATGGAGGATGATGCCTCTAAAAAAGTCCTTCTTCAGCGCATCCCGGAGATTACAGTAGAACCGCGGTTTCGTGTACGTATTATTTCGCGCGAGGCGCCAGAGGCAGACAGCATCAAACTCGTTTTGGAAAAACCAAAAGAGTTTATTTTTTTGCCAGGACAATATATTTGGCTCGTCCTTCCCAAACGTTCAACCACGCGTGGCATCATCGACCGTCATGCCTATTCCATTGCTTCTTCTGTTGATGATGAATTTCTTCAACTATTTGTTCGACTTACGCACAGTGAGTATCTTCAGGCAGTCGGGAATTTGAAGGTTGGTGATGAGGTGGAGATCATTGGACCTATGGGATCTGCTTTTTGTGTCCCTCCCCAGGGGGCTGTCATGATTTCCGGAGGGACAGGGTTAGCTCCGTTTATGTCGATTTTGAAATCGCATGTACCCGGAGTGTTTTCCCTTTTGGCGTATCACAGAGAGGAGCAACTTCTGCCAGGCGAACAGGTGTTAGAATCCATCACTCAAGAGAATTCGCATGTCTCCATTTCAATCCACGCAGGCATTCCGACGCGCGAGCAGATAGAAACAGTAGTCAGCCCCACGGACGCACGACCTGTTCTTATCTCAGGCCCTCAAGTGTTCGTCGATCACGTCAGTGAGTTATGTCTGTCCTTAGGAGTCCGCCCAGATCGACTATCATTTGAAGCGTTGTATCCAACAGGCAGAATGACAAAGGAGCTACACTCCATGTTCGATCCCAACCTCCACCCTTTTTTCCCGGCAGACGAGTCTAGGGCGATGAAAGAACTCCCCGAATTAGGAGAGCTGTTCTACATGGTCGTAAAGCAAACGAACAACCACGTCGTTATCACAGATCCCAACGGAGTCATTCTTTTCGTCAATGAGGCGGCTGAGCAGATAACAGGCTATAGCTTTAAAGAGATGTATCATCAGACACCTCGTTTATGGGGAGGATTGATGTCGCCAGCGTTCTACAAGACTCTTTGGGATAAGAAGTCCGGTGGTGAGAAGATTGTGTATGAGGTTTTGAACCGCCGGAAGGATGGGCGTTTGTATGTCGCGCTTGCCCGTATTACGCCGATCTTGCGCGAGGATGAAGTGATTGCCTATGTAGCCACCGAGGAAGATATTACAGAATTTAGACGTTTGGATAAAGCAAAAACGGAATTTATTTATCTTGCGTCACACCAGCTTTTGACCCCCTTATCAGCTATTTCGTGGAATGCTGAGACGCTTCTGGATGGCGATGCTGGTGCTCTTTCCCCTCAGCAACAGAAGTATGTCGTTGAAATTCAACAAGGTAATCAGCGCATGGTTGCTTTGATAAACGCGTTATTGAATGTTTCTCGCATTGAAATGGGGACGCTCAGTATCTCCCCAGAGCCAGTCCAATTGGAAGCTATCCTTCATTCTGTCCTTCATGAACTCGAATCGAGTATTCAGGAGAACCAGCTTCAGGTGAAGCAGGTGTGCGCAAAGGATGTGCCGGCTGTTCATGCTGATCCTCATCTCCTGCGCATCATTTTCCAAAATCTTCTTTCCAATGCGGTTAAATATACTTCCAGTGGGGGCCAGGTTGAGTGTGCGGTCACGTTCGATAAGGAGAATTTTCACATCACCGTTTCTGATTCAGGGATCGGTATTCCCAAAGCTCAACAGGGCAAACTATTTCAGAAATTATTTCGAGCGGACAATGCGATGCGCAAAGACACGCATGGTACAGGATTGGGTCTCTACCTCGTGAAGTCTATTGTAGATCGCTTGGGTGGCACCATTGTATTTGAAAGTGTGGAGAATCAAGGAACGACGTTTCAAGTTTCGCTTCCCCTCTTGGGGATTGAGAAAAAAATATGACTCAAGTACAAAAAACGATCCTTATCGTTGAGGACGAGAGGGTTCTCGCTCAGGCTTTGCAGATGAAACTCTCCAAGGAGGGGTTTACGGTTGAGATCGCCGAAAATGGTGAGGAAGCTTTGAGGATTCTGACAACCAAGTCCATCGATTTTATTGTTATGGATTTGCTTATGCCGGTCATGGATGGATTTACATTTCTCGAACAACTACAAGAGAGAAAAAACAAGATTCCGCTTATGGTGTTGAGTAATCTTGGACAACCATCTGATCTTGAACGATTGAAACAGTTGGGTGGAGATGACTTTCTTTCAAAATCAGCGAGTAGCCTCTCTGACATTATTGGTCATATCAAGCAACGATTGGACGTAGAATAATCGTATGATGCTGAGTCAAGAGGAATATCAAAAGGTCTTTGTTCAAACGAAAGCCATCACCCAGGCTCAGTTTGATGGACTCTCCCAAACAAAGGAAGCGCGACAGATCGGGTTGGATCGAGTGCTTGTGGCCAGGGGGATTCTAACAGAAAGAGAAGTCGGACAACTCATGAGTATTTGGTTTGAAGTTCCCTTTGTTGATTTGGGTCGGACAGAAATTCATTCAGAGGACGTGGCTCTTCTTCCGGAAGTCTTTGCTCGCGCGCAAGAGGCTCTCGTGATCGGACAAACACCAACGCAGATTCGGGTTGCCACCACCGACCCTCGCAATTCCATTCTTGCGTCCCAGCTAAAAAAGTTTTTCCGACGCGAGATCGTATTTGTGTACGCAACAGGTCGTGACCTCCAGCAGCACTATTTCCTCTATCAAGCCGATCCGGAGTCCCGCCTTCGAGCCATTATTGATCGCGAGCAGGTTGATACTCGTGATATGGATATGCGCGCGACAGACTTCGTGAGTACCATGATCGATATTGCGTATCAGCGTCGCGTCTCAGACATTCATCTGGAGCCAGAAGAGGAGTATGTACTTCTGCGCTATCGTGAGGATGGCATCCTCCATGACATCGTTCAGCTTCCGGTGGATTTGGAAGAGAATATTCTGACACGCATTAAAGTTTTGTCGCGGTTAGCAACGGATGAACATCGAAAGGCACAGGATGGGAAAATTTCCTACAAAACTCCCTGGGGGAATGATGTGGAGATTCGCGTCTCGATCGTCCCCACCACGCACCAAGAAAAGGCGGTGCTACGTCTGCTCACAGATCAAACCCAGGCTTTCTCTCTGCCAGAGCTTGGTTTTTCGCCTGAGGACTATACAAAGATTTCCAATGCGGCGCACAAACCTTGGGGTATGATTCTGGCTACGGGACCCACGGGATCAGGAAAGACAACAACGCTGTATGCGCTCCTACAACTTTTGAATGAGCGAGAGGTGAATATTACAACCATTGAGGATCCGGTTGAGGTTGATCTTGATGGGGTCAGCCAGATTCAAGTGAATGAACGAACGGGTTTAACGTTTGCCAAGGGGTTGCGATCGATCGTGCGTCAAGATCCAGACATCATTATGGTGGGAGAGATTCGTGACGGGGAGACCGCGGACATAGCTGTTAATGCGGCCATGACAGGTCACCTCGTGCTTTCAACGTTGCACACCAATGACGCGGCAACGACCTTTGTGCGCTTGGTGGATCTAGGGGTCGATGCGTTTCTTATCGCGTCGACCGTCAATATAGTCGTCGCTCAACGATTGGTTCGGAAAGTTTGTATTGGTTGCATCCAATCATTGGATGTAAATGTAGAACAGGAACTTTTGTTTGAGCGTTTTCCTCAGGCTAAGAATCGCCTTTTGAAAATGACTGGAAAAAATACGATTAAAGATCTTCAATTGTTTGCCGGAAAAGGATGTAAGGTTTGCCATATGACGGGGTATCACGGCCGTGTAGGTATTTTTGAAGTGCTAGAGGTAACAGATGAAATTCGAGATGCCTTGATGACACACAAAAATGCTGACCAAATAGGGGTGATTGCACGGGAGCAAGGGATGCATTCGATGGTCGAGGATGGATTGCGGAAGGTTCTGGTGGGCCAAACAACGATTGAAGAAGTGTTCCGCGTAAGTCAACTCGACGACTAACTACCGATAAACACCGTCAAACGCTGAAACGTTGGGAATCTGTTATGCTGTGAATAACGTTCATTGAAGAATGCGATGCTCCTTCAATCTAAATCCTGCG
>Ga0208373_1005078_pt1 | contig 11224 bp, 6 predicted proteins | sample RifOxyC2_FD_184036 | JGI IMG/M metagenome (GOLD analysis project Ga0208373, IMG submission 184036) | Soil microbial communities from Rifle, Colorado - Rifle Oxygen_injection C2 (SPAdes) | ecosystem: Environmental > Terrestrial > Deep subsurface > Rock core/Sediment | place: Rifle, Colorado... | reverse complement strand
CCATAATAGAGGCAAGTTAAAATTAAAAGTTAAGAGAAATATGGGGTCAGGTCTTGCAATACGACATTTTATAACGGAACAACGGAGTCAGATGCGAGGTTTTCTCGCTAATAGTAGGCAATCTTGCTTGCCCGCCCCACCACTGAACCGTTGGTGGGCAAGCAAGTTTCAGTGGAGGGCTTGACGGTATTGAAAGAATCGCCGAGTAAACTCGGCAACTACAGTAGGAAAATATAAATATGAAAAATAATTTAAAAAAGATATTATTCAAACTAAAACCATTTCTATTAGGTTTAGTTTTTATCTTTCTAATGGGATTAACTTTCATCCATGCTTTCGGCATTTCTACAAATTATGCGGATGCTTCAGTATCTGATCTTATTATAGATAATGAGTATAATTTGAGTGCTATTCTGAGCCAGCAATTAAAAGTAATTAATAATAATAACGAACCGATTGAAGTTAAGATTTTAGTATTATTTCCAGAATCTAACAATATAAGAAAAAAATATAGTTCTATACCCGATGTAAAATGGGTGTCTATTGTGCCTGATAAATATATTTTACCACCTGGACAAAAAGGATATTCCGATATAATGATTAAGATACCTAAAAATAAAAAACTTCGTGGTAAGAGTTATCAGTTTAATATAGAAATTAGCGCTACTCCGCAAAAGAAGGAAAATAATATAATGTTTGTGCCGTCACTCCTTTCAAGGATTATGTTCACTATTAAAGGAAAGAAATAAAGGGGACAGCGACCTTTTTGCTCGTCATTCCTGTGAGGTGTTATCAGGAATCTAAAAAAGGTTCTGGATTCCCACTTTCGTGGGAATGACAAACAATAAAAGGTCTGGATTCCCACTTCTGTGGGAATGACAAATAATAAAAGGTTCTGGATACCACATATTTAATATGGGGTATGACGGAAGGAAAATGTAGTTGTCAAGAAAGCAGAGCAGATACATCAGAATGATGGCAAGAATAAAATGAAAATAATGTGTAGTTGCCAACCTTGGTTGGCGGTGTTAAAAGAAACGCCGAGTAAACTCGGCAACTACAGGAAAATAATGAAAATGATTTGTAGTTGCCGAACTTGGTTGGCGGTGTTAAAAGAATCGCCGAGTAAACTCGGCAACTACAGGAAAATAATGAAAATGATTTGTAGTTGCCGAACTTGTTCGGCGTAGTTGATTTGTAGTTGTCAATCTTGCCCGCCCGCCAACGTTTCAGTGGAGGGCTTGCCCGAGTGTTCGGATTGTAGATGTCAATAGTGTTAATAAAAAGCAGAAAGTTAAAATGAACATATCTAAGTTTAAAAGATTCCTACCGGTTACAATACTAACTCTATTAGTTGTTGTCTTTTTTTATAAAATAATATTTTTTAATACAATATTCAATATGGCGGATTTGACAGGTTCTGATATTCTGGATATGGGATATTCATTTAAGCATTTTTTATCTCAATCCCTGATGCAGAAGACATTACCTGTATGGTGTTCTTCTATCGGATATGGGTTTCCTATACATGCTGATGGCGAGGGCGGTTTTTTCAATCCGATAAATTTAATTCTATTTTCAATCCTGCCGAAACTGATAGCATTTAATTGGAGTATAATACTATCGTTTCTTATTGCTTCTGTTTTTACCTATCTTTATGCCCGTAATATCGGATTATCAGCGGTTGCTTCATTGGTTAGTTCAATATCATTTTCTTTTTCAAGTTTTTTTGTAGGTCATATTAGACAGATACATATTATAAATATTGCTTGTTGGTTGCCCGCCTTGATTTTGTTAGTAAAATTATTAATAGATACAAATAAAGTAATATATTGTATTTTAATCGGTATTGTGTTTGGAATACAAATTTTATATGGGTATCCTCAAATATTCTATTATTCGTTTATTTTTTCACTTTCATATTTCCTATATAAAAGGGGACAGCGACCTTTAATCGGTTTTTTATTTGTAATTATTATAGTTATGGTAGGTTTAAGTGCCGTTCAGTGGTTGCCTACTTTTGAATTATACAAGTTGTCTTCATACGGTGATTTAATTAAATGGCAATATAAATTCAAAGATTTGATTACTTTTATTTTACCTTATTATTATGGTAATCCAGTAAAAGAGGTTATTTTAAGAAATGATTTTATTTTCTGGGAAGGGTGTATCTATATCGGTATTTTGCCTCTGTTATTTGCTCTTTTTGGCATTTTAAAGAGATTTAAGGATAATCATGTAAAGTATTTTGTTTCTGTTTGTATATTCATGTTTTTATTACTATTAATAAAACCGGTTTATAATATTTTTGGATATATTTTGCCGGGTTTCGGTTTTTTCAGATTTCCGCATAGATTATCGTTAATTATTATATTTTGTCTGGCAATATTATCGGGTTATGGTATTGATTATTTAAAAAAAATTGATTTGCTAAACAGAAGGAAATATTTGTATTTGATTATTTTATTTTTAGTTGTTTTAGATTTGTTCAGTTTTGGTTGGAAACAGTTGAGGACAACGGATTACAGTGCTTGGATTAAGCAGCCTGAAAGTGTAAAATTTTTAAAAAAAGATAAGGATTTTAGCAGAATATGCTCTTTTAAAACCGACTATAGCTATATTGTTGCAAATATGCTGGATACAACATATAAAAAAGAAGGTAGGTTATTACTTGCACACCGAGAGTTATTACAATCAAATATAAATTTAATATGGGATATTGAAAGCAGTAATATCTATGCCGGTCTTTTAACAAAAAGGTTTTTTGAATTTGAAAAATTTATAAGTAGTAAGTATGAATTGACACCTAATTTTCCAGGTGCCAAGGCAATCGTTAATCCTGAGGTAATTAAATTATACGGGATGTATAATGTTAAATATTTTTTATCACTATGGACGATTAAGAGTAATCTTTTAAGTATAGAGTCGGAATTGTTATTTAGCAAGAATTTTGATAAAATAAAAATTTATAATAATAAGTTGTTGTTGCCAAAAGCGTATTTAGTTCCTAAAACAAAAATTGTTAAAGATGAAAAATCAATTCTTGATATTATTTCAAATAAAGATTTTAATCCGTTAAATGAAGTAGTTTTAGAAAAAGATATGGACCATGGTTATTCGGATATTAATGGTTCTAATGTTGATATTGTAAAGTATTCGGACAACGAAGTTATTATTAATGCAACTCTTTCAAACGACGGATTCCTCGTTTTGAATGATGCATATTATCCGGGTTGGAAGGCTGAAGTTAATGGTGAAAGAAAAAATATTTTTAAAGCTAATTATTTAATGCGTGCAGTTGCACTCAATAAAGGCAATAATACTATAAAATTTTATTATGATTCCGATTATTTTAAGATAGGTTTTGTAATAAGCATAATTACGGGATTGATAGTTTTTGTATATCTTATATGGATGTTTTTTAGAGAAAGCAAGACGAGTGACTGCATAGGAAAAGAACAGAAAGAATCGTGAAAATGATGCCAAATTATAAAAATATCATTAAGGGAATTTCTTATATCCTAATTATAATATGGTTTTTTATTGCAGGTAAAGGTTTGTTTGCACATATGAAAATTGTTAAAGATGCTGTTATGCAAACCAGGAATTTATCCGACGAGCAGATTAGATTAGTGATATACGGGGAATTTTATAAATTTATTCAAGAATGTAAAAAAGAGATACCGGAAGATGCAACAGTTTTTCTTATTACAAATAATTTTTTTGATTATTATTACAGTACTTATTATCTTTATCCGCGTAGGGTTCTAATTAATGCACCCGATAAAAGCGTAGATGGTTTGGTAACTAAGAGTATATCTTTAAATCTGGATAAAGAATTTTTGGAGAAAAACAATATTTCATATTTAATACGATATGATAGAGAAAAAGATAATTTTATGATAAAGAAGTTAAAATTATAGGGATTAGCGTATAGTATGAAAATTAAAGGTCGCTGTCCCCTTTATTTATGAGTGTGTTAGCTATTTTGGTTATTTTCGTTATAGGATATTTGTTGGCGGTATTGATTTTAGGTCAAGACGCTAAGTGTTTTATAGAATTATTTGTAATTTCATTTGCATTAGGTGCGGGATTTTTATCAATAGAGATGTTTTTTTTGTCGTGGCTGGGTTTTAAGATGGTTTTTTTTAATATTTTATTGCTTGTTGCATTTAATTTGATTTTATTGTTTATATTAAATTTAAAATATAATAATGGATTTTTTACTCAACAATTTGGGTTCAGAACGACGTTAACTAAAGTTTTTAATCTAAGTTTAATTGAAATTGTTTTGACGGCTGTTATTTTGTTTAATGTAATATTGGTTTTTGTTGATTCAATGGCGATTCCTATATCAAACTGGGATGCAATAGCGATTTGGAGTTTGAAAGCAAAAATATTGTTTAACGAAACAATAAAACATTCAAATTATTTTTTTGAGCCTTCAAAAAGTTTTTCTCATCTTGATTATCCGTTGCTCGTACCTTTTGTTCAAGTATATTTATATTCTATATTGGGTTATATTGACGATAGACTGGTTAAGATAATATTTCCGATTTTTTTTGTTTGTATTTTATTAACGTTATATTTTGCACAGAGAAGATATTTTTCAAGAATACATTCTCTGGTTTTTGCAAGTTTTTTAAGTACACTTATTCCGTTTATTATAGAGACATCCTCCGGGTATGCAGATGTTCCGTTAACACTTTTTTATTTTCTGTCTGTTGTTTATCTTTATGTATGGATAAAGGAAGGGAAATTGAAGTATATTCTCTTGGCTGCTTTATTTTCGTCATTTATGGTTTTTACCAAGAACGAAGGATTAGGGCTTTTAGTGATAAATATATTAGTTTTATTGATATTTAATATTTTTAATTATAAAAATGAAAGGATTAAGCAGTCCTTAATTTATGTGCTAATATCTGTTTTGTTAATTTTACCGTGGATGATATTTAGGCAACGTATTTCTATTCTTACTGAGAATTATTTGGCACATTTTAATATATTAGGTATTATAAATAATTTAGATAGAGTTAATATAGTATTTGTAAGATTTATACAAGAATTTATTAATGTCAGTAAATGGAATATAATGTGGATATTGTTAGTGATAACTATTTTTATTAATATTAAAAGTATATTTAAAAATACAGCAATTTTTCTTTTATTGTTTATTATCTGTCATTTATCATTATATTATTTTATTTATATTATAACGCCATGGGAAAATGTATCGGCACTAATAGATTCTTCATTGGAAAGGTTATTAATCCATGTGTCGCCTTTGGTATTATTTTATATTTCTAAACAGGTCAATTATTTAAATAGGAGCCACTTTAAATGAAATATTTGTATATTATACTTATTATTATGTTAGGTATTATTCCTTATTCAAATACATTAAAAAATCCTTTTATGTGGGATGATGTATATTTTATTGAAAACAGCAATTTTATTAAAAAGTGGGAGAATACAAAGGTGTTTTTTTCACCTAAAAAATATTTTAAATATACACAGGATTTGACATACCGACCATTACCGTTTTTAATTCATATTTTGAATTATAAGATATGGGGTATTAATCCTGTGGGGCATCGTCTGTCTAATATTTTTTTGCATATAATAAATGCTGTTTTACTATTCATTATTGTTTCTTTTATTCTGAAGGATTATATTATCGCTTTTCTGAGCAGTTTGTTTTTTGCAATACATCCGATTAATAATGAAGTTGTTAATATGGTGTCTTTCAATGAAACCCAGTTATCAACCATATTTTTCTTGTTAGCATTTTATTTTTATATAAAATCAAGAGGAAATGTTTCTAATTTTGAAAAACGAGATTCTTTACTCCTTTCTGTCACTTCCGCCACTTCCGCCACTAATTCTTTCTTGCCCACCAACGGTTCAGTGGTGGGGGCGGACAGGGAAACGTTGGCGGACAGGCAGGGTGACGGCAAAGAAAGATGTCATTCTGAGCCAGCGGCGAAGAATCTTTATTTTTTTTCTGTCATATATTATTTTATAGCTGTTTTTTCAAAGGAAAATGCAGTTATGCTGCCTGTAGTGATAATTTTATATGATTTTGTTATTGGACAAAGATTGAATATTCGCAAATATTTGCCTTTTGTTATGGTTACGTTATTTTATTTATTTATTAGATTTTTTATATTCAGAAATTCTTTGGAGTACAATCTAAAATATCCCGGTGATAGTTTTATTATAAATATTTGGACAATTTTAAAGGCGGTTCCGATATACTTGAAAATGCTGATATTTCCTGTTGATTTAAGTGTGGAATATAAGATGCAAATTCCAAGAACTTTTATGGATATACAGATAGGTATCGGATTATTGGCTGTTTCAATATTTGTTTTAATATCAGTATATTTTTATAAAGCATCGAAAATCACTTTTTTCTGGATTATGTGGATACCTTTGACTTTTTTACCAGTGTCAAATATTATGCCGATGCAGAATATTGTTGCAGAAAGATATTTATATCTTTCTGTTATTGGTTTTTGTGTAATATTGGCGTTAATAATAAAAAGTATAAACATTAAATATGCTTTACCAGTTGCTGCTTTGATTGTTTTTTGTTATTATTTTGCAATTGTTAATCGTAACCGAGATTGGCATAACAAATTTATTTTCAATAACAAAGTGTTAGAACAGCATCCCTATAGTTCCGGTGCTAATATGAATATGGGGATGTTTTATTATAATATCGGCGACTTTCAAAAAGCATTGAAATATTTAAATTATTCAATTGAACTTAACCCTGATGAGATGGATACTAAAAATCTCGCAGCGACTGTATATTATGCAATAGGTGATTATAAAAAAGCAACAGGGCTATTTGAAGAAGTTTTAAAATCAAAAAAATATACATATCACAAGGCACCATTTATGACTATAGGACTTATGTATAAATTAAAAGGAAACTACAAAAAGGCGGTAGAGTATTTCAATAAAGTGATTGAAATAGATCCGTTATCAGCATCTGCTTATACAAATATAGGTGAAATTTACGATGGAATTGGGAATTTAGATAAAGCTATAAAATATTATGAAAAATCAGTTAATATAAATCCTGATGATTTTATTCCTTATAACTCGCTTGGAATTTTATACGGGCAGAAAGGTATGTATGATAAGGCAATGAAAAATTTAAAAAGAGCAAAAAAAATCAAGCCACAATCTGCCGATATTTATTTTAATATTGGTTATATATATTTTTTAACACAGAAATACGAGGAATCTTTTAATATTATGCAAAATGTTCTAAGTATTGACCCGAAATATGAACGTGCAAAAGAGTTGTTAATAGAAATAGAAAAGTGTAAGGTCAAAGGAAAAATGAAATGAAAATAAAAATAAAACATAAAGCAGTCATTCCCAACGGCTTAATCGGGAATCTATAGAATTCCGTCTGGATACCCGCTTTCGCGGGTATGACAGACGCGGTCATTCCTGAATGTTTCTATCAGGAATCCAAATAAATAATATTCTGGATACCCGCTTTCGCGGGTATGACAGACGCGGTCATTCCTGAATGTTTCTATCAGGAATCCAAATAAATAGAATTCCGTCTGGATACCCGCTTTCGCGGGTATGACAATATCGGGAGAAAAAATGGAATTAATTAATAAAAAATTGAAAAGTTTTATATGGATTTCGTTGGGTATAATGATTCTGCTATTTCTAATTGTCAAAATCCGCGAGTATGATATATGGTTTCATCTTCGTATAGGTAAATACATTTTGGAAAATCTTAGTATCCCTAAATTGGATCCTTTTTCATATACAGCATCCAGCAATTTATATATAGATTCCCACTGGTTATACCAAATTATTCTTTATGCTTTTTACAATTTTATGGGCGGTGCATTCGGACTATTTTTGTTTCAGACAACAATAGTTTTATTTACTTTTTATTTATTATTCAAAATTAGCAATAAATCAAATTTTTATATATCAGTTGTATGTATTTTAATTACCCTCTTTATTAGTAATATACGGTTTAATTATAGACCGGAGATTTTATCATATTTGTTTTCGTTATTATTTATTTTTAATATACAAAATTACTCGGAAACTAAAGAAAATAAGTATCTTTATATCCTACCTGTTTTACAGGTTTTATGGGTTAATATACACGGTCTTTTCGTTTTTGGACCAATAATTGTATTTTCTTACTTCATAGGTGAATTTATTCAAGATAAACGATTACCAAAAAATATTTTATTATGTGGAATAATATGTTCTTTGGCTTGCATTATCAATCCATATGGATATAAATTGGTTGTATATCCTTTTATATTATTTGGTGAAATGGGAAGTACCGCTACTTCGTATATGAAAAGTGTTTCTGAATTGACGCCAACTTTACTTACGGATAGAGGAACGTATGATTTGACACTTCATATTATTTTGATAATAATTTCTTCAATGAGTTTTATTTTAGCAAGGAAGATAAACTTTTCTCGGTTAATAATTTATTTTGCTTTTTTATATTTAAGTTTTATGGCTATCAGAAATATAGTAATATTCTCATTTATTGCATCATTTGTAACTATAATGAACGTCAGGGATATAAAGGATATAAAAGATATCATAAGTCAAAAAATCTTAAATTATGTCGCTTATATTTTAATGATTCTTTTATTTGTATTTAATGTAGTTATTATATATAGTGTTATTACAGGTAAATACTACAGATATGCAAGGGTTGGTTTTGAAAAATATGAGCAAATAGGTATAGGAAGCCTTGACATTATGTTTCCAAAAAAGGCAATTGAATATATAAAGAATAATAATTTATCCGGTAATGTTTTCAATGATGCTCATATAGGCGGATATTTTATGTGGCATTGTTATCCCGAAAGAAAGGTTTTCTTTGACGGAAGAATGGAAGTTTATGGAGAAGAACTGATGGCTGAGTATAAAAGTGTGATTGACAACCCAGAGGTTTTTTGGCAAAATATAGAAAATAAGTATAAAATAGATTATGTCTTATTGCATCCCTTGTCTATTCATTCACAGAATTTAATAAAATATTTATTTTTAAACAAGATGTGGAAACTTGCTTATTTTGATGAATCGGGAATAATTTATACAAAGAAAAGTAATAAAATTAAACCCTATTTAAAAGAGGCTAATTTTAACAATTATAGTAGGAATGAGAAAATATTGTCTTATTTGTCTTTCGCAAATTTTTTCTATTTTATAGGAGAATATAAAACTGCAAAAACACTATATATAGAATTATTAAAATTGGATTCTGATTCGGTTGAAACATATATTAATTTGGGGTTCACATTTCTTATGATGAATGACTTGGATAATGCGGGAAAGAGTTATCGGAGAGCGATACAGAAATCAAATAAATATCCAGAGCCGTATTTTGGCTTATCTTTGATATATTTTAAAAATAGAAAATATTTTCCTGCTATACAAAATCTCGGTTTTGCATTAAGAAAAAGACCTGTTTATCCGGAGGCTCAGTTTCAACTTGCTTTAGTTTATCAGAAAGTAGGGCAGTTTGATAGTTCAATAGATATGTGTTACGAAATATTATCAAGAAATTCATCGGACGAAAAGGTGTATAATCTGTTGGGTTCCGCATATTTCGGTAAAGGTGACACGAATAAGGCGATTGAACAGTTTGAGAAAGCATTAAAAATAAATCCTGATTATACAGATGCAAAAAATAACTTAAAAGCTTGTAATGACCTGATAAAAGCAAGTAAAAATTAAAAGTTAAAATTAAAATAAAAAGCAAAACGTAAAAGCAAGTAAAAATTAAAAGTTAAAAATTATAAGGATAAAAGGAACAACGACTTTGTCATAAACTTATTGCCTGATACTGTCCACTATGCTTATGGGAAAAAAAGAAAGTATATTTTTAATATTATTTATAAGTATTGTTGTTAATATCGGATTGATTAAAGCACCGTTTTTATATGATGATAGAGATATTATTTTGGAAAATAGAGAGCTTCATAAAATCAGCAATATTAAAAATATATTTAGCAAAGATTATTATAACATAACCAAAGAAGTTTCGTTCAGACCGGTCGTATCTGTTTTTCACTTTGTTAATTATTTTATTTGGGGTAATAGAGCGTATGGATTCAGGATATTAGAATTGTTGATTTATTCACTGATATGTGTTTGTATGTATATATTATGTTTGAAATTATTCCAAAATCAAACAATTGCTTTTATTTCAGCTGTTGTATTTAGTTTGCATCCTGTTCACTGTGAAGCACTTGGCTGTATATCACTTGGTTATGGAGAATTGCTGTTTTCTTTGTTTTTTTTATTAGCATTTATTTTTTATTTAAATGCGTTGGAAGAATTTAATGCGAATAATATTGTTTTTTCATATTTATTCTGGATATTTGCGTTGCTGTCTAAAGAGACTGCTGTTATTCTACCAGTAATTATTTTGGCTCATTTGGTTATTTATAAATATTTGAATAGCAGGGCGGATAGCGGGATAGTGCAATTGCGGGATAGTGTCGGTAAAAAGCTTTTATGTTTTCTTTCAGGATATGTTTTAATTGCTATTTTTTATTTAATTATTAGATTTTCTGTTTTTAATGTTTCGGAGACAAAATATTTGAGCTATATCGGCGGAAGTTTTTATATTAATATGCTTTCAATGTTAAATGTTTTTGGACAATATATTTTATTATTATTTTTTCCGATTAAGTTAGCTATTGAATATCCGCCTATAATTATTACTTCGGTTTTGAACCGATTGGTAATATTAAATTTAACATTGGTCATTTTAATAGTCATCGCCCTTTCTTATTTAATTAAAAATAAAAAATGGAATTATCTTTTTGCATCGGTTTGGATAATTGTGCCGTTATTGCCCACAATGAATTTAATTCCTTTTCTAAAAGCATCTTTGCTTAATGTTCGCTATTTATTTATCCCGAGTATAGGTTTTTCATGGTTGGTAGGATTTTGTATTTTTAAAATTAATAAAAACAGATATTTAGGAAGCAGTTTACTTGTTATATTATTATGTTTTTTTGCATTTAAAACAGTAACTCGTAATTATGCATGGATGGATGAAATCCGCCTATGGAGTAAAAATGTAGAAATGTATCCGGATTTTCCAAGGCCTCGCCTTAGTTTGGCAGGTGCGTATTATTATAAAGGAATGGTAAAAGAATCAATAGATGAATATGAAAAAGTAATTTTATTGGAC